>Ga0070741_10007572_pt1 | contig 22363 bp, 15 predicted proteins | sample Coa_R1_4_FD_66440 | JGI IMG/M metagenome (GOLD analysis project Ga0070741, IMG submission 66440) | Surface soil microbial communities from Centralia Pennsylvania, which are recovering from an underground coalmine fire - Coalmine... | ecosystem: Environmental > Terrestrial > Soil > Unclassified ... | reverse complement strand
AGAGCGAGACGATCTTGCCGTACTTCTGCGCCACGAAGTGCTTCTGGCACTCGCGGGACATGAGGAAGGCGCTGCGCAGGTTGACCGCGATGACCGAGTCCCAGTCCTCGTCGCTCATCTTGAACAGCAGGTTGTCGCGGGTGATCCCGGCGTTGTTGACCAGGATGTCGATGCGCCCGAACTCCTCGACCACGGCGGCGACCGCGGCCTGCACGTCAGCGGTCTTCGACACGTCCGCGCCGACCGCGAAGGCCTCGCCGCCGTCCTTGACGATCTGATCGACGGTGCCCTGCGCCCGGTCGGCGGTCAGGTCCACGACGCCGACCTTCGCGCCCTCATTCGCCAGCCGGCGCGCGATCGCCGCGCCGATGCCTTGCGCCGCACCGGTCACGATCGCGACCTTGCCCTCGAAGCGACTCATCCTGCTACTCCTCATCCGCTCTTCTGTGTTCCGACCGAAAGACGTTCGCCGATCACGGCGCTTCCAGCAGTACCGCCGTCCCCTGCCCGACCCCGACGCACATCGTGGCCAGGCCGCGCCGGTGCCCTTCGCGCCGCATCCGGTGCACCAGCGTGGTCACGATGCGCGCGCCCGAGCAGCCGAGCGGGTGCCCGAGCGCGATCGCGCCGCCGTCCGGGTTGACGATCTCGGGCTCGATGCCGATCCCGTCGATGACCGCGAGCGACTGCGCGGCGAAGGCCTCGTTCAGCTCGGCGGTATCGAGGTCTGCGACGCTCCAGCCGCTGCGTCCGAGCACCTTCTGCGTCGCCGGAATCGGGCCGACGCCCATGACATCCGGGTGCACGCCGGCCGAGGCGCCCGCGACGTATCGGGCCAGCGGCTCGACGCCCAGCTCGGCGAGGCCCTGTTCGGAGACCAGGACCAAGCCCGCCGCCCCGTCGTTGAGCGGCGACGAGTTCCCCGCCGTGACGCTGCCGCCCTTGCGGAACACCGGCTTGAGCCCCGCGAGCTTCTCCAGGCTGGTGTCCGACCTGATGCCCTCGTCGGTGTCGACCACGGCGCCCTGCGGTAGGTGCACCTCGACCAGTTCGTCCTTGAAGCGGCCGGCGTCACGGGCCGCGGCGGCCTTCTGGTGGCTGCGCAGCGCGAACTCGTCCTGCCGCTCGCGGCCGATGCCGTGGCGGGCGGCGACCTCCTCGGCCGTCTCGCCCATCGCCAGCAGGCCGTGCAGCTCGCTCATCAGCGGGTTGACGAGCCGCCAGCCGAGCCGGGTGTCGGCCAGCTCCATCTTGTGCGGCAGCGCGTCATCCGGCCGGGGAAGCACGAACGGGGCGCGTGTCATCGACTCCGAGCCGCCGGCGAGTACGATGTCTGCTTCACCCGCGGCGATGGTCCGGGCCGCGACGGTGAACGCCTCAAGGCCGGAGGCGCACAGCCGGTTGAGCGTCGCGCCGGGCACCGACTCCGGCAGCCCGGCCAGCAGCACCGCCATCCGCGCGACGTTCCGGTTGTCCTCGCCCGCCTGGTTCGCCGCGCCCCAGTAGACGTCGTCAATGCGCGCGGGGTCCAGGCCCGGCAGCCCCGAGATCAGGTCTTTGATGACGGTCGCGGCCAAGTCGTCCGGCCGCACCGAAGCGAGGGCGCCGCGCAGCCTGCCGATCGGCGTGCGCCTCGCGGCGGCCACGTACACGGTTCTCATAGCTCTTACTCCACGCTCCTCGTCCGACGTGCTTCCCGACCCTGCCGCCGCGCTGTCTTGTTCACCGCACCGTCATGCCGTCACGCGATCGCGTTGACGCCGGTGTGCGCCCGCGCGATCAGCAGCTTCTGCAACTCGCTGGTGCCCTCGTACAGGGTCATCACGCGGGCGTCGCGCACGAGCTTGCCGACCGGGTACTCGTCGATGTAGCCGTAGCCGCCGAAGACCTGAAGGGCATTGTTCGCAGCCCGCACCGCAGCCTCGCTCGCGAACAGCTTGGCCATCGAGGACTCGCGGGCGAACTCCTGGCCGCGGTCGATGAGGTCCGCGACCCGCCAGACCAGCAGCCGCGACGCGTCCACATCCGTGGCGATGGCTGCGATCAGCTCCTGCACCAGTTGCCGGTGCGCGATCGGCTTTCCGAACTGCACCCGTTCGGTCGCGTGGCGCACCGCGTGCCGCAGCGCCGCCTCCGCGATGCCGACGCAGCCGGCCGCGACCGACATGCGCCCCTTGGCCAGCGCGGACATGGCGACCGTGAATCCCTTGCCCTCCGCGCCGAGCCGCGCGGCGTCCGGCACTCGCACGCCGTCGAAGGTGAGCTGGGCCGTAGCCTGGCCGCGCAGCCCGAGCTTGCCGTGGATCTCCCGGCGCTCGACGCCCTCGGCGTCCAGCGGCACCAGGTACGCGGTGATGCCGCGATGCCCCGGCTCCCCCGACCGCGCGAAGACGAGGCCGACATCGGCCCACGTCCCGTTGGTGATGAACATCTTCGAGCCGGTCAGCAGCCAGTCCGAGCCGTCGCGTACCGCGCGCATCGTCAGGTTCGCGGCGTCCGAACCCGTGTCCGGTTCGGTCAGCGCGAAGCAGGCGAGCGCGTCGCCGGAGCACACTCGCGGCAGCCAGGCGCGCTTTTGCTCCTCGGTGCCGTGCGCGTTGATCGACTTGGCCACCAGGCCGAGCGAGACCGAGACGATGCCGCGCACCGCGGAGTCGCCGCGGCCGAGTTCCTCCAGCGCCAGTACGTAGGCGAAGTGGTCGCCGCCGGAGCCGCCGTACTCCTCGGGGATGGTCAGGCCGAGCAGCCCGAGCGCGCCCAGCCGCTTGATGATGCCGCGGTCCACGGACTCGGCCCGGTCCCACTCGGCGGCGTGCGGGACGATCTCCCGGTCGGTGAAGTCCGCGGCCAGCCGCCGCAGCGCCGCGTGCTCCTCGTCGAGCGAGAGATCCATGGGCCGCACCGCCTTGCCTTCTCGTCGCCACAAAAAACTTACAGTGCTAGTTTTGGTTGACTGTAACCCACCGCACGCCCGTCCCGGAAGAGCGAGGTGCGTCACCATGGCCAGGCCCAGGTCGCCGCTGCTCAGCCGCGACCGCATCGTGGCCGCGGCGATCGCGCTGGTCGACGCGGAGGGCCTGGCCGCGCTCTCCACCCGCAGGCTGGCGCTGGAGCTCGGCGTGAGCGGGCCGTCCCTGTACAACCACTTCGCGACGAAAGACGACCTGCTCGAAGCCGTGGCCGACGCGGTGACCGCACAGGTGGACATCTCGCCGCTGGGCGCCCGGCCGTGGCCGGAGGCGCTGCGGGCCTGGGCGGTCTCCTACCGGCAGACCCTGGCCGAGCACCCGAACCTGGTCCCGGTCGTCGCGCACGGCCCGGGACGCCGGCCGCACGCGCTCAAACTCGCCGACGCGGTGTACGGCGCGCTGGTTCAAGCGGGCTGGCCGCCGCGCGAGGCGACCCGTATCGGTGCCCTGATGCGCTACTTCGTGGTCGGCGCGGCGACCGGTTCCTTCGCGGCCGGTTTCGTCGACGATCCGGCGCTGTACGGCGCGGACTACCCGCACCTGTCCGACGCGCACCGGCTCCAGTCGCGCCGCAGGGAGATCGACGAGGGCGCCTTCGAGACCGGGCTCGACGCGCTCATCGCAGGGCTGGAACTGCGCTTCGCCGCGCTGCCCGCCACCCGCCCGACGTGACCGCGACCGCCCTCGGGCAGCCTGCCGCCTTACTAGGTCTAGACCAATACCCCGCTGACCAGGGATTACTGGTCTAGACCTTGACAGGCCCGTGCGGCCACGGTTTAGTCCCTGCGACACCAGTAATCGGCCGACCGAGCCGTACGGCGCCCGGTCGGTGGGCCGTGCACGAAGTGCAGCGCACGCTGCACGAAGGAGAGAGCACGTGTCCAGAAAGCGATTTCTGATCTGGCTGAGCGCCGCAGCCGCCACCGCGACGGTCGCCGTCGGCGTTCCGGTCCTCAACAGCACCGCGGCCTCCGCCTCGACTCCCTGCGCGGCCGCCTGGAGCAGCGGCGCGGTCTACACCGGCGGAATGCAGGCCTCTTACAACGGCGACAACTGGACCGCCAAGTGGTGGACGCAGGGCGATACGCCCGGCGGCGCCGCGGGCGTGTGGTCCGACCAGGGCCCGTGCGGCGGCAGCGGCGGAGGCGGGACCGGTGGCGGCGGTGGCGGAACCGGGGGCTGCACCTACACGGTGTGGACCGCGGGTACCAACTACACGACCGGCGCGATCGTCCTCTATCCGCCGAACGGCCAGTACTATCAGGCCACGCACGACAACCCGGGCTACGACCCGACCATCAGCACCTGGTTCTGGAGCCCGTACAGCTGCTCCGGTTCCAGCGGCGGAGGCGGTGGCGGAACCGGCGGCGGTGGCGGTTCGTCAGGCTTCGTCGTCAGCGAGGCCCAGTTCGACCAGATGTTCCCGAACCGGAACTCCTTCTACACCTACAGCGGCCTGGTCGCGGCGCTCAGCGCGTACCCCGCGTTCGCCACCACCGGCAGCAGCACGGTGCAGAGGCAGGAGGCCGCGGCCTTCCTGGCCAATGTGGACCACGAGACCGGCGGCCTGGTCTACATCAACGAGATCGACCAGTCGGGCGACTACTGCGCGAGTGAGCCCTACGGCTGCCCGGCCGGCACCTACGCCTACTACGGCCGCGGTCCGATCCAGCTGAGCTGGAACTTCAACTACAAGGCCGCCGGCGACGCGCTCGGCATCGACCTGCTGGACAACCCGAGCCTGGTGGCGACGGACGCGGCCACCTCGTGGAAGACAGGGCTCTGGTACTGGAACACCCAGACCGGCTCCGGCTCGATGACGTCGCACGACGCGATGGTCAACGGTGCGGGCTTCGGCCAGACCATCCGCGCGATCAACGGCGGCATCGAGTGCAACGGCGGCAACACCGCCGAGATGCAGGACCGGGTCAACGACTACGAGCAGTTCGTCCAGATCCTGGGCGTGCCGGCCGGATCCAACCTGACCTGCTGACCGCCTGAGGGCGAGCGCCCGCGAAACACCCAGAACGGCGCGATCGCGTGGCCCGGATCACCCTTCCGGTCCACGCGATCGCGCCGTTCCTGCCGCAGAGCCGGTCGGCCCGACTCAGTCAATACCCTGGCTCAGCCGAGCTGCCGACGCACGTCCATCAGATGGTGTCGCGCCTCGTGCACGGTGTGCACCGCGACCCATGCGAGCGTGCGCGGCGTCGGCGCAGGGAACGGATAAAGCGCCTCGCGCTCCCAGTCGGCGGGACTCAGGTGGCTGAGCACGCCGACGAACATCAATCCGGCGTCCAGCAGCTGCCGGGCGACGTCCTCAGGCTGCTGCGACGCGTAGCCGTCGTGCTCCACCCGCTCGTCCCGGCCCATCGACGTGAACTCGGGCCGGTCGGCGCGCCGCGCCAGCAGCACCCGCTCCCGCTGGACCAGGAGCACGTCACGCAGATGGCATCCGTACTCCAGCGGCGACCAGACCTCCGGCTGCCGCCGGCCGCGCAGGTCGGCCCCTTCGCTGCGCAGCAGCTGCGCCATCTCCCCGGCGAGCTCGGGAAGGATCCGGATCGCCGCGCCGGCGTGGTCGAGGTGATAGACGAAGCCGCACTCCTCGCAGCGTTCTTCTTCCTGCTCCGTTGCTTGCTGCTGCATGGCGGATTGCCCTTTCGCTGTGCGGCCGGCGGCCGGCTCGGGTGCGGGAATCAACCGGCCGTCACGGTGAACGTGAGCGGCCCGCCGGGGACCGGCGCCGAACCGGGCTCGCCGTACTTCGTGCTCAACCCGGCCTCGTCGGTGATGGTGAAGCCGACGGTGTAGGTGCCTACGGCGAGCCCGTACGGCACGTCGAGCCCGAGCATCAGCGCGCCGTCCGGTCCCGCCGACACGCCGCCGAACTCCTGGCCCACGACGTTGCCGGTGCTGTCGTAGAGGTAGCTGCTGAAACTGCTGACCGGCGCGGTCGGATCGCTCGACTGCACGTTGATCACGTAGCTGAAGTTCCCGATCTGGCTCTGCGCGATGGTGGTGTGGTTCAGCGAAGCCGAGCTGGCCGTCGGCGGGGTGGTGTCAGGCATCGTGGTCACCTTGACGCCGGTCGCAGCCGCGCCGAACTGAGTGCCGTAGAGCGAGACGTTCCCGGCGCCGTCGGTGATCACGACACCGTCCAGGGTGCAGGTGCTCAGCGCCTGGTACGTCCGATACATGACGACGGGAATCGTGTAGACGCCGCCGGAGCCGACCGTCGGAGTCGTCGACTGCTGCGCGCACACGTTCAGGAAGGGTCCCCAGAACAGCTGGATGGAGGCGACGCCGCTTTGCGCTCCCGCGATCCTCATGGAGAGCTGGAACGGAGCGTTCGAGGTCCAGTTGTTCAGCTGGGTCGCGCTCGGGCTGAAGTTGCTCGCGCTGATCACACCGTCCGAGGTGACGCTGATCGGCAGCGCGCTGATACCGGTGTAGGTCTTCGTCTGGCCGGCGTTGTTCGTCAGGCTGATCGAAGACACCGTCCACGTTCCGGCGGGAGCGCTGGCCGGAATGTCGACGTACACGTAGCAGTGGTCATCAGTGCTCTGGTTCGCGGTCGAGCCGTACCCCTGGCACATGCCGGAGGAGACGCCGTAGTCGTTCTGGTAGTAGAACGACCCCGACAGCTGCTTGCCGCCGGGCCCGCTGATTGTCAGCGTGCCCTGCCAGAACCCGGATTGCCCGTCCTGGACCTCGAGCTGGTACGGGACCTCCGAGTTGCCGGCGTTGTAGTAGTACGGCGGGTTGCCGTTGTTCGCCAGCTGGAGCAGGTCGTACGACGGAGCGACCGCCGAGACCTGCTGCGTGGCGGTCACCGCGTTCCCGGCCCCGGCGAGCTCCGAGCCGGACAGCAGCTGGCCCTGCTGGGTCGCGTTCTCGAAGACCGTCACCAGCGCGACGACCCACTTCGCCGTGGCCGCGCCCGCGTACTGCGGCACGGCGAAGTCATAGGAGAAGGTCGCTTTCGCGGCGTCCCCGGAAACCACGGTCGCGCCCTGATACAGGCTCTGCGTCGAGAGGAAGTCGACGACGTACCACTGGCCGACGAATGTGTTCGGAGTGCTGCCCTGCTGGCGCAGCACCAGCTCGCCGCCGGTCTGGGTAGCCGCCGGGTTCGAGTCGGTGACCGTCCACGTCACCGTGTCCGCCACCGCGCCGCTCGTGGTGTCGACGGTCGGGGAGGCGAACTTCGGCGTGCTGACCGAGAGGTCGCCGCCGGCCAGGAAGTAGCCGAAGACGTCGGCGATGACGTTGGTGGTGCCGTACTTGTTGAAGAAGTCGACCTTGCCGTCCGCGCCCACCGGCGCCACCACCAGGTTCGGCACGGTCTCGCCGGCGGCGAAGTCGATGTTCGACGCCGTCGGGACGCTCTCGCCGTCCGGGTAGACCGTCAGGTAGCCGCCGACGCTCGGCGTCGTCTCGGTGACGTTGAGGATCACCGCGGTGACGTTCTTCTGCGCGATCCCGGCGGCGCCGTCCACCTGGAGGCTGATGCTCGCGCCCGCGCCGACCGGCGCCTTCACCCCGCCGGTGCCGAGACCCGACCGCGTGTCCAGCAGCCGCGTCGGCGTGTCGAGGTTCTGCAGGATCCCGCCGGACCGCGGCGCGTTCGCCAGGTAGTAGCCGGCCAGGTCCGCGATGACGTCGACGGTGCCGGACTTGTTGAAGAAGTCGATCTTCCCGTCCGCGCCGACCGGGACCGTGACCAGGTTGGCCACCGTCTTGCCGGCCGGGAAGTCCAGGTTCGAGGTCGTCGGCACGCTGCCGCCGTCCGGATAAGCCGTCAGGTATCCGCCGGTCGAGGAGTTCGTCTCGGTGACGTTGAGCACGACCGCGGAGACGTTCGCCGCCGGAATGCCGGCTACGCCGTCCACTTGAAGGCGGATGCTCTTGCCCGCGCCGACCGGGGCCTTCACCCCGCCCGTCCCGATGCCCGAACGCGTGTCGAGGATCCGGCTCGGGCCGTCCGGCACGTACGTGGACGCGGCCGTGTCGATCGTGTAGTAGCCGAAGAGGTCGGCGATCACGTCGGCGTGGCCGCCGGAGACGTAGAACTGGACCTTGCCGTCGTAGCCGACCGGAACCGTGACCATGTTCGCCACGGTCTGCCCGGCGGCGTAGTCCAGGTTCGACGAGGCCGGCCGCGACGAGCTGCCGGGATAGACCACGACGTAGCCGCCGGAGGTCTGGTTCGTCACCGTCACGTTCAGCACGACGGAGGTCGGGGTCGCCGAGCCGCCCGCCACCTGCGAGACGTCGAGCAGGAGCGGCACCTGGCCGACCGGCGCCACGACGCCGCCGGTGCCGAGCCCCTTGCGGGTGTCCAGCAGCCGAGTCGGTCCGGCGGCGACGAACTTGCCGGCCAGTCCGGGCTGCTCGGGCAGCGAGAACGCGTGCGGCCGCACCTTCGGTGCCGCTGTCTTCTGCGGCGCTGCCTTCTGCGTCGCTGTCTTCGCCGCCGGAGTCGCAGCGCGCTTGGCGCTTGAACCGGCGACCGGCTTCGCCGCCGTCGATCCCGTGCTCGTCGCCGCAGCGGCGGCGCTCACGCCCGACGCTCCCAGCGCCGCCACCGTGAAGGCGACCACCGCCAACCGGCGGATCCGCCCCTGTGCTCTCAGACCCGTCATCAGACTGAAATTCCCGCCCCTCAATACCGCCCCGGCCGCGCCATGCTGCGCGGCCCCCGAAATCAGCGATTGACATTGAACCAGAACGCAGATTTCCGGGACACCGGATTGCCGCGCCGCCGCACCGGCCGATGGTCCTGGCCTTTTTCCTCCGGTCGACCAGAGGCGAGCACCGGCCCGCGCGTCATAAGGTGGCCCTGTGACGGCGAGCGGGAGCGGCGGCGGCCTGCGGATCCAGGCCTTGGTGGTCGAGGACGATCCCGGGATCGCGAACTCGATGGCCCGCGGGCTCACCGGGGCCGGATACCAGGTCGAGGTCGTCGGGACCGGTGCGCAGGCCCTGGCCGCCGCGGCGGCCGACGTGGTGCTGCTCGACCTCGGGCTGCCGGACATGGACGGCCTCGAGGTGTGCCGCGGCCTGCGCCGGCGCTGCGACGCGGCGATCATCGTGGTGACCGCACGCGGAGAGGAAGGGGACCGGGTCGTCGCCCTTGACGAGGGCGCGGACGATTACCTGGTCAAACCCTTCGGGCTCGCGGAGCTGCTGGCACGCATCCGGGCGGTGCTGCGCCGCATCCGGCCGAGCGGCCCGGCGGTGTACATTCACGGCCCGATGACGGTGGATCCGCGCACCCGCCGGGTGACCGTGGACGGGACCGAGGTGTCGCTGACGCCGAAGGAGTTCGACATCCTGGAGTGCCTGGCCGCCGACCCCGGCCGCGTCGTCTCCCGCCAGGAGCTGCTGGAGCGGGTCTGGGACGCCAACTGGTATGGGCCGACGAAGGTGCTGGACGTGCATGTGGCGGCACTGCGGCGCAAGCTCGGTGTGACAGGGCTGGTGGAAACCGTGTACGGGCGGGGATTCCGGCTCGGCGAACTCGAATGAGTCCCTGCACCCCTGCGCGCCCGGCCCGCTGCCCGGCGACTGTCGGCACCGTCGCACACGGCGCCGTGACGGCGGGTTGACCGGCCGTGTCCCGACGCATCGCGCTCACATTCGTGGCACTGATCGCGGCGCTGCTGGTGGTGGCGGTAGTGCCGGTTGGCGTGGCGGTCGACGCCAAGGAACGCGAGTCGTTCCGTTTCGACGCGATCTCGGCCGGGCGCCAGGTGTCCTCCGCCGCCGAGGAGTACCTGACCGACCACCACCCGCCCACCGCGATGAACGCGGCCCTCGCCGAGGCGGCGAAGCACCACGACTGCGCCGCCGTCTACCTGCCGGATGACCGCCTGCTCACTTCCGCGGGTTGCTCGGCGACGACGGACGCTCGTGCCCGTGCTTTGGTCGTGACGGCACGCACCGCACGCGATCACGAGCAGACCGCGCAGGATGGAGCGTGGTTCCTGGCCGCGGTGCCGGTCTCCGATGACGACAAGTATTCGGGCACCGTGGTGTTCGGGCGCTCGACCGGTGAGCTCGACGAGCACATGACGGTGCTCTGGGTCTGGCTCGGATTGACCGGACTGGCCGGCCTGATCCTGGGCGTGGCGCTCTCGCTTCGGCTGGCCCGCTGGGTCTCCCGGCCGCTGAGCGGGCTTGGCGCCGCGGCGGCGCGGCTCGGTGATGGAGAGCTGACCGTCCGCGCCGAGACCAGCCACGGGCCGGCCGAGGTGCGCGCACTCGCGGCGACGTTCAACCGGATGGCAGAGCGGACACAGACCCTCGTGCACGGCCATCGGGCGTGGGTCGCAGACGTCTCACACCAGCTGCGCACGCCGCTGACCGCGCTACGGCTGCGGTTGGACGTGCTGGCTGCGGAGACCGAGGGCGGAACCGCCGCCGAGCTGGCCGGGGCGCTGGAGGAGATCGGCCGGCTCTCCCGGCTCGTGGACGGTCTGCTCGCGGTCGCCAGGGCGGAGGGGCGGGTGCCGCGCCGCGAGCCGGTCGACGTCGGTGCGGTCGCGGCGGAACGCGTCGCGGCCTGGGAGCCGGTGGCCAGGGAGCGGCGGATCGAGCTGGAACCGCCCGAGACCGTCGGCGCGATCGGGCCCGAGGCGGTGGCGCGCCTCGGAGCCGGGGATCTGGAGCAGATGCTCGACAACGTGCTGGCCAACGCCCTGGAGGCGGTCCCCGACGCGGGCCGCGTGCAGATGCGGGTGAGGCGCGTCGACGGCCGGGTGCTGCTGCAGGTGATCGACAACGGTCCGGGCATGGACGAGCCGGCCAAGCAGGCCGCCTTTCACCGCTTCGGCAATCCGGACGCGCGCGGAAACGGGCTGGGCCTGGCGATCGTGCACCGGCTGATCACGGCGAACGGCGGCGCGGTGCGGCTGACGGACACCCCCGGCGGCGGGCTGACCGTGGAACTCGATCTTCCGTCAGCGTCCTGATCGAACGACCGAAACGCCCGCGGCGCGCCGGTTCGCGAGGCCCGATCAGCGATCTTTACCGGTTCTGAGCGAGTTCTGAACCGGATTCACGAAGCCCGGAATCGATCCTGGAGGGGAGGTCTGCAGAAGGGACGCACCGGGCCGTGGTACGTGACAGCGCCGCGTGGAACAACGCAGTGACAGAGAACGCCGCATCGAACGAGGCCGCGCGCTCCCCCGGCATGACCTCCCATCGCAGGACTCCGCCGGCCGGATCGCACTCCGGACCCGAGGGCAACGAGCGGCTGACCGCGATCACCGGAGCCGTACTGCTCGTGCTGTTCGCCGCGGAGGGCGTAACGATCCTCTCCCTACGCAGCCTGCTGTATTGGCACTACTTCATCGGGCTGCTTCTCATCGGCCCGGTCTGCGTGAAGATCGGCTCGACGTTCTACCGCTTCATCCGTTATTACACCGGCGATCGCGAATACGCGCGTAAAGGACCGCCTGCGCCGCTGCTGCGTGTGCTCGGGCCGTTCGTGATCCTCACGAGCGTGGGCGTACTCAGCACCGGCGTCGCGCTCGGCTTCGAGAAGGGCACGTCCTACCACGGCATCCCGCTGCTGTTCATGCACAAAGCGAGCTTCGTGCTCTGGCTGGGAGTCATGACCATCCACGTGCTCGCCTACATCTGGCGGCTACCCGGGCTCATCGGCGCGGACCTGCGCAGTTCACGGGCCTACGGCGCGGCGGTCGCGGTCGGCGGTCGCGGCCTGCGCTGGTCGATCACGGCGGTCGGCCTGGCCGCAGGTATCGCGATCGCAATGGCCGCCGCGCACCTGTCGGCATCGTGGCAGCGGTGATCCTGCCGCGCCCACCGCGAACCTACTGCGCGACTGTGGGCGGCTCGTCGTGACCACTCCCGCGTTCGACATCGCACGGGCCGAGTTCCCCGCGTTCGGCGGGACGGCTGTCGTTTTGTCCGCCGTGCCGGAGCGGCTGGATTCGGCCTGTGCGGCCGCGCGCGCGGAGATCGAGGCGATGAACTCGGCGTGCAGCCGTTTCCGCGGCGACTCGGAACTCGCGCGGGTGAACGCGAGCGCGGGTCGGCCCGTGGCCGTCAGCGACCTGTTCGCCGAGGCCGTGGAGGTGGCCCTGCGGGCGGCCCGGCTCACCGAGGGCGCGGTGGACCCGACTCGCGCGGCGGTCGTCGGCACGGGGTACGACCGCGACTTCGAACAGGCGCGCGCTGGCGGCGCAAGCATCAGCATGACCCGACCTGCTCCGGCTCCCGGCTGGCGATCGATCGACTGGGATCCGCGTCGGCAGTCGATCCGCATCCGACCAGGCTCACTGCTCGACTTCGGCGCTACCGCAAAGGCCTTGGCGGCGGACCGCGCCGCGTATGCCGCACACCGAGCAGCCGGCTGCGGTGTACTGGTGAGCCTCGGTGACGACCTCGCCGTCCAGGGTCAGGCCCCTGATGGCGGCTGGCGGGTGCGCGTGGCCGACGACCCTCGCGACGGTGCCTGCGACGGTGCGTCGGAGCAGGCGGCAATCGGCCACGCCGCCGCTCCCGGCCGCTCCGTCAGCATCGCAGAGGGCGGACTCGCCACGTCGAGCGCGGCGGTACACCGCTGGATCGGGGCGGGCACGGAACTGCACCGCCATGTCGATTCGCGGCTCGTCGATTCGCGGCTCGTCGATTCCCGGCTCGGCGATTCCCGGCTCGGCGAGCCCGCGCAATCCTGCTGGAGCGCGGTAAGCGTCGCCGCGATCACGTGCGTGGATGCCAGCATCGCGGCCACCGCTGCTATGGCTCGCGGTGAATCCGCCGCGCGCTGGCTCACCGACCTCGGATTGCCCGCGCGCCTGGTACACGACGACGGCAGCGTCCTGATCCTCGCCGACTGGCCGGCACTGTAACAGCCCCCGCATAACGCGTTCGGCTCCGAACCCGTCACCGGGTTCGGAGCCGAACAGCTACTGCTCAGTGTGCTTATCAGGACACTTCGACGGTCAACGCGTTCCGCTCGAAGCTCCGTGCGGAGCGTGCAGCGCGCTCTCCTGCCCGGCCAAGCCGCTCAGGTGCATGGCGGACGAGCTGATCGTGCTCTGCGAGATCGTCGGCGCGAAGACCCCGAACAGGTCGACGATCACGTCGACGTTGCCTCCCGAGCCGTTGTAGATGTTCGTTCCGCCGTCCAGCAGCGGGGACAGCACGGCGTTCGCGATGGTCTGTCCGGCGGCGAAGTCCAGGTTCGAGGCCTTGGGCATCGCCGTCAGGCCGTCCGGGAAGACGGTGAGATAGCCACCCGTCTGCGGCCGCGTCACGGTGATGTTGTAGAGCGCCGCACTGAGCAGGTTCGACGGCACCTGAAGCGCGTTCGACAGTTCCAGCGTGCCGTACGTGCCCGCAGGCAGCGGCCCGATCTGGCGGGTGTCCAGCAGACGCGTCGGGACGATGGGCAGCAACACGCTCGTGGACGACGGGCTGTAGTACCCGGCCACGTCAGCCACCAGGTCCGCGCTGCCCGCGCTGCCGAGGTAGAAGTCGACCTTGCCGTTCGTGATCGGCACGACGACGAGGTTCGGCACGGTGTCGTTCGCGGGGAAGTCGAGGACTGAGGTGGTCGGCCGGGAGCCGCCGTCCGGGTAGACGGTGAGGTAGCCGCCGCCGGACGGGTGGACCACGGTCACGTTCATCAGGACTGCCGTGGCGCTCGCCGGAACGACGCTCGTCGGGAGGGTCAGCTTCAGTGTGCCGCCGCCGGCCACCCGGCCGCCCGCGCCGCCGAGCCCGGTCCGGGTGTCGAGCACCCGGGTCGGACCGACCCCGGTGTATCCCGTTCCGGAGCCGAGGGAGTAGACGCCCTCCGCGTCGGCGATCAGCTGGGCGCTCGCGCCGCTGCCGAGGTAGAAGTCCACGGTGCCGTCAGGGCCGACCGGGACGGTGACCTGGTTCGGCACGGTCTCGCCGGCGTTGAAGTCCAGGCTCGAGCTGGTGGGCCGGGTCATGCCGTCGGGGTAGACGGTCAGGTAGCCGCCGGAGGCCGGCGCGGTCACCGTGACGTTCAGCACGACCGCGATCGTCGGGCTGTCCGCGGTGCCGAGCAGCGCCTGCGGCAGCTTGAGCTTGACCGTGCCGAGCGCGGGCACGGCGCCCGCGGCCACGCCGATGCCCTTGCGGGTGTCCATGATCCGCGCCGGGCCGTAGGGCTGGAACCCGCCGCCCACCGCGACCGTCTTCGACACGCTCTGCGAGCGGCCGAACGCGTCGGTGACGGTGAGCTTGACCATATACAAGCCCTGCGGCAGCGGGCGCGTCACCGGAGCGGAGGTCGCGGCGTTCACGACCACCGGAGCGGACCCGTGGCCGAAGTCGAAGGAGTACGAGGAGATCGGCGCGCCGTCCGTGGTGCCCTTCGGATCCATGGTCACCGGCACCAGGCCGTTGACCGGCGCTCCCTCGGTGACGGTCAGCGCGGCGGCTTCCACGGCGTCGGTCGCGACCACGAGCTGCTGCGTGGTCGTCGCGGTGTTCCCGAGCACGTCGACGACCGTCAGCTTCACGGTGTACTTGCCGATCGCCATCGGGTGCGTGGCCGAAGTCCCGTCCGCCGCGGACACGACCATCGGCGTCGAACCGTCGCCGAAGTCGAAGGTGTACGAGGAGATCGGCGCGCCGTCCGTGCTCCCCGCTCCGTCGGCGGTGACGGAGATCGGCGCGGCCGGCACGCTCGGGTACGACAGATTGAGCGAGGCGACGAGCGGGGCGCTGCCGGGGTTGACGGTGATGGTGTCGGAGTCGTGCGCCGAGGTCGTGGCGCCGTACAGCGTCTCGCGAACGTCGATCCCGGCGGTGTTGGCCCCGAGCTTCGTGTAGGTGTGCTGAATCTTGTTCGACGTCGAGGGGGTCGTCCACCCGGTTCCGTCGTTGAAGTTGAACGAGTAGGTGCTGGCCCAGGCCCAGGCGCTCGGGGGCGTCGCCGTCGCGGTGACCACCAGCGGGTACGTCCCGGTCAGCGGGGTCGCGGTGACGCTCGCCGGGCTGCCGGCCGCCGGCACGAACTCGTAGGCGCCGCGATCGACGTAGCCTGATCCGCCGCCGGTGTTCGGCACGTACGGGTCGTCCGTGCGCGGGTTACCGAGAATGTCGGTGGCCAGCAATCCCGGCGCGTTCGCGTCGCCCGAGTCGATCGCCGGGGAACCCTCGGTGAGCGGCAGATCCGCGGTCGCATACGGGTTCGCCTGCTGCTGGGCCGGCCATGGCAGCGAAGCGAGGTCGTGCGCTCCCTGCCCCGTGGCCGTCTTGAACGCCGCGAGGTTCGGGTAGGTAGCGCCGTTCCAGCCGTACATGGCCGTGTTGTTGGTGGGCCAGGTGTAGAGGTCGTTGTAGTCGCTCGTCGCGTGCGCCGCGGACCCCGCGGAGACGGTCACCTCGGGCTGGGCCGGCGTCGTGCCGGCAACCACGCCGGCACAGTCCCGGTAGCCGCCTGAGATGCCCGGCCCCCAGCCCCAGTCGTCGATGACGATGTTGTTCTCGATCGACACCTGCTGGGACGCGCCCTCGACGTCGATGCCCGACGGGCAGGCGCGCTCGACGGTGTTGCTGGTCACGTTCAGGCCGTTGACGCCGGTCGCGAGGATCGGCGTCTGCCCGATGTTGCCGGAGACACGGTTCGTCGTCACCGTGACGTTCGCGGCGCCCGAGCTCACGGTGATACCGCTCAGCGCGCTCCGGCTGATCGTGACGGCGCTGGACGCTCCGTCGACGGTCACCGCCGCCGACCCGCCGTCGCCGGAGGAAGCGGCGCCGTCGATCCCGTCGACCGTGACGTCGGTGGAGTTCTGGACCTGGACCAGCGGAGCCGACGCGTAGTTGAGGATCGCGAAGCCCCGGATCGCGATGTGGCTGGCGCCGTTGAGCACGAAGGCGGACGAGCCCGACGTCGTCCAGATCAGCGGGTTGCCACTGCTCGAGTAGTGCTGCGCGGCGTTGGATTCGATGGTGATCGGCGACCCGTCAGAACCGGACTTGGAGATCACGGCGCCGGCCCGGTACATCACGTTCAGCGAGCTCGACACCACGACCGTGTCGCCTGCCGATGCCGCGTTCACGCCTGCCTGGATGCTGCAGAACGGCGCGGCCGCGGTACCGCTTCCGCTGTCCGAGCAAGCTTGGTTGGAGATGTCGACGTAGTAGGTAGTCCCGGCCGCCTGCGCGGGCCAGGCCGTCAGCCCCGCTGCGACAGTGACGGCGCTCAAGGTCAGCGCGACGCGCACTCTAGTTCTCATGTATCCCACCCGAACCACGGCCGGGCGGCCTGCCCGCCCCCACCGGATCGCTGACAGTACCAGCCGCGGGCGACGATCCGGCCTCGGTGAAAGCCGCTGGCGTCACGAATTTGCTACAACGTCGGCTGACATCCCTCAGCCGCACTGCGCGCTTCGATGGCTCTAATAACCGAGGCCATGTCCAGCCGGCCATGGCCGAGTTCCACCGCTTCGCCGTACAACTCACTACTCACATCGAGCAGGGGGATGCGACGTGCGCGGCGCGCGCTTCGGCGGCGATCAGCCGGGTGTTGTGGTGCGCGTCTGCGGCGGCGGCCTGGACGGAGAAGTCCTTCGCGATCAGCTTGGGCATCTTGACTCGGGTCAGATCTCTGGCCATCGCCCCGCAGCTGACGGCGGCCTGGAAGGATCTCCGGCTCGCCGCCGAGCAGTGCGACGAGTTGTCCCGTCTCAGCCGGCGTGCGCGAACCCGAGACCGGTGCCTACTCCCCGAACATCTCCCGCTCCAGGTCCTCCAACTCGGCCTGCGTGAGGTCGCGGACAGCCCACTTAGTCCGTGTTCCATCCGCGATGAACTCGGCGGGCAGCACGATGTGATAGTTGGCTACGTAATACGCGAGATCATCGGGCCAGATCCACACGCCGTCGGTGCGCACCGCGTTGCGGCCGGCGACCGGATGCTGCGAATCGATGACGTCGTACACGGCACTGCCGGAGATGGCCAGCACAGGGCTCTCCGCGAGGTAACGCACGATCGCCGCCTCGTCGTCCCGCGTCTGGCGTCCGGCTTCGAGCAGCGAGGGACCTTCCGGGTCGCCGTGTGGAAGCTCTCGAAAGAAACCGAGTTGCTTCATCTGACAGCCATCCTGTTCAGCGTTGCTACGGTTTGGCCAGCCACTGGGTCAGCGAGGTCGAACTATTGCCCGGTTCGAAGACGTTCCACAAATCGGTGGAGCCGCTGCTGCGCAGTGCCGTCGAACCGACGGTGAGTCGTCCTGACGGATAGGCCCACAGCGTATCGGTCGGCGCGACGACCGTGACACCGAGCTTGTTCGCGAGGTTCTGCGCGGCGCCGTCCGGAAGCTTGCCGGTACTGCAGGACAGCAGCCTGATCGGGCCGCCGGCATAGCTCGGATCGTGTTCCAGCAGGTTGGCAAGCGTCCGGTGGTCGAAATTCGTGCCGTTCTTCCACGATGTGGGCTGTGGCCCGAAGTCTGTCGGGCTGCCGTGAATGATGACGTCGTGGAAGCCGGGCATCGGTTTGGCGTTGGCCGCGTTGATCGCGAATTTGTCCGTCGCGTCCATGTAGTTGGTCTGAGCGCCGGCGGCCGGGGAGAGCCCGAGTTCGTCGGTGCCGATGACCGGGTTCGGGACGTACGCGTGCTGGTTCGGCGCCGGGGCCAGGCCCAGCGGATCCGGCGTGACATACCGACCGGTTCCAGAGTCGTAGTACCGGTATACGTTGTGGCTAAGCCCGGATTCGGCATCGAGGTACTGGCCGGGGAACCGCAGAGGACAGTCGATTCCGTCCGCCGAGACCGCCACGACGGAGCCCCAAAGCGTCGAGGTGCTGTGCCAGGCCACGCGGCCGTCAGCTGCGATCAGCTCGGACGGGGTCCCGACCAGGTCCGTGACGATTGCGTAGAAGGCGGCGTCGATCTCCTCCTGTGGAGCGTCATCTGCCCAGGAGCGATGGACCTGCGTGGCCGCGCGGCCAGTACCGGGCTCCCATTCCCACGTCACGGCGGTGGAACGGCCGTCCGGGCCATGAGACAGCTGTTCGGCAAGCCGAATGTCGTCCCAGGTGAACAAGGTCTCCTCGGCGACGGCGCCGTCCGAAGCCAGGCGGCGCTTGGCTATGCGGCGACCGAGTGGATCGTACGCGTATTCCCAGCTGGTCAAGTCCGGGGTCGTCACGCGAGTCAGGCGGTCTTCGCCATCCCAGGTATACGACCACTGTCTTGTCTGACCGGACAGTGTCCGACGGCTGACACGGACGACGCGGCCCTGCTCATCATGCTCGTAATCGACGCGCCCGGCTCGGCGCAGCATGGTGCCTTCAAAGTGCCGCTCGCCCTGCAGGTCGTCACCCCACGGGCCGGTCGCCTGGACGATGTTGCCGAACTGGTCGTACGCGTACGACTCGGTCCATGTCGCCGTGTTCACCGCCGTGACCCGGCCGGCCCGGTCAAGGTCGAAAGTACGCGTGCCGCGCAACGCATCGGCGACGGATGTCGGGATGCCGTCCTGCCGGTACGTGTACGACCGCTGCTGCAACAGGCGCGGCACGGGCGTCGCTGTGGCCTCGGCTTCCGGCCGATCGTAGGCCCACACGCCCTGTACAGTCAGGCGGCCCAGGGCGTCGAATTCCTGCGAGAGAGCCGCGGTGGTGCCGAAATAGCGTGTGATCTCGCGGCCGGCGGCATCGTGCTGGAACGTCAGGCCGCCGCCTGCCGTAGCGAGGGAGATGGGTCGCCCGGCCGCGTCATAGGCCCATTCGGATACCGCGCCGCTCGGCGTCGTGCGGCGTATCCGCCGGCCTGCAGCGTCGTACTCGCTCGCGAGCACGTGCCCGTTCACCGTCTCGGTAAGCACTCGACCGAGGCTGTCGCGGCCGTATTCGAGCACGCTGTCGGGACCTAGAGCCCGCGACATCCGTCCCGCGGCGTCGTATTCGAAACGGGTGACCGCTTCGCCTACTCGGCGCTCGGTAACCGCGCCAAGGCTGTCCCGCTCAAGGTGCACCGACTCGCCCGCGCCGTTCGTCCGCCCTACAACGCGGCCGGCTGCGTCGTACTGATACGTGATGGTGCGACCGTTGAAATCGGTCTCCGAGACGAGGCGGCCGGCCGGATCGTACTCGTAGGTCCAGCTTCGGCCATGTGGTCCTGTCACCGAGACAGGGCGCAGTTCCTTGTCATAAGCGAACCGGTAGCGCGCGCCCGACGGGTCGACGCGTGCTGTCGGCCTGCTGAAATCGCCGTATTCGAAACGGGTGACGGCGCCGCCGGGAGCGCGCTGCTCAAGCAGATTGCCCTCGGCATCGTAGGTCCACTCCTCCCGCGTGCCGTCCGGGAGGACGCGCCATGCCGGCCGTCCCTCTATGGTCCAGCCGACGCGGGTGGTCCCTCCCAGTGCGTCCGTGAGCACGACGGGGCGGCCGAAGGCGTCGCGCTCGATCCGAGCCTGCCCACCCAACGGATCGGTCGCGGCCAACGGCAACCCCGCACGATCCGACTCGTAGCGGCTAACCGCTCCCAGCGCGTCGATCACCGCGGCGAGAGCGCCGCGCTCGTCTCGCTGAAGACCGATCACCGCGCCGGCCGGATCCGTCACCGAGACGATGCCGCCGGCCGCGTCATACTCGTACTTCCACTCAGCTCCGTCGGCGCCGATGACGCGGACGGGCAACCGCAGGTCGTTGTATTCGACCACCACGGCCAGCCCGTCGGGACGCTCGATGCGGACCGGCTCTCCGCGTTCGTCGCGCACGAATCGAGTGGTGTGTCCGAGAGGATCGGTGCGGGAAAGCGGCCGCCCATAACGGTCGAACTCGGTCCGCGTGACGTTGCCAAGAGGATCGACGGTTTCTGTGATGTGGCCGTGTTCGTCGTACCGGAACACGGTGACGTGCCCCAGGCTGTTGGTGACCTTGGTGGCGCGGGCTTTGACGTCGTACTCGAACGCCGCGGAGAGGTAGCCATCTTGCCCCGCGCCTCGGACAACGCGGCCCGTTTCGCGACAATACTCGTACTCATATCTGAAACTGTTGCGGTCTGTCCACGCTGTGACGCGGTCGTGATCGTCGAACTCGTAGACGTATGGCACGCCCGTAGAGTCGGTGACTTCGGTCAGCCGCCCCTGACGATCGTAGCCGTAGGTCAAGACACTGCTGCCTTGTCCGTCGTGCGAGCCATCGTGTACGCGGAGGGCTGTGACGCGAACGCCCGCGAGCGTGTAGTCCGTTTCGACCGCGACGCGATAGCCACCGGTGTGCTGAACCTCGGAGGGCACGCCGTCTTCGTCGAAGACGAATGTGATGCGATGGCCGTTCCGGTCGGAGATCGCGGTGATCGGCCGCAGCTGACCTGCGCTGGTCCTCCCGGCTCCGAGGGTGGTGAAGTGCCGGGTCCAGCCGCGCCCAGGGTCTTCGATATGGATCGTGTCGCTGGCCCGGTCCCAGGTCAGCGGCCACCGGGCGCCAGCAGCGGGCAGTACCTGCTGACCAGGCTGGGTAGGTAGGGGGTAGTGCAGAATCTGAGCGTCGTCGCCAGCGAAGTGAATACCGTCCTCGTCGATCTCAACACGCTGGTCGAGAGTCGAGGACCACCCCGGTCCGAAGTGCCTGCCACCGCGATAACCGGACGCATAGGCACGCCGAAGCACAAGGGGCAACAGCCCAGGCAGTTCCAGGTCGGTCTCAGAGCTGATCATCTGACCCGACACGACATCAACGGGGTCACCCCCGGTAGTGGAACCGCTGTTGCCGTCAGCCGCCTGTCCGCCCGTCGGAGTCTCGCCGCCGTGATTCAGGGTGGGCGGCTCCGTGCTGCCTCCGGCGGGCAGAGGTTCCCCGCCAGGTGTCGGCTCGCCGGAGGCCGTGCCAGGCCGTGGGGCAAGACTGTCGGGCTCGCCGCCCTTGCCAATGCCGTCGAACTTGCCACCCAGATCCTGGTCGAGGCTTTCCAGATCGCGGCCGTTGCTCAGCGCCTTGTCCGCAGTCTGTTCCGCGAACGACGCGGCTTTGTCGGCGATCCGGTCGGCCGACTCGGCGAAGTCCCGGGCCAGTGCCTTTGCGGCAACAGCGAGTTCCTCTCCAGCCCCCATCAGAAACTCAATCCCCCGATTCCGTCGCTCAGCCTGACCGCGTGCGAGCGCATCGTCTCCGCGTGAGCGCGCAGGATCCCGGTCTGCGTCGTCAGCTCCTGCATGTCCAGACTGAAGCCCTCCGCGGTCTCACCGGAGGCACCCGCTTGCGACCAATCCAGCCCGGATAGCGCCGACTCCACCTTCGCGAACAGCGGCTTCGCGGCGGCTTCGATGATCTTCCCCTGAACGTACTGGTTGAGATCGTCGATCAACGACTCGGCCAGCTTCCGTGCGCCAGCGATGATGACCGGCACGGCGGCTTCGGCGATGCCCAACGTGGCAACCGCTGCGGCCTGGTCGGCGACGAATGCCGCGGCCATCGACACCAGTTCCGCAATCGCCACGCCCTTCTGGACCACGATGTACCCGGCCCATGCCTCCAGGGCGACCGCCAGCACCTCGCAGCCATCCACGATCTCGGTCACGTGCCGGTCCGACAAGGTCGCCCATCCGGACTTCATCCGCGCCGTCGATGCACCCTGATGTGCCTGCGCTATTCGATGGACAGCATCGGTAGCGTCCTGGTGCGTCTGCTGAACCGCCTGTCCGAACTCCCGCACCAACGAGGCGAACTGCATGACCGTTTCCTCGTCGATGTACGGCCATTCCACACCGATGACGTTCAGGAAGTTCACTACCGGCAACGGCAACTCATCGATAGCCACGATCCGACCCCTCCGCTGACGCCATCCGCCCCCGTATCGCCCCCAAAAGCGTATCAAAGCACTTCATGAGCCGAGCAGAGCAGGACTGAGCGACCAACCGCTGCAGCGGTCACCAGACTGAGCCTGGCGAGGCTACAAGATCACTAATAGCTGGTGCGCGAAGTCCTGGCCGAACGACGCCCCGAGTCGTTCGGCCACTGCGGCGTGTCCCCGCACGGAACAAGGGCGGCCTCGCGTGGCTCGACGCCTCTCCGAGCCTTCGCAAAGCAGCCCTGGAAACGAGAAATCCCGCCCAATCCCCTGATCAACAAGTGGCTGGACGGAAACTCATGAACGCTCTCGGAGTTATCCGTGAACGTTCGTGTGGTGGACCTGAGGGGATTTGAACCCCTGACCCCCTCGATGCGAACGAGGTGCGCTACCGGGCTGCGCTACAGGCCCTTGGAACGTGTAGAGGCTACCACAGCAGACGCGCAGCCCCGGAACTCGTTATCGCGGTCCGGGGCTGCGAGTCGTGGCGGGTCGATGCGTATCGCCAGCGAGCCGCCATCAGCCGCTGGGGATACCTGTCGCTCGCCGTCAGCCGTTAGCAGGCAGTCGTCAG
>Ga0070741_10007571_pt1 | contig 22363 bp, 16 predicted proteins | sample Coa_R1_4_FD_66440 | JGI IMG/M metagenome (GOLD analysis project Ga0070741, IMG submission 66440) | Surface soil microbial communities from Centralia Pennsylvania, which are recovering from an underground coalmine fire - Coalmine... | ecosystem: Environmental > Terrestrial > Soil > Unclassified ... | reverse complement strand
TACCGGCTAAAAGGATATCCTTTCAGAAAAAGTCGTTCTGCCAGGTCGATATCTTCGAGGCGCGCCATTGATGTTTTTGTCGTCGCTCCTTCCTGTGAAAATAGTCTCTTACCAGGGCTTCGCAAAAGTGGTCTTTTCATCCTGAACGGCTCGCTTGCGAGCCGTTGGGGAGAGGAAGGTGCTGGCTGGTGGGCAGTGCCCACCGCCAGCACCTTCCTCTCCCTGTGAGCGCCTTTGGCGCGAGCAGTCAGAGCGTGCAGCGACGTTTGCGAAGCCCTGAGTCTCTTACTAGTTAATATAGCTATATATGTGAAAAAAAGCTATAATGGAGCCGATTCGAGGTTACTTTTTGGTACGCTCTCGCGTTCACCATTATGTGTTGTAAGTCTACTCATGTTGTAGTAAAAGTCTCGTATTCTAGAGCTTGGAGCCCGTATAATGCAGTTTCAACGCGTCGTTCGCTTACCCGCAAGAATTGCTTATAGTCATATACTCCTGATGGTCTGCTGCCTGGCTCTGCTATGTTCGGGGTGTGCTAATGTGCTAGGGAATGTGACCTCTCCACCATCGCCGACTGCTGGACGTAGCGGTTCTGCTAGCATTACCCAGAGCGTGGCGCAGAAAGCGGATGCCAACAGTTTTTCTTCTGAAGAACTCCTGCGCATGCAACTCGCCAAAGTACAATCGATCATGCAGGGGATGACCCTTGATCAGAAGCTGGGCCAGTTGATTATGGTGGAGTATCTGGGGAAAAGCTATCAGGGGAGCGGGTTACAAAATATGGTTGCGCAACAGTTCGTGGGCGGCTTTATGTACCAGGAGAGCAATCATAACTTTGATCCGCCATATAATATAGCTGGCAATGTGGACGGTATCTCCGTTCAGGCAATGAAAGATGCCCATGTTCCGCTTTTGATTGCGACCGACCAGGAGGGGGGGCTGGTAAATCGCCTCTACAAGTTTCACGGCTATCTGCCCTCGGCAGAGGCGATGGCGGCAAGTGGCAACACGCAGATGGCCCTGAGTCAAGGGACGCTGGCCGCAAAGTGGCTATTGGAACTGGGGATTAATGCCGATCTGGCTCCGGTGGTGGATGTGCATACGGTAAATCCTCCTGTATTACAGTCGCGCATGTTTGGCAGCGACCCAAAAACTGTTGCCAGCTATGCCGGAGCATATCTGGATGGCTTGCAGCATAACGGTGTCGCGGGCTGCCTCAAGCACTTTCCAGGGTTGGGTGCGGTCACATCTGATCCCCATGTGGGTTTGCCGGTGGTTAATCGGAGCAAAGCAGACCTGGAGGCGATAGACCTCGCCCCCTATAGGATGATGATTCAGCAGGATAACCCCGGGATGATCATGTCCACTGATGTCTTAATGCCTGCAACTGATCCCGCGCTGCCCGCTGAACTTTCGCCAAAGGTCATTAATGGCGTGCTGCGGGGAGAGCTGGGCTATAATGGCGTGGTGATTACCGATGGCCTTTATATGGCAGGCATCAGCCAGCGCTGGTCATTGAGCCAGGCATCAGTATTGGCAATCGTAGCTGGCAACGATCTAATAGAAGGTCCGTTCACGCCTGCCCAGGTCGCCGCCGTCGTCACCGCTCTGAAAAATGCTATCCAGCAAGGAACGCTTAGCATGGATCGCGTGAATCAATCGGTGCAGCGTATCTTGCTGCTGAAGGCGCAATATGGCATTATCAAGTAAGATTGTTGGGAGAGCCAGGATCATTCTAGCTCTCATAGTGCATTTAGCGTGCTGCTAAATGTTGTACTTGATCTCGGATGGCTTGTCCCAGTTGTCGCGTTGTTGCCGTGCCTCCGAGATCGGGCGTATGCACTTTTCCCTCTGCCAGAACTGCTTCGATTGCTCGCATCAGTACCGTCGCCGCTTCATCCTCCCCAAGAAATTCGAGCAGGAGCTGCGCCGACCAGATAGAGGCAATGGGATTCGCGATACCCCTGCCTGCGATATCGGGAGCGGAACCGTGAATAGCCTGAAATAAACTTGGATAGCGTCGTTGTGGATCAAGATTTGCGCTCGGGGCCAGTCCCAGGCTGCCCGAAATAGCCGCTCCCAGATCGGTCAGGATGTCACCGAAGAGGTTGGAGGCCACCACGACATCCAGGCTCTCCGGGCGCGAAACAAAGCGGGCGCTCAGCGAATCGATCAGTTGTTGCTCATGGAGAATATCGGGATACTCAGCCGCGACCTGCCGAAATATCTCGTCCCAAAAAACCATATTATATTGCATGCTATTGGATTTGGTGGCGTTGGTGACTTTCTTGCGGCCATAGCGCCTGGCATACTCGAACGCGTAACGGATGATCCGCTCGGTCCCCTGACGCGTAAAGATCGTTGATTGGATCGCTACTTCATGCTCTGTTCCGCGATGCACGCGCCCACCGACGCCCGCGTACTCGCCTTCGGTATTCTCGCGCACGCATACAATATCGATGTCCTGCGGCTGCTTGTCTGCCAGCGGGCTGCGCACCCCTGGCAACAGGCGCGCCGGGCGGAGATTGACGTATTGATCGAATGCCTGACGGATAGGTAATATCAGGCCCCATAGCGTAATATGGTCCGGCACGCGCGGATCGCCAACGGGACCAAGCAAAATCCCATCAAAACCCCCTCTTTCGAGCTGCGTCAGCCCGTCAGCGGGCATCAGCGCGCCTTCCCGCAGATAACGCTCGGTTCCCCAGCCGAACTCTCGAATAGCAAAATGAAACCCGCCATGTATCTGCGCGAGCGTGGTAAGGGTCTGAACGCTCTCCGTTATGACCTCCGGCCCGATGCCATCGCCCGGCATTACCGCTAACTGATACCTTTTCATCAAAGCCTGTATCCTCTCTATCTCGTCTGTTCGCTTTGTTGCTATTGTAGCATGCTATCTGCTTTCTTTCCCAGAATTGCGCCTCCTTTGTCACAACTCTGGAGAGTGAAATATGGGCCGTGATGGATCTGTGATAAAAGTTTTAGTGCTGCTCGATAAGAACAAGCTATAATATTTTTATGTAAATGAGGTACGTTTATGGCTATGTCACATGGAGGATTGTAAGGACAATATTTATGGGGATTACGACACGTTCTACCGGTGCGGCAGCAAATGGGGCGGTTCGTCAGGAACCGTTCACGCGCGTCGCACCGTTGCTTAAATCGGCTCTGTTACTCGGCGCGGGCGGCGGTTTTGTGCTGGCGACTGTACTCACCCTGACGCGAGCGTTCTCAGTACCTGCAGACTCCTGGTGGACGCCGCTGGCGCAGGCGCATGGACACTTGCAGTTATTTGGCTGGGCTGGCTTGTTTGTGCTAGGCGTTGCTTTGCACTTCCTGCCACGTTTGCGCGGCGCTTCACTCGCGCTGCCCGGGTTGATACCCTGGCTTCTCGGCGCTCTGGTGAGCGGCCTGCTTTTGCGAGCGTGTAGCCAGCCGTTGCTGGCGATAACGGGGGTGGAGATCTGGCGCGTTTTACTCGTTATCAGCGGCGTTCTGGAGTGCGTGGCGCTGATAGGCGTGGTTGCGCTGCTGGCAGTGACGGCTCTGCATGGCCCTGCTCTGGCGAACCGTCAGGCGTTCCAGCAAATCTTGCCCTTTATAATAATGGCCTTTGGCTCGCTCGGCCTTGCCAGCGCGATCAACCTCGTTAACGTTATTCAAGCGGCCTCATCTGGCTCTGTGCCGCCAGCAAACGATGACTTAAATGTGACGTTGGGCTTACTGGGCTTTCTTGTGCCGATGGCTCTGGCAATGTCGGCCCGCTCATTGCCGATGTACTCCGGTCTGGAGGCGTTTCCTCAGAAGCTGATGTGGCCTCTAGCTATCACCTATTTCCTGGGCCTGGCGCTTCTCTGTGCAGGCACGATGATATCTGCGTCCTGGTCTGGAATAATAACGGGGAGCGGGATGATATGTATGGGGGCCGTTGTGATCCTCTTCGTTGTCGTTTTTCTGCGGCTGATGCGTTCGCGTGGGCGTCTTCCTCGCAAGGTGGCAGAACTTGCTCCCGAGCCTCAGGCTGTTGCCCGTTCTTATAGGGCAAAGGTCACGAAGGAGCGTAAAGATTATGGCCCGTTTGTGCGGCTGGTCGCCAGCGCCTATATGTGGGCTGTGCTCGGAGGAACGCTCCTTGTGGTTGATGGTGTGACGCAGCTTGTAGGGACGGGGCCAGTATTTGCGCTGGATGCCATACGGCACAGCTTTGCCATTGGTTTTATCGCCCTGCTCATTTGTGGCATTGCGCCGCGCATGATCCCCGGCTTCTCCGGTGGCAATATTATGTCGCCCAAACTGGTGCGGGCCACGCTCTGGCTTGGCAATATCGCGGCGTTATTACGGGTAGGCTCGCTGCTGGCCGCGCCCTTGCTCGCACTATTCCAGGGAACAGGCTATACCATTGTTGCCGTGACATTTGGCCTCTCTGGCCCCATCGGGCTGGCGCTGGCGATCTGTCTGGCCGTGAACCTGTGGCCTGCGCTCGGCCACAGCAGCAGAACATAAAGAGAGCAGCAAGAACGCTTTCGATCTGGTTAAAGGTTCTTGTTGCTCTCTTTGTTGAATGCTTCCTTAGGGGGAAGTGTTATACCAAACTAATAGTAACGTGTATAACGAATGTCGAAAAGGAGGCTTCCGTGCCTCGTGGATAGACATCCTTGCTTGCTAGTTATTATACAAGTACGATGTTTGTAAATCAATGCAGGCATGGTTCGTCTAGTACTTTTGGGACAGGCAAGGCTATGAAGCTGCTATTCAAGGGAGATTGTTCTTTATTAGTAGAAGACAAGGGTGAGTTATTGCTATGATCACCCTTGCCTTCTATTACTATCTGCTCATAACTTGAGATAGCCTCGATAGGGGGGCTGTTCTGGCGTCGGCGTTGCGGCAGGATACTCCTCTATCAGACGCAGCGCCTCAGCGATGCCGCGCACAAGCTGTGGATCAAAGCCACGCGCATAATCCTGGGGCTTGTAGTCTACGTCAATCGTTGGGTCGGTGCCATAATTCTCCACGCCCCAGCCCACATCCTTGAACCAAAAACTAAACTCTGGCTGGGTAGTGATGGTCCCATCGGCCAGCGGCATATATGGGGAGATGCCAATGACGCCGCCCCAGGTGCGCTTGCCGATCAGCGGCCCTAGCCCCATCATTTTGAAGGCATGGGAGAAGATGTCGCCGTCGGAGCCAGCATTCTCGTTGGTGATTGCCACCAGCTTGCCTCGCGGGGAATGATAGATATACGGCTCGGGTGCCGACCAGCGCTGGAACGCGTATCCTAGCCGGGGTCGCGCCAACTTCTCCAGCACCAGGCCGGAAACTGCACCACCGCCGTTCCAGCGTACATCGACGATCAGCGCCTCGTGGTCATATTCGGCCAGGTAATAGCGGTGGAACTCCGCGTAGCCATTCATCCACATATCGGGGATATGCACATAGCCCACGCGGCCTTGTGTCTGCTCATGCACTAGACGTCGGTTAGCCTCTACCCAATCACGATAGCGCGCGCCGAATTCAGAGGCCAGGGTCCGCACGGTCACGCTGCGCGCCGGGCCATTGGAGGACTGAAGGAGGATTTGTACCTCTATCTCCGCCTGGTTCACCAGCAGATGCTGCGGGCCCTGTTCCGGCGTGAGACGCTGCCCGTTGATCGCCAGCACTGCGTCGCCTACTCTGGCATCTACTCCTGGCGCCAGCAGCGGCGAAGTCTCTTTGGGATTCCAGGGATCGCCATGCACGATATGCGCGATACGATAGACGCCCTCGTTCGCATCGAAGCGCCAGTCCACGCCCAGGAACCCCTGGCGATATTCGGGATGAGGGCGATACTCGCCTCCACCTTCATAGGCATGCGACGAGCCAAGCTCGCCCTGCATCTCCCAGAACAGGTCCGAGAGTTCGCCGCGCGAGGTCAGCCGTTCCACCAGCGGCGCATAGCGGGCGTAGATGCCCTGCCAATCCACGCCCGCCATATCAGCCACCCAGAACTGCTCGCGTTGTAGGCGCCACGCCTCGCCAAACATCTGGCGCCATTCGGTGGCTGGGCGGATCGAAACCTTGATGCGCTCCAGATCAAGCCAGCCTGATTCACGGCCAGGCTTGTCAGCGGCAGAAGAGGGAAGTTCTGGCGGCTTCTCACCGGCCTTGAGGACGCGTAGCCGATCATGGGAATAACAGAGCACCATCGTGCCATCGGCGGTTACGCTGATATCGCCGATCTCATCAGCGATATGCTCCTGCTTGCGCTTCTCGAAGTCATACCACTCCAGGCTGCCGTTCGATTTCGGTTTGAGGCCAAACGAGCTATCAGCCCGCAATCCCTCGACCGGCAGCGAGGTAAAGAGCACGCCGTCGCGGGAGCCGAGGACCCGCCCGTAACGGCCTTCAGGAACGGGGAAGGCCACGATGCGGTCGGTGATGCCGTTGAGGTCAATCTCCACCAGATCAGGCGCGGGTGTATTGCTTGCATTCTCTTTCTGCCTCTCCTCAGCCTTCTGCACCTCATTTTCTGGGCGCAGCAGCGCCGATTCCGGCTGAAACGGCGAGCGCAGGTCTTTGCGCAGCGTAATCAGATAGGGGCGCACACCCCTGGGGAAGCTGAATTCAAAGTGCATCGCATCCGGCACCGGATCAAAGTCGCGCGCGCTCAAGAAATAGAGGTAGCGCCCGGCAGGATCGAACGCCGGTTTGGTATCGCGCCGTACCGCGTCCGTCACCTGATAGGTTTCGCCGCTCTCGATGCGACACAGCTTGATGATGATCCGCTGCTCGCTGATAGCCTGTTCATAGGCGACCCAGCGCCCATCAGGCGACCAGGCGATGCCATTCACGAGGTCGCTGTCTTCGATGCGGCCATAGTCGCTGCGGTCAAGCACGCGCAATGTCCCTGCCGCCACGTCCACCAGTAGCAGTTCGTTGCGATGGTTCGCCAACAGCACCTGATCGCCAACCGGCGCGGCACACAGCGCCGTCACATGGCCGATATCAAGCTGGTCCAGGGTGCGGTCAGGCGCTGAGCCATCGGCGCTAAAGACAACCAGGTGCGGCTCATCGCCCGAGTCGCTGACTGCGACCTGGCGCTTGCCATCGGCCAGCCAGTTTATCAGGCGATAACGCGGGCCATCGGCCAGCCCATGCTGGAACACTGCCCCTTCCCAGTTGCTCAAGCTGAAGGCTTTGCCGCGCGTGGTGAGGGCTATTGCGTGGCCCTTGGGATGCAGCGCATAGGAGTCCATGAACTTGCCTGCGGGGACAAACTGGCGCGCCCGCTGCGCTTGTGATCCCGCTAGATCAACTTCCAGCCGCGTCTCGCGATTGGTGGATGGGTCGAGCACAAACAGATCGCCGCCTGCGTGATAGACACATAAACGCCCATCGGTAGCGAGATTACGAGCATAGAACGTTTCCTGGTTACTATGACGCCGCAGATCCTCGCCGGTGGGCAGGCAGGAATAGACGTTACTTATGCCCTCGTGATCAGAAAGGAAAAAGATACGATGACCCACCCAGCAAGGGGCAGCGATATTGCTGTTGAGGTCGAGCAGCCGCTTGAACTCGCCCGTTCCCTGCGCATCGATCCACAGGTAGCCAGCGGTCCCACCGCGATATCGCTTCCAGAAGGCTGGCTCGCGGATATTGCGGCCCAGTACAACGGCACCTTCGGGGCCAAAGGCGATGGCGTCGGCGACGCCATAGGGCAGCCGAACTGACTCACCGCCCTGGGGCGAGACGCTAGAGAGCATGCTCCAGCGGGGCGAGGGCAACCCAGCCGAACTGACGTAGAGGATCTGTGCTCCGTCGGGCTGCCAGCTAGCCACTTCAGTGCGCCCGGCATGATAGGTCAGGCGGCGCGATGGCCCGCCATTGGCGGGCATCACATAGACTTCATCAGGGCCTTCGTCACTGCCGGTAAAAGCAATCTGCTGACCATCCGGCGAAAAACGCGCCCCGGTGGCCGTCGCCACGCCAGCGGTCAATCGTTCGGCGCGGCCACCGCCGACGGAGACACGCCAGAGATCATCCTCTGCTGTAAAGACGAGCTGATCACGATAGATGGTCGGAAAGCGAAGATAGCCGGTGGTTCCCATGAATCCTCCTTCGGAAACGTACTCCAGCCGTGAAACGAGGCTGAGTGCGAGAATATGCTTTTCTATTCATACCCCACAGTGTACCAGAAGTTTCAGTAAAATGGGAGCAGGGGCAAGCCGTTATGCCTGGCTTGCTAGCCCGCTCCCGTCGTTCGTCAAAAATTACAATAAACTCTAGCCAGCGGAGTTGTCATTCTGACTATGTGGTACGGCCTTGCCAGTAAGATAGCCCGCGTGACTGATGCCCAGCAAGGTAAGTATGCCAGTATCGATATTGGGAAGTGCTTTAATGGCTGGCTCCTGCCCCGAAAAAATGGTAGCGAGCGCAATGCCGTAGACAAGCACCAGAATAAAGGTAAAGTAAAACATCTGGATCTTGCTCAGATCAAACTGTGCAGCATTTCCCACCTCTTCTCCGGTGAAGAGATCTGCCCAACGGGCGTTGTCTGAGGTGGCGTAAGCGATGATTTTGCCGCTATCGACCACATTGTCGCTGCTCACATCCACATGCTGGTTAGCCAGTAATTTGAGCGTGTTATCCTTCTGTTGCTGGTCGGGTGTTTGCGACGTTTTGGTACTGAGAATGAGTGGCGCGGTTACCAACGAGGTGGTGGCGATTCCCATAAGAATCCAGAGGCCCGACGGAACGCTCACCGAGAAGAGGTTGATCGACTCTGTTAGATTGGGGATGATCTTCATATTTGCCAGCGTGGCTGCCAGGTAGGCGGAGAGGATCAGAATCGTCCAGAGCAGCATCTGAAATCGTGAAAGGCTGATCCTGTTGCGGTTGTCGATTAACGCTCCTCGCCAGTTACCTGTTACCCCATTCGCGGCTATTGCGACGAAAACGATCAATAACAGTAAGATAACAAGCCAGGCGACCAGTCTTGAAGGAACAAACCAGCCAACTATGCCAGTTGCGATCAGCGTAAGAAGCGTGCCTAAAGTGTGCCAGATGGTCCATTTGGGTTGTTGAGTGGTTAATGCGCGTGGTTGCGCCGGTGGCATGGTGGATGCACTATCGATCATATCGTCCCCTTTTTAATGTTGTTGCCAGCGAAAAACAAGAGTATTAAAGAAGAGTGACCATTACTGTTAACTGTCGGATGCCTGTAGCTGGACGTAACAGGTAATTACTATAATGACGCTGGCTGCCGCGCTTTTTGGGGGATAAGAAGAGGTATTTCCGTCTGACACCTCTTCTGGCGATGCGGGCGAAGCAAGTGGCCTGTATTGTCTTTTAGTCCGTTCACGTTGCGGCGTCAACTTTCACCGGGGAAACTGACGCCGCAACAGCTTTTACAAGCTTATCGTCCAATATCTTTGCGCGCAAAGCGCACCGATGCCAGAACCAGCGCCACGACGGCAAACGCCAGGATACCCAGCATATCCATCAGAGGCAGACCATGCAGCAGTGGCGTACCATAATAGTAGAAGGCGGAAAGACGCAATGTTGCATCTGGCAGGCTCAATTCCGGGCCGACGAAGCTGATGAAGAACCAGATCACCAGCAAGAAGCTCAGCAGGCCCGTATCCACTGCTGTACGCAGCCAGCCGGAAAACAGGTAGCCCAGGGCGGCCATCAGCAGCCCCATTGGGATGATTGAAAGCGTCGCGGCGGTCAGATTGCCGTTATCAAGCTTCAGCCCCGTTATTGATGAGGCCAGCACCGTCGCTGCCAGGGTCAGCACGCCAATGATCACCGTCGCGGTGGTGAGCGCGGCAAAGCGGCCCAACAGCACACGCGAACGTGACTGGGGAGTGGAGAGTACCAGCTCCAGCCGCCCCTCTTCTTCATCCGCGGACCAGCGGTTAGTCTGGGTGACGGCAAAGGCCATCAACAATAGTGGCAAGAACACAAACAGCGTGCTCAGCAGGGTGGCATTATTGGTAATATCACCTCCGCCAACCTTTGTGAGCAGGTTTTTCAGGATGGGAGAACTTGCGAATAGCGTGGTGAGCTGTACCTCAATTTGCTTGGCGATCACCACCATGAAGGCGGCCCCTCCAGCAATGCCCAGCGTCCACCAGAAGGTGGGCATCGCAATCATTGCCATACCACGCGCATAAACCGAGCGCAGCGACCAGGCGTTGGCTGGGAGCGCACGCTCAAGCCGAATAGCTCTCTCAGGCCGGCGCAGAAAGCGGGGCAGGGCCACGGTCGCGCCAACATCGCGTCGCATAAACAGCCAGATGGCAACCACGCTCAAAAGGAGACCCAGGCCAAACAGCAGCAGCATAGCGCCAGGGTTGCTGCCATAGCCGGGCACCAGGGGCCTGGTCAGATTGAAGTAGTACACAGGAGAAAGGCGCGAGACCCACTCGGCGTCGGGGAAGATGCGATGCACCATATCCAGCACAATGAATACTACGAGCAGCGCCCCTGCCGCGCCTGATGTCGTCCGGCGTTCCTGGGTAAACTGGGAGATCAGTAGTGAAATGCCCCCAAAGACGGCGGAGATCAGTGCGAGATTCAGCCCAAAGAGCAGTGCGTCGCCCAGGCTAATCCCTGCATTCACCTGTGCGCTGCCCGCGAATGCCAGCACGCCAATTAGCAAAGCCATCAGCAACAGCGCCATCCAGATGGCGGCCAGTTTTTCAATTGCTACACGCACACGCCCGCGTGGCAGCGAGAGGAGGATATCTAACGAGCCATATTCTTCTTCGCCTCGCAGCATACGGCTGCATACGAGGATCGGCCAGAGCGCCATCAGCAAGATCAGGGGGCCATATTTCCAGGTGGCGTAGCCGCCGGGAGTGTCCACCTTGATGGGTTCGGCAAGCCATGCGAAGGAAGAAGCCAGGCTGACAAGTGAAGCGCGCGCCGCCGGCGTTGACACCACCGAGGGAACAGCGATCAGGACCACATACATAAGCAGGCCCATGCCCACGCCCCAGCCAAAAATGCCAACGCGAAAGCCACGCAAGGTTTTGAGGAAAATGCTACTGAACCACATGGCTGGCCTCCTTGATGGCCGCCTGGCCGTCGCTTTCGTAGTAGCGCAAGAAGATGTCTTCCAAACTGGGTTCATGACTGGTCAGGGAGACGATGGGATAGTTCGCGGCTGCCTTGATGACCGCATCTGCTCCGCCTTGCATGCGCAGACGCAGCGCGTGTCCATCGGATAGTGTCTCCACCTGTGCCACGCCATCCAGCGTTTTGAACGCCTCGGCAGGGACAACTTGAGCGAACGTGATGGTGATTTCATAATGCTTGATGTCTTTCACCTCGGCCACATCACCGACACGTACCAGTTGGCCCTCACGGATGATGCCCACGCGGGTGCAGGTTTGCTCGACTTCGCTCAAAATGTGCGAGGACAGGAAAACGGTGGACCCTGCATCGCGCGCTTCTTTAACCATCTTGCCAAACTCTTGCTGGTTGAGCGGGTCCAGCGCGTTGGTTGGCTCATCAAGAATCAATAAATGAGGACGGTGCATAAAAGCTTGAATCAGTGCTACTTTGCGCTTGTTGCCACTCGAATACTGGCGGAATTTACGGCTGGGGTCCAGGTCCAGTCGCTTGACCAACTGCTTGAGGTAGGCTTGATCGATACCTCCGCGCAGGTGCCCGAAGTATTCCAGGATCTGGCCTCCGGTCAGATTCGGATCGAACGCGGGTTCGCCCGGCACATAACCGATGAGCCGTTTGATCTCCACTGATTTCTGCCAGCAGTTCAGTCCCGCGATGCGTGCTGTCCCTGCATCGGCACGCAATAAAGCCATTAACAAACGAATCGTGGTGGTTTTGCCCGCGCCGTTGGGGCCAAGAAAGCCAAAGACTTCGCCCTCATCTACCTGGAAGGATACATTGGTAATACCACGCTTGCTACCATAACGCTTGGTCAGATTGTCTACTTCAATAATCGCTGTCATGTCACACCCTCTTCTTCCTTTTGAGGCTGCGGTATTCATAAAATTCAGTAACAATAAAAAGATGTATTTATTCGCTGCAATGTTATCAGGCAGGTTAGCATACCTGCTCTTCTTCCTCCTTCCCTGAAGACGAAGCCAGCCACTGCGCGAGCGCTGCGCGTGAAGACAACTGCAAGCAACCTGTTGGCGCTCCCAGCACGCGTTCCAGCGCGTCTGCCGTTGCAGCGATGATCCGTTCGAGGCGGGCCAGGTCTTCTGGCGAGCGTTCCTCCGCAAGCAGTAGCGCGGCGGTGGCATAGCCCAGGTCTTCCAGTAGCGCGATGATCATTCTGGCTGCGTGATCAGGATAAGGAGTCGTGAAGGCGCCTTCCCGTGCCCCCTCCTGGATGATCTCCTCCAACCAGCCAGAGAGTCGTTCGACCTGGGAGGCATAGAGTTTATGGCGGACAATGGCATTCTCGTCACTGTACCATACGCGTAAGTAGCTGAGCAGCAGGCTCTTGTGCGCGAGTTTCCATCGATCAATGGTGGCAAAGAAGCGCTGAAGCTTATCTAGAGCAGGGAGCGTCGGATCGTGGACGACGGGAGATACGAGTTGTTCGATCTGATCCCCTATGCGTTCGACCAGAGCCAGGAGCAATGCTGGCTTGGAATCAAAGTAGTGATAGAACGCCCCTGAGGAGATCCCCAGCTCGCCCAGAATGTCGGCAATGGCCATCTGCTCATACCCTTTGGTGGCGATAGCCCGCTGGGCCGCGTCGAGAATAGCGTTGCGCCTGGCTGCGTAGGCTGCTTCGTTGACGATACGTGCCATTGTTCTCCTTTTCTTAATTCATAAACAGAGTCTCGGTTTATTACTATGAGGAGTATAGCTCAAGAATGAGGTGTTGTCAATGGGGCTATGCAGGGAGGGGATGCGTCAATGTAAAAAAAGTGTTTTTTCACCTCCTTTCTAGTGCTTCGCGGTCCCAATGGGTAAGCGTTGCGCCTGCCTGGTACGTGCTACGATAAAATTTCAGCAGTTCCTCTTCAGGCGAGGCGGCTGAACGCATATCATCGTAGCGAAGCACAAATTCCCCGAGCTGGGGAAGGTAAGATGCTGTGGAAGGAAGAATGGAAGCTTTTTCCAGGCCAGTCGGGGTAGGAACTGTGTAGGAGTAGAACGCGGGCATTGGGAAATGCTCATCTCCCGGCCAGAATCCACAACTAATAACTTCATGAGAGTAGGCTTCCTGCGTCACCCGGTCTGCATCTGGACGTGGCGGCGCGCGACGACCGGAGAAAAACGTCAGCGCCAGATCGAAGCTGCCCCAAAAAAAGTGGATCGGACTGCTTTTGCCCAGAAACTGCGAACGGTACTGTTGCAAGATGTCCACAGTCTGGACCAGGATCAGCCAGAAGCGGTAGGCGTATACCGGGTCGTAGGAAGCGTGTATCTCATCTTCATCAAGTCGGATGGGATGCTGAACTTCGCAGGGCCACGGGTTGATGGTCACCTCGATACCTAAGGAACGCAAACAGGCCATGAATTCGCGGTAAAAGGCGGCCACGGACCGGGGGATCAGCGGCAGCGTTTTGCTGGTCCCATCGCTGGTGAGAATAGACAGGTTGTGGTTAATAAAGTCAAAAGTGATGCTAAAGGAACTGCCATGATGGTAAGGGATAGAGGAGGTAGTCAGACCGCGTGGGGTGACATACAACGAGACATGCCACCAATGGTTCACGAATGGAGTCAACGCCATTCTGACCTTCCCAATGATTTGTGTCCATAGATGGAGTGTATCGCACGTATCCTTCCATGCCTCCAACGGCAACGCGGGCCACCGATCTATCGCCTTCTCGCTGCGTATTGCGTTGGGAGTTTGCATAGGGATATCCTCTCTGGTTCTGTCTCCCCCTGCGAAAGAAGCGCGCAACTTCTTCAAGCCGGGCTGCCAATCTCGCTGTGATCAGGAGGGAGAGAGCATAACTTCGTCGATGTAACACCAGAGCCAGTTCTCTTGAGGCTCAAAAGACTGAATAAGCGGGTGATTGGTCGCATGGAACTGCTTGGTGGCGTGTTTATTCTTTGAGGAATCACAACAGCCAACATGTCCACAGGTCAGGCAGAGGCGCAGGTGGACCCATCGGTCTCCCATCTTCAAGCACTCCTCGCAGCCAGATGCGCTTGGCGTGACCTCTCGTATTTCGTTCAGATGCGTACAGGGTTGTGCTATCACGCGTTTTTCCCTTCTAGCTTACTAAAAGGCATTGCACCCCTGGGAAAAGCCGCAATGCATCCCGTTTCACCGGCTCCCAGCAGGACATGCGTTACTCAACCAAACACCAAAAGTTCATCTTACGCTGATGGACAACACACTTTGACTTCTTTGTACAACGTCGTCTCGGAAGATGCAAGCTCCTCCTTTGCCGCTTTGCCGGGCGTAACTACTCCGAGAACGTCACATTTCTTATAGCCGTATGGGCGAGAAGCTGTTGTCCGTTCTTCCACAGCAGCTTTTGGCGAACTTCCGGCTTGAACTCGATCTTGACCGCCTCGAAGTCCTTCAACCAGCGTTGTGGCGTGATAAACGGATAGTCCGAGCCGAAGAGGAAGCGGTCCTGCAAGCGGGTTGCTGCTTCCTGTAGCAGGCTTTCAGGAATATATTTGGGGGACCAGCCGGAGAGGTCGTTGTAAATATTGGTTTTGTGCTGCATGGCGGCTATCATCTCCTCGTGCCAGGGCCAGGAGGGATGCGCGCCAATGATAGTGAGGCCCGGGAAGTCGGCGGCCAGCGCGTCAAGGTAAATAGGGCGGGTATGATCGAGCTTAATGCCCATACCGCCAGGAGTTCCTGCTCCCAGACCGTTGGTGCCCGTATGGAAAAGAGCGGGTATACCCAGTTCCTGGATCTTCTCCATCAACGGGTAAAACGCGGGATCATTCGGGTAGAAGGATTGCACGCCTGGATGGAATTTTGCTCCTGCAAGACCCAGATCCTTGACGGCGCGTTCCATCTCTTTGACGGCGGCTTTCCCCTTGTGTGGGTCCACGCTGGCAAAGCCAATAAACTGATGGGGGTAGCGTTCCACTATGGCTGCGACGTAATCATTGCCCAGCGGAGGTAGCCCTGTCGCAGTCTCGGCGTCCCAGGCCAGCAAGACGCCGATCATATCTAAGGCGGCGTAGTCGGCGGCGATCTGTTCTATGTCTTTCAGCTTCACTTCTGTACGAAAGAAGCGTTCAGCAGCCTGGGCATAAGGACCAAGCGTGACCTGCATAAATTCGGTTGTGGGCAGATGGACGTGAAAATCGATTGCACGCGGCATAATATTCCTCCGGTAGCCAACTTGGGCGTAATTGTGCGTGTACATTGACACGGTTTAATGCTATTCTATAGTATAGTGCTACCAGGCATCATACGTTAACACAGGGCACTAGCGCAAGAAGAAGGGGCACAGGTGTAAAAGATGTCATTTACTCAAGACGAACTGCAATCGTTCAACGCGATTCTGGAACAGCGGCTGGCAATCCACCGCCAGGAGCTGGAATATACCTTTGACCGGCGTCTGCGTATGCTCACACATGAGTTTGAGCAGCAACTGATTGCCACGCAGCATTACCTGATGAGCGCCCTGCCCCAGCGAGTATTAGAACTGCAACCGGAGCGAAAAGGAGCGGCGCAACCAGATTCTCAGGCATTGATCAAGGAAGGGGAACGGCAAAAGCAGCAAATTGTAGAACTGGTCGAGAATGCTCTGGCTAACCATCTGCTGGCGATTGAACGACTGATCCAGCAACGTCCGGCGTCACCCACATCCGATCTTATACCGGCCCATATCCCCGAAGATTTCCCCGATTTGAATGCTATCGAGATCCAGGCGGAGATCCCCTGGAATGAGCTGGCTGACGTGATAGAGAAGGCGCTAGATGAGCGCCTGACCCCATTAAACGAATCAATAAAATCATCCTTACAAAATATGGAACAATACTTGCAGACCCAACTGCAAAATTTGCAACGTGAGCTGAGCCATCAGCAATCCTCCAATGGAAAGGCTGACTATGAGCTTTCGCTGCCGAAAGATCAGGAATAGCACTCATACTGCCCCATAAGAAGATGAGGTCCGGCTCAGCAACCCTATTGCCAAGCCGGACCATATGTTTGTTCTAGCCCTGTTGTTGAGCGAGGACTGCTGCGCGTCCTCGGGCTGGTTGCCAGTAACCCGATGCTACAAAGATCGTGGGAAGGAAGACTACCAGGCCGCCAATACATACCCACCACCAGGTTGCCCACTGTGACCCATTCGCCTGATTGCTCACCACGAACGAGAACGCCAGCGTGGAAAGCACAACGACGAGGCGCAGAATGAAGCCTTCGACAGCCAGGCCCGTGGCAACAAGGGCGGGATTGATATCCTCAACCGTTTCTGTATACGCCGCCATCCAGGTCACATAGCCGATGGCGATGGTGATGCCGAAGAGACTGAGAAAAATCGTCATCAGTCCATTGCTGGTCGGTACCCCGATGCGGCTGAGGAAAAGCCAGGTGACGACGATGGTGCTCAGGCCCCCAAAGAGCATAAACGGTTTCCGTACCATGATACGGTCAGAGAAGAAGCCAACGACAATGGCTGCAACGACGTTGACAACCCAGAAGACGCTGACCAGTCCATTGGCCTGGGCGAGAGGAATTTTGAAAATGCTGTTCAGATACAGTGGGAAGAAGCCTACTGCCGCGTAGTAGATAAGCAAATAGACGCTAATCCCAAAGGCGCTAATGAGTAGCCGGGGGTGAATCATCTGCCGCCAGGGATGGTCGGTGGCGTGCTCAACGTCAATTGTGGATGCGCGGCTTTCGACCAGATCTTTTTCCTGCAAAGAGTTCATGACCTGGTCGCGCATGCCTGGGGAGAGTTCGCGCATAAAAAGAAAACACAGCAGGAAAATGATCAGCCCGGCTATGCCTGCAAAGACATATTGGGATTGCCAGGAGCCGTATATGGGTAAGGTGTTCTTGGCTGTAACAGTTGCCAGAACACTGCCACCCACGGGACCGACGGTCCAGAAACCCATTGCCAGCGCTCGTCCAAAGCGCGGGGAGAAGTCTCGTACCAGCGCAGGTGTGGCGACCAGAATGATACCCTCGATAAAGCCCAGCACCACAACTAGCACAAAGAATGCCCATAATGTGTTGGTAAGTGAGATCGCCAGCGTCCCAAGCGCGGTGAGCAATAGCCCATAGACGATGAGGTTGCTGCGTCCGATGCGATCTGAAAGGCTGCCAAAGATCGCCGATACCGCTCCAATAAGATTACCAAGCAGAAGGAGACGGGTGTAGGTCGAGATGTCAAGGCTAAAGGAACGTAAAACGAGAGGCGCTACTGAGGGGAGGACATACGACTCGTAGTAGAGGACAATCGTGGCAGCGACTGCTAATGCAAGATACCAGATACGCTGAGCATTGCTGGGGTAGTGCTCAAGGACACGATGCCTGACGCCAACTTGTAGGGTGCTCATCCAAAACCTCCTTGCAGATGGTTAACATGTACAGCCCTGTACAAAGGTGTTCGTGAAACGAGCCTAAGAGGAACGCTAATAAGTGCTATAAAGGAGGGGACTCAAATAGTGTCCCCTTCCACTATAACTCGTTTCAGCACGTAACGTCAATGAGTGACCGATGAGCCATTACTTTATTTCCCTCAGGCCCTCGCCGGTATACGAACCAGGGGTTCGGGCAATCTGTTCGGGAGTTCCTTCTGCGATCAACCTGCCGCCCGCTGCGCCGCCCTCCGGTCCGAGGTCGATCACCCAATCAGCTACCTTGACCAATTCCAGGTTATGCTCGACCACCAGCACGCTATTGCCCGCATCCACCAGCCGTTGCAGCACCCCCAGCAAACGGGCGGTATCAGCCAGGTGTAGCCCGGTGGTAGGTTCATCGAGTAAGTACAGCGTGCGACCGGTAATGCGGCGCCCCAGCTCCTTCGCCAGCTTGATGCGCTGAGCTTCGCCGCCCGAAAGCGTGGTAGCGGGCTGTCCGAGCTGGAGGTAGCCCAGCCCGACATCGGATAGCACCTGGAGACGAGAGAATGCGGCGGGAATACCTTTGAACAGCGTCAGAGCTTCTTCGATGGTCAGATCGAGCACCTGGGAAATGTCATGATCATGGTAGCGCACCGCGAGCGTCTCGCCAGTGAAGCGGCGCCCGTGACAGACCGGGCAGCGCACCTCCGTGTCAGGCAGCAGTTGCATTTTGACGGTCAGGACGCCTGTGCCTTCGCAACGCTCGCAGCGTCCTCCCGGGACGTTGAACGAGAAATGCCGGGAGGACAACCCGCGACGGCGGGCTTCAGGAGTTGCCGCAAATGCTTCACGAATCGGGGTAAAGGTATCAGAGTAGGTCGCGGCATTTGAACGTGGGATGCGCCCAATGTGCTGCTGGTCGATGGTAATGATTTTATCGAGGTACTCATAGCCTTCGATGGCATCGTGTTCGCCCGGGGCGTCGCTGGAGCCATACAGGCGCTGGCGTATGGCGCGGTCAAGGATGTCGAAGACTAGTGAAGATTTGCCAGACCCGGATACCCCTGTCACAGCGACCAGCAAGCCCAGCGGTATGCATACCGTGATATCCTGGAGATTGTGCTCACGCGCGCCACGGATGGTAATGGCGCGGTCTGTTGGCGTGCGGCGGCGTGCTGGAACAGGGATGACTGCCCGCCCGGCCAAGTAATCGCCGGTGATCGAGCCGGGCTGTCCGGCAATTTCAGCCAGTGTACCGGCGGCGACCACCTGCCCGCCATGCGATCCTGCGCCCGGGCCAAAGTCAATCACGTAATCCGCTGCGGCGATCATATCCAGGTCGTGCTCAATGACGAGCACGGTATTGCCAAAATCGCGCAGGCGGCGCAAAACGTCGATCAGGCGACGGCTGTCGCGATGGTGCAGCCCGATGGTCGGCTCGTCGAACACGTAAAGCACGCCGCTTAAACCCGAGCTGAGCAAAGAGGCCAGGCGCAGGCGTTGGGCCTCGCCGGCTGAGAGGGTCGGCGAAGAACGTTCCAGCGTCAGGTAACCGACGCCGACTTCGACCAGACGCGCAATACCCGCGGAAAGCTCCTCCAGGATAGGCTCGGCTATGATCTTTTCATCGGGGCTAAAAACGGCGGGGAGTCCGTCCAGCCAGGCGCCAAGTTCGATGAGCGAGAAGTGAGAGAGGGCGATGATAGTCTGCCCATTGACGGTGACGGCTCTGCTTTCAGAACGCAGGCGCGTGCCCGCGCAGTCGGGGCAGGTCTGCGTGACCAGGAACTCTTCCAGCTTGTCGCGATAATCGGCCTCATTGATGTGTTCATGGAGATGTTGAGCGTAGCGGCGTAGAATACTGGTAGCAATGCCTTCGAAGCGTCCCTGGCGGACGGCGGTTGGTGGCTCGATGCCTGGGAAGTGGCGGCGAAAAAGCGGGCTCTCCACGCCAAAAAACAACAGGTCGCGTTGTGGCTGAGTGTAGTCTTTAATCAGAGCAGCGAGATTGAATTCGAACCCATAATGGGCAGCGGCTGCCTGTAGGATGGAAGTGTTGTAGTTGATGTAAAAGTGCTCCCAGCCGACGATGGCGCCCTCTGCAATACTCTTTTGCTCGTCAACCAGGCGCTGGATGTTGGCCTGACGGGTGACGCCTAATCCGGTGCAGGTTGGACAGGCTCCGGCGGGCTTATTAAAAGAGAAATGAGCCATGCTGATCTCTGGAACGGGCGCGTCACAATGTGGGCAGGGAAAGCTCTCCTCTGGAGTGGAGGCATCGCCGTTTGTGCTGGCTTCGCTCTCCCATTCCGCGTTGGCCGCATTGAAGGAGGGTGGGACGTCTTTGCCACAACTCGGACAGGGCCGATGTCCCAGACGAGCAAACAATACGCGCAGATAGGTATAAATATCGGTGGTAGTGCCGACCGTGGAACGCGGGCTGTGATTGGTAAGATGCTGGTCTATGCTGACGGACGGAGAAAGTCCGGTGATAGCATCGACCGGAGGTCTGGTCAGCCCAAAGGGAACTATGCCGAGCGCTTCCAGGTACTGGCGCTGACCTTCTTTATTCAGAATGTCGAATCCCAGGGTGGATTTGCCCGAACCGGACAGACCGGTCAGGACGATGAACTGATTCTTAGGGATCGTAAGAGTGATATTTTTCAAATTATGCAGCCGGGCGCCGCGAACAGTGATCTGAGCAGTCATGTAACCTCCTGAGTAAAGAGACTGGAAATGATAGGTATATCGTCTTCATTGTCATTCTATAACCCTGGTGTGGTTAGGGAGGGTTTTGGTCATTACGATGGTCAAATCAGCAATTCTCGGCAACCTGTTTTTGGATCATCTCTTCAATCAGGACGATGATTGTGTGAGCACGCTGCTCCTGGTTGGCAAGGGTTGAGAGCCAGCGGTCGGAGGCCATGTGAGCATCCTCATCGGGGCGAGGGGTGTCGAGCGCGCGACGCAGATTGGCCTTTTCTCCCTGGTCGAGTTGGATTAGCATGCGCAGAATGGCAGACATACTATAACCGGCGCGGGAGAGCATGCGGATCACGCGCAAGCGACTGATTTCCTGTTCCCCATAGCGTCGGTAGCCATTGGAGGGGGCGCGCGGGACGTCGATCAATCCGTCGCGGTCCCAGTTACGCAGAATGTCGATGCTAACGCCCAATAAGTGGGCCACCTGCCCAATCTGTAAAGGCTGGACGGTGGTGTCGGTGGGCGCAGCAATAGCCCAGCGTTCAAGCAGGCTAGCCGCAATCTCGGCGTGGGCGCGCTCTGCTTGCACAAGTACCAGGTGAGTGTGGGCAAGCGCCAGCGCACCTCTCAGATCGCCGCTGATGGCGGTCTGGATGACATGAATTCCCGAATGATAGATAGCCTTGCCAGGGTACTGGTTGCAATAGATCTGGCAAGCCAGGCGCAGGTAATCAAGGTGGCGCTGCGTGAAACGGCGATAGCCGGACGGGCTGTACTCGACAGGAGGCAGATAGCCTCGATCCACGTAGCGACGCACGGTATTGGGATGGACGCCAGCGGCTCTAGCCAGATCGGATGTACGCAAATATTTCATGTCTAATATGGTAAACTAAGCAAATAGCCGCTTTTACTGTACCGTTAGCCCTCCATCCAGGACAAGGACGGCCCCAGTCATGAACGAAGACTCGTCGCTGGCGAGGAAAACTGCTGCTTGCGCAATCTCCTCTGGGGTGCCCAGCCGTTTCATGGGAATGACGCTGGCTAATTTATCGCGTGCGCGTTGCGGATCGGGGTGCGTTGAAAGCATAGACTGCACCATCGGAGTATCGGTAAAGGCCGGTGCAAGGGCGTTGACCCTGATCTGATACCGGGCCAGCTCCAGGGCTGCCGTCCGACTTAGATGAATACAAGCAGCCTTCGAGGAGGCGTAAGCAGCGGTGCCTGGGTTGCCGATAATGCCAGCGATGCTCGCGGTATTGATAATTGAGCCGCCCTCGCCCGACTTGATCATCGCCGCCGCTCCGTATTTGATGCCCAGAAAGACGCCTTTACTATTGAGCGCAAAGACCCGTTCCCACTCCTGCTCGTCCAGTTCGAGGATCGAGGTACGCCTCTCACCGGTGCCAGCATTATTGCATAGAACGCTTAGCTTGCCAAAGCGGTCGAGCGTGGCCTGAACAGCCGCGGCCACATCCTGCGCAACCGTGGCATTGAGGGAAACCGCCAGAGCCGTTCCTCCCTGCTCTTCAATCATGTGAACGGTTTCCGCGTTGCTTTGCGCGTTGAGGTCGCCAGCTACCACACGGGCGCCTTCACGGGCGAAGTGCAGCGCCATCATGCGCCCAATCCCGCTCCCTGCCCCTGTAATTAGAGCAATCTTGCCTTCGAGTCTTTGTGACATGATCGATTGACTGCCTTTCTGCATTATTTCTCTTTAGCCTTACCTCTATCTCCCCATAACCGCGCTCTCACGCGGCTGCTAAAAGCTGCATTATGGCCTCTCGCGGTTTCAGTGTACAAGATCAGCCTTATTTTTGCAAGTCAAGCCTTTTTAGAAAGCAGGGCTTCGCAAAAGTGGTCTTTTCATCCTGAACGGCTCGCTTGCGAGCCGTTGTCATCCTATGAGTCATCCCGGATTTTTCTAGAACCCGAAAAGCTGTATTCGCCCGTTCTCCAAGCGGGAGTGCAAGGGAAAGAATGGGGAGACCCCATACCCCCCAAAGGGGCTGGCCGCCCCTTTGAACCCCGCAAGAGATGTTTTCCGGGCATCTTAAAAATTCGGGATGGCTCATATGAACGGCTCGCAAGCGAGCCGTTGGGGAGAGGAAGGTGCTGGCGGTGGGCTGTGCCCACCGCCAGCACCTTCCTCTCCCTGTGAGCGCCTGTGGCGCGAGCAGTCAGCGCGTGCAGCGACTTT
>Ga0070741_10007570_pt1 | contig 22366 bp, 26 predicted proteins | sample Coa_R1_4_FD_66440 | JGI IMG/M metagenome (GOLD analysis project Ga0070741, IMG submission 66440) | Surface soil microbial communities from Centralia Pennsylvania, which are recovering from an underground coalmine fire - Coalmine... | ecosystem: Environmental > Terrestrial > Soil > Unclassified ... | reverse complement strand
CGGCCCTGCAATCCCGAATCCGTGACTACCTTGGTCACCTCCGCGGGCTTGCGCTCGCGCAGCGTCTTCTCGAGCGTCGCGTAGCCGCCCCGCGCGCAGTAGTCGGCGAGCAGATGCGACGTGGCGGTCACATCGAAGCTTTGCAAAAGTCTGGTAGCACCCATGGCGTTCAGGCCAATCCGTCGATCAGCTTGTCCAGCGACTCGGCGCTCACGTTCTCGTGGTACGCGTCGTCGATCACCACGACCGGCGCGGTGCCGCACGAGCCCAGGCACTCCACGGTTCCGAGCGTGACGCGGCCGTCGGGCGTCGTCTCGCCCATCTGCACCCCCATGTGCTTGCACACATGGTCGATCAGTCTTTCCGCGCCGCGCAGGGAGCACGACACGTTGCGGCACACCTGCACGTGGTGGCGCCCGATCGGCGCTCGCCTGAACATGCTGTAGAACGAGAGCACTTCCTCGACCTGCACGCGCGGCACCTTGGCTTCGGTGGCGACTGCATCGACATCCTGGTCCGACACGTAGCCGCGCTCGTCCTGGATGCGACGCAGGAGCGGCAGCACCAGCGTCGAATCGAACCCGTCCGGCAGCCTTGCGCGCATCGGGTCGATCAGCGGAATGACGTCGTCCTTCATCGATCGCACTCCCCGCCGATCATGTTCACCGAGCCGAAGGTCGGCACGACGTCGGCGAGCTGATAGCCCTCCAGCATCTTGTGGACTCCACCCACGTGGATGAACGACGGCGCGCGCACGTGCACCTTGTAGGGGCGGCCGTCGCCGTTGCTCACGATGTAGAACCCGAGCTCGCCGTTGGCGCCCTCGTGGGCGAGATAGACCTCGCCCGGCGGCACGTGCGGGCCTTCCATCACCAGCTTGAAATGATTGATGAGCGACTCGATCTCGCCGTACACGAGCTTCTTGTCGGGGAACGTGCAGCGGCGATCGTCGACATTGATCGGCCCGTCGGGCAGCATCTTCATGAGCTGCCGGATCATGTGCATCGACTCGTCCATCTCGCGCATCCGCACGTAATAGCGGTCGTAGTTGTCGCCCTTGATCCCCACCGGCACCTCGAAATCGAGCTCGGCATACGCGAGATAGGGAGTGTCCTTGCGCAGGTCGCGCGGCGCGCCGGTCGAGCGCAGGATCGGCCCGGTGTAGCCGCAGTTGATCGCGTCGGCGGTCGAGATCGTGCCGACGTCGCGCATGCGTTCGATGAAGATGCGGTTGCGGTCCATGAGGCCGTGAATGCGGCCCATGAACTCGTCGTATTCCTTGAAGATCTCGTCGAGGCGCTCGAGCCAGCCGTCCGGCAGGTCGTGCGCAAGGCCGCCGATGCGGCCGTACGAATGCGTCACGCGCGCGCCGGTCAGGTCGGCCATGTGCTCGTAGATGTAGTCGCGCAGCGTCATCATGTAGAGGAACGCCGTCATGGCGCCCAGCTCCATCAGCGCTGCCGCGATGCAGGTGATGTGGTCGGCGACGCGCGAGTACTCCGAGAGCAGGGTGCGCAGGTACTTCGTCCGTGGCGTGATCTCGATCCCGAGCAGCTCCTCGACGGCGGCGCAGTAGGCGAAGTCGTTGATCATCGCCGAGCAGTAGTTCAGGCGATCGACATACGGGATCAGGTTGTGCCAGGTGTGCGCCTCGCACTCCTTCTCGAAGCCGCGATGCAGGTAGCCGCAGTGCACGTCGGCGCGCACGACCTTCTCGGCCTCGAGCATCGCGATGACTTGCGCGGTGCCGTGCGTGGCCGGGTGCGAGGGGCCGATGCTGACGACGAGCGCATCCGGGTTCGCCGTCTCGTCGAACGCAGGACGGATCGGATTCGGAATCTGGTAGCCGGCCGGGAGCGTCATTGGCGATACGGCACGAGCGGCTGCTCGTGCTCCTTGTCGTAGTCCTTGCGCAGTGGATGGCCGACGAAGCCTTCGTAGAGCAGGATGTGGCGCAGGTCCGGATTGCCGCGGAAATCGATGCCGTACATCTCGTGGCACTCGCGCTCCATGTACCCGGCCGCGCCGTACAGGCCCACGAGCGAGTCGACGGAAGCATCCTGCTCGAGCACGTGCGTCTTTACCCGCACCCGCACGAAATGCCTGGTCGAATAGAAGTGGTAGACCACCTCGAAGCGGTAGTCGCGCTCGGGCCAGTCGACGGCGGTCACGTCGAGGAAGAGATCGAACGCCAGCTCGTCCTTGAGCATCGTGACCGCGGGCAGCAGCGCTTCACGCGGCAGGCTCACCACGAGCATGCCGTGATCGAGGCCGATGTCGGTCGCGGCCGACGCAAGACGTTCGCGCACCATCGCCAGAGCTTCGGCACCCATTTCAGTAGACCTCGTTCACGATGGGGTGGCGCGAGCGCGCAATCTTGTCCTGCAGCTGCATGATCCCGTCGATGACGGTTTCGGGCCGCGGCGGGCATCCCGGGATGTAGATGTCGACGGGCAGGATCTTGTCGATGCCTTGCAATACCGCGTAATTGTTGTAGAACCCGCCCGAGGTCGCGCATACGCCGAAGGCCATGACCCATTTGGGTTCGCACATCTGCTCCCAGACGCGCAGCAGCACCGGCGCCTGCTTGTGGCTGATCGTGCCGACCACCATCATCAAATCGGCCTGGCGGGGCGAGAATCGCGGCAGCGCCGCGCCGAACCGGTCCGTGTCGTAGATCGTCGACGACACCGACATGAACTCCATCCCGCAGCATGCCGTCACGAAGGGATACGGGAAGATGGAGAACTTGCGCGCCCAGCCGACCAGCGCGTCCTTGCGCGTGGTGATGTACTCGAACTCCGCAGTCTTCTGATGGGCGGCCGTGCCATCAGCGCGAATCGGGATGATCTTGCTCGTCATTGCGTCACCTGCTCGAGCACACCGGACTTCCACACATAGGCAAGCATCAGCACCAGCAGGAACGCGAAGATGCCGTAGGTCGCGATCATGAATCCGGTCACCGGCTGTGCGCCCAGCGCCCAGATGAACAGGAACACGGTTTCGAGATCGAACAGAATGAACACGATCGCGATGCCGTAGTACTTGATGGGAATCGCGCGCGCATTCACCGTGCCGAGGGCGGTCGCCCCGCACTCGAACGGCTCGAGCTTCACGGGTGTGGATTTCGGCTTCGGGCCGAGCACGCGGTTGAGGAGCAGGATCAGGAAGACCATGCTCAGGATCGCGAACACGTACAGCGTGAACGTCAGATACGGACCCATCGTCTTATCCGCGACCGTTAGGCATGCCGGGAGGTTAACCGCGCACGCATCCGGGTCTTGTGATGCAGATCAAGGGTGCGCGTGGCGGTGCAGCACGCCGACCGCTAATAACGGCCATGCTGCTTGAAGATGTAGTTCGACAGCTCCACCGCCTGCATCGAGAGGCGCCGCTGGATCTCGTGCACGGCGCGCACGATCGCGCGCATGATGCAGTACACGAGATCGGGTTGGCTGTGGAGCAGCTGCTCGAACTGCCTCCGCTCGAGGGCGACGAGGCGCGTGGGCGCAAGCGCGATCCACGACGCGTAGTGATGCGCGCCATCGATGAAGCTGAGCTCGCCCACGAGATCGCCCGCCGTCGCGGCATGCAGCGTCGCCTGCTCCGGCCTGCCGGCGTTCTTCACGGCGCCGAGCACGCCCGATACGACGTAGTACAGGTGATCGTCGGACTCGCCTTCGTTGATCAGCGTCTGCCCTTGGGCGAGCTCGCGCATGGAAACGTGCTGCGCCAGCAGCGCCGCCTGGTCATCGGAAAGCTCCACTCCCAGCCGCGATGCGCGCAGGGTGGTCAGAAGCTCGGATTGATTCATGTCGATGCCTCCACTGGGGAGTCGTTCGCTGGGTCAAAGGCCGCTCGCGTGCCCTCGGCGCGCTGCACGAACGCATGCACGAGGTTGGTGGCGACGTGATGCATCACCGGCGCCGTCAATGCCGCCAGGCCGGGAATGAATTCGTACGACAGCTCGAAATCGATGCGGCAGGCTGTCGGGCCGAGCTCGGTGAGATGCCACTCGCCGCGGAAATGGCGGAAGGGTCCATCATCGGAGTCGATCGACATCCACCGCGGGCGCATCTTGCGGTTGCGGGTCGTGAACTCGAGCGTGATGCCGCGGTAGCCCACCCGAATGCGCGCCGCGATCGAATCGAGATCGCGCGCGAGCACGGTCGTATGCACGCACCACGGCACGAATTCGGGGTAATGCTCCACCGCCTCGATCAGGTCGAACATGCGCGAGGCGGGTTGCTCTACGAGGGCGCAGCGGTTGACTTGCATGGGAGCTCGGCGGCGAGACGGGGGTTAGTGAGCGGTTCCGATGCGTCACATTCACGCACTTCGTCACGGTAACGTAGGCCTCTCTCGTCGCGCTTGACCACGGTCAATCCGCCGCCGCCGGAATGCGCTGGAATGAGAACTGCGTTTCGATCCGCCTTTTCTTGAACAGGAGATTCCCGTGAAATCGATTTCGATTGCAGTGCTGCTCGCCGCCAGCGTGTGCGTCGCGCCCGCCATGGCAGCCGAAGACGCGTCGGCACTGGCAAAAAGCGCCGGTTGCCTCAACTGCCATGCCGTAGACGCCACCAAGAAAGTCGGCCCCGGCTTCAAGACGGTGGCCGCCTCCTACAAGGGCAAGGCAGACGCCGAAAGCGCGCTCGTCACCAAGCTCACCGAGGGCAAGGGCCACATGAAGGTCACGGCGAGCAAGGACGACGTGACCAAGATCGTGAAGTGGGTGCTCGCGCAATAGTTCCTGCTGTGACCTCGCCCGCGTGACGCAAGTCCACGGGCACGACGGCCGGCCCTCGGGTCGGCCGTTTTTTTCCACTGCGCGAAAGCATGCAAACGCCGCCCGCAGGCGGCGCTCGCTTGCAACGTGCGCGGCTACTTCCTGGCCTTCCCCTGCGCGAGCCTGGGCGCGGCGAGTGCGGCTTCGCTCTTCGCTGCGCTCCCCTGCACGTTGAGATCGAGCTCGGGCCATTGCCGGCCGTGACACGCCGGATTGGCACAGAAGTTACCGCCATCCTTGCCCCACTTGACGGGTCCGTGACACGCGGCGCAGCTATCGTCCACCATCGTGCGGTGGTTGTGCATGAAGTTGGGCTCGCTGTGGAACGGCGGCGGCGTGATGTCGGGACTCACCGTCGATGCGACCGTGCGTGCGCCATCCTCGCGCACCACCTGCGGCACGCCGTGGCAGAGCGTGCACTGCAGCCGCACCGCCTCGCCCTTCTCGTTCTGGTGCTTGCCGTCATGACAGCGGAAGCAGCCGGGGAAGTCCTTGTGCCCCACGTTGTTCGGGAAGGTCTTCCAGGTGATCGGCTTGGGCGCATGCTCGCTCGAAAACGAGGTGAGCATCAGGATGCGCTGCATCTCGGTGGCGAACGTCGCTTCCGCGTCCTTGGTCTTGGCGTCGGGCGACTTGGGCACGGCGGCCGCGATGATCTCCTTGAACTTCGCCGCGCGGTCGTTCTCGGGACCGACGATGCCGAAGGCCTTCGCGATGATCGCGTCCGAGCGCGCCTTGATGGAAGGCAGGCTGCGGTCGATGCGCTGCTCCTGGATGGCTTCGTCCACGAGGTCGGCGGGGTTGCCGAACGGATGCCCGGCGGCGTTGTGGCAATCGATGCAGTCCATGTGTCGTTTTTGCATCTTCTCCGCATCCGCACGCGAGACTCCCGCGGTGGGATCGAAGTAGGTGCCCGTCACCTTGCCATCCGCGCCGTGCACCTCGACCAGCACGATCTTCTGCTTCTGCGGATCGAGCGCGACGTATTGCACGTCCTGCGCGACGTGCCAGTGAATGCCCTTGGCCACGCCCATGCCCGCCGCGCTGTCGGGGCTGTTGCCATTGCCCGGCACCAGCCGCGCCTCGCCGCTGCCGGTGTGCAGTTGCAGGGTGGTCTTGCTTTCGGTGCTCTTCGCGTCGCCGGCATAGCGCACCTTCACCCGCAGCGTGTCGGCGTGGCGCGCGGAGGGCCAGTGACACGCTTCGCACGATTCGCGTGCGGGACGCAGGCTGTGCGTGGTGACGGGGCGCTCGTAGCCCGCGATCATGCCCCACAGCTCGCCGACGTGCGTCGGCTTCAAGGCCATCGCCTCGAGCGTGTGGATGCGGCCCATGTGACATTCGACGCAATTGACGCGCGCGTGAAAGGACGCCGCGTGCGCCTTCGGCTCTTCCGGGTGCACGGCGTGACAGACGTTCGCGCAGAACGCGTTGCTGTTGCTGTATTCCCATCCGGCGATGCCGCCGACGGTCGCCGCCGCGAGCACGATGAGGCCGATGACGATCGTCGCGGCCGCGCCCGCCATCGTTCGGCGTCCCATGAGCCGTGCGAGTTGTACCTTCATCGTGGGTTCTCCTGTCAGAACAGCACGCTGTAAATGATGAGAACGATGGCGATCACGCCCAGCGTGAGCGCGGCGCCACCGACGAACCAACCGAAGATGAGCGACTCGCGCGTGGGCGCCGGCGCGAGCTTGCCCGAGAGCTCACCGGATTGCGCATAGCGCCGGTACTCGGCGCCCCGCTCGTTCTGGAGCTCGTGCTCGGGAATGCGGCCGGTGAACACGACCGTGTCCATCGGGAATTTCTCCGGCCGCAGATGCCCGTTGAAGAAATGGAACGTGAAGATGAACCCGACGGCGAGCAGGGCTTCCTCGCCATGCACGAGGCTCGCGACGTTGAACATGAAGCCCGGCATGAACTTCGAGAAGAACAGCGGGAACCAGAGCAGCAGGCCCGAGCCGCCGATGATGGCCATGCCCCAGAACACCGCCCAGTAATCGAACTTCTCCCAGTACGTCCAGCGATCGAACGTGGGCTTCGGGCCGCGGCCGACGAACCATTTGACGTTGTTCCACAGGTCGATGGCATCCTGCGGCTGTGGCACGAGCGAGTCGGGACCCCAGAGCATCGCCTTCCAGTTGCCCGTAACGATCGCGCGCCGAACCACGAGGCTCACGTGGGTGATGAATACCGTGAGCATCACGAGCGCGCACACGCGGTGGATGAGCGCCGCGCCGCGAAATCCGCCGAGCAGCGTCGCAAGCACGGTTGCCCATGCCTGGTGACTGAAGATGAGAGGCAATCCGGTGAGCGCGCAGCCGACGAAGGACAGCATCAGGAACGCGTGCATCACGCGCTCGCTGGCCGCGAACCGGCGGTAATAGCGCTGGGCGGCGGGTGCCGAAGCCCGAGGCTCGACAGCGTTGACGGGAACGACGACGGCGGTATCCATCACGAGCCCTTCCGTTGCGCGTCCTTGCGCGCACGTGCGGCCGACCGGCGCTCCACGAGCGAGCGCCAGAACCAGAACACCGTGTGCAGGCCGAAGAAGCCGAACACGCCGATCAGCAACGCGTCCATGAAGCTCGCGGTGTAGAAGTAGACCGGATTGCGCGCCCGGTCGTGCCGGTTCGCGTGCGGATCGTATTTGGCGAAATTCGCCGATGCGCCGGCGTGGCATTGCTGGCAGGTCTGCAAGCGGTTCTGCGCCGACACCTTCGATGCCGGGTTCGACGCCGGCAGGATTTCGTGCGAGCCATGGCACGAAGCGCAGGTGGCCATCTTGGCGAAGCCGAGGCTCGTCACCTGGCCGTGGTACGTGTCGCGGTACGTGGTCAGGTATTCCTGGTGACAGTTGCCGCACTGCTCGACCACACCCGTGACGAACTGCGGCGCGTCGTGCTGCTGGATGCGGTGCGCGCTGTGGCAGTCGTTGCAGCCGGGCGCGGCCAGATTGCCCTCGTGGCGCAGCTTGCCGTGCTGGCTGTTGCTGAACGCCGCCTTCACGTCCTTGTGGCACGTGCCACAGGTCTCGGGAATGCGCGCGCGGCTGGTGCTGCTGTCGGGGTCGTCCTTGGCGCGAATGGTGTGCGCGCCATGGCAATTGGTGCAGGTCGGTGCAGCGCTCTGCGCGGCGGTCTTGAGCGCCCTGCCATGAATGCTGTCGTGGAACTGCGAGACGATGTTGCCCCCCGGCAGATGTGCCTTCTGCACGATCGCATCGTTGCCGTGGCACTTGCCGCAGGTCGCCTCGAGATTCGCATGATTGGTGCGCGATGCGGGATCGCTCGCGTGACGGATGTCGTGCTTGCCGTGGCAATCGGTGCAGTTCGCAGCCACCGCGTTGCCACCCTTGCGCGCCTTGCCGTGCACGGTGCCGGAGTATTCCTTCACCTGCTGCGCGTGGCAGCTCGCGCAATTCACCGGTTTCAGCTTGGCGCCGTGCGGCAGCTTCTGCGGATCGACATCCTGGTGACAGGCAGTGCACGGAAGCTGCGCCTGGCCGTGCACCGAATGCGCGAATGCGTCCCGATCGACATTGATGGCATTGCCGGCGCTGCCCTTGGCATCCTTTTCGGCATGGCACATGAAGCACGTATCGGCCGCGCCGCCGGGCGCAGCCAGCGCCGGATGCCAAGCGAGCACGAAAGCGACGAATACCCACCCCAGCGCGAGCACGGCGCGGCGTGGTCTCAAGGTGGTCATCTCATGTCCACGCAAAGCGTGGCCTCAACACGGGACGAGATGGAAAAATCGCGGTCCCGCAAAGGCTTGTCGTCAGGATGAACCGCACCCGTCCAGGGGCCGTTGACCTGGATCAACGGGCCCGGGAGCGTCGCTCTCCACACTGCACATCGTGGTTCATGGGAGACACCATGCCTGAGCGCGAAAGCATGCAGTACGACGTGGTGATCGTCGGTGCGGGCCCTGCCGGACTTTGCTGCGCGATTCGGCTGAAGCAGCTCGCGCCCGATGCGAGCGTGTGCGTGCTCGAGAAAGGGGCGCAGGTCGGCGCCCACATCCTTTCCGGCGCGGTGCTCGAGCCGCGCGCGCTCGACGAGCTCATCCCCGACTGGCGCGAGCGCGACGCTCCGATCACCACGGCGGTGACGGACGATCGTTTCGTGTACCTGACGCAGCGCGGCGCGCATCGGCTGCCCACGCCACCGCAGATGCACAACACGGGCAATTACGTGGTGAGCCTGGGCAATGTCTGTCGGTGGCTAGGCGAGCAGGCCGAAGCGGTCGGCGTGGATGTCTTCGCCGGGTTTGCTGCCGCGGCCGTGCTGTACGACGACGACGGCGCCGTGCGCGGGATTGCGACCGGCGACATGGGCCTCGACGCGGACGGCACGCACGGCGATCGCTACGCGCCGGGAATGGATCTGCTCGCGCGCCAGACCATCATCGCCGAGGGTTGCCGCGGCTCACTGGCGGAATCGCTGATCCGGCGCCTCGCCCTGCGCCAGAATGTCGATCCGCAAACCTACGGCCTCGGCATCAAGGAATTGTGGGAAATCGATGCCGCGCGGCACCAGAGCGGGTTCGTGATGCACACCGTGGGCTGGCCGCTCGATCGCCACACCTATGGCGGATCGTTTGTCTATCATCTCGACCCGAATCTCGTCGCGATCGGCCTGGTCGTCGGGCTCGATTACGCCAATCCGTACCTCTCCCCGTTCGACGAGTTCCAGCGCTTCAAGACCCATCCGGCGATTCGCGCGGTTCTCGAAGGCGGCCGCCGCCTTTGCTACGGCGCGCGCACGCTGGCCGAAGGCGGCCTGCAATCGGTGCCGAAGGTCACGTTCGCCGGCGGCATGCTGATCGGCGACAGCGCCGGCTTTGTCAATGCCGCGAAGGCCAAGGGCATCCACACCGCGATGAAGTCCGGCATGATCGCGGCCGAAGCGTTGCACGAGTGGCTGCAAGGCGACGCACCAGGCAAGGAAATCCTGTCGTATCGATCTCGCCTGGAGCGGAGCTGGATTCACGACGAGCTCAAGGCCGTGCGCAACATCCGCCCGGCATTTCGCTGGGGCCGCCTCGCCGGCATGGCGTATTGCGCGCTCGACATGTTCGCGTTTCGCGGCAATCCGCCCTGGACGCTGCACCACCGCGCCGATCACATCCATTTGAAGCGGGCGGCGAAAGCGCGCGAGATCGACTACCCCAAGCCGGATGGCGTGCTGACGTTCGATCGGATGTCGTCGGTGTTCGTGTCCAACGCGAGTCATCGCGAGGATCAGCCGTCGCACATCAAGCTGCTCGATCCCGCGGCAGGCGTCGAGGTCAACGTGAAGCACTACGGCGCGCCGGAATCGCGCTATTGCCCGGCCGGTGTCTACGAGGTCGTCGCAACGAACGGCGCGACCGCGCTGCAGATCAACTTCACCAATTGCCTGCACTGCAAGACGTGCGACATCAAGGATCCCACCCAGAACATCGTCTGGACCGTGCCCGAGGGCGGCGGCGGACCGAACTACGTGAACATGTAGCTTGTTCGCGCTCGGCGGTCGCTGGCCGCCTTCATGCGCGGTCGAGCGGCTCCGCGAGATTGTGCGCGATCGCGTAGCGGATCAGCTCCGCCTGGTTCGACAATCCGAGCTTCTGCAGGATCCGCGCCTTGTGCGCGCTGATCGTCTTCACCGAAAGGTGCAGCTCTTCGCCGATGCCGGTGAGCGGCGCGCCGGACACGAGCAGCTTCAGCACCTGGAACTCGCGGTCGGTCAGGCTCTCGTGCGGCGCGGCCTCGCTGCCGCCCTGTGCCTGGCGCGCGAGGGCCTCGGCGACTTCCGCGCTGATGAATGCGCCGCCTCGGCCCACCTTGCGGATCGCGTTGACGAGCTGATCCGACGCGGCGTCCTTGGTGATGTAGCCGGAAGCGCCCGCACGGATTGCGCGCACCGCGTACTGATGCTCCTGATGCATCGTGAGGACCACGATGCGCAGCTTCGGCGCTTCGCTCTTCACCTGCCGGATGAGCTCCATGCCCGATTTCCCCGGCATGGACATGTCCAGCACCAGCACGTCGAAGGGCACGCCGCGCACCCGCTCCAGCACCTGGTGACCGTCGACCGCTTCGCCGACGACCTCGATGTCGCCGGCATTGGACAAAAGCTCGCGCAAGCCCTCGCGCACGATGGTGTGATCGTCCGCGATCACGACCCGGATCATGATTGAATCGCTGCCGTCAGCGGAATGCGCACGTCGACCGCGGTGCCCTCCCCCGGCGCGCTCCTGATCGCGAACTCGCCGCCCAGCAGGTAGGCGCGCTCTCTCATGCCAAGCAGCCCGCGCGAGGTGCGCGAGCGCTCGGCGGGCATGTCGAAGCCGACACCGTTGTCGCGCACGTGGATGGCGATGGCATCTTCGCTGCGCGCGACCCGCACCCTCACGTGCGTCGCCTTGGCGTGACGCGTCACATTGGTCAGCGACTCCTGCACGACGCGGAATACGGCGCTCTTGCGGGCGTCGTCGAGCTCGAGGTCTCCTTCCGTTGCGAAGTCGCATTCGATCCCGGTGCGGTCGACGAAGCCTTCGATCAGCCATTCGAGCGCAGGCACGAGGCCGAGGTCGTCGAGGATCAGCGGGCGCAATTGCGCCGAAATGCGGCTCGCGGCCTTGAGGGTATTGTCGATCACCGACGACATGCGCTCCGTCTTCGCCGTCATCTCGAGATTCTCCGGAGGCGTGCGCTGCGCGATCCAGGCCGTCATCATCTTGAGCGCGGTCAGCGCCTGGCCGAGCTCGTCGTGCAGCTCCCTGGCGATGCGGCTTTGCTCCTGCTCGCGCGCAGCATTCGCCGCCGTCGCGAGCTCCTGCAGCTCCTGCTTCGATGCGCGCAGCGCCTCCTCGGCTTTCACCCGCTCGGTGATGTCGCGCAGGATCACGGTGTAGAACTTGCCGCCACTGTCGTTGAGTTGCGAGATGGATGCGTCGATGGGGAACTCCCGGCCATCGCGCGCGAGGCCGGTCACCACCCGCAAGCCGCCCATGCGCCGCGACGAGACGCCGGTGTCGCCAAAGCGCTTGATGTGATCGCCATGCGTACCGCGAAAGCGCTCCGGGATGAACCAGGCCAGGGGGGCGCCGATCGCCTCGGCTTGCGGGCACTTGAACATCTTTTCCGCGGCGTGGTTGAACAGCACGATGTGCTGCCGCTCGTCCACCGTGATGATCGCATCCATCGCGGAATCGAGAATGCCCCGCAACCGCGCCTCGCTGCGCTCGAGCATCGATTCGGCCTGCACGCGCTCCGTGACGTCGCGCAGGATCACGGTGTAGAAGCTCGCCCCGTTTTCGTGGTGGTGCGAGATGGACGCATCGATCGGAAATTCCTGGCCGTTCGCGCGCAGCGCCATCAGCACCACTTTCGGTCCGCCCATGCGCCGCGTCGTCTCGCCGGTGTTGCCGAAACGCTCGACATCTTCCCGGTGCACCCCGCGAAACCGCTCCGGAATGAGCATCTCCAGCGGCTGGCCGAGCACCGCGTTGCGCGGCCACTGGAACACCTTTTCGGCCGCGGCGTTGAACAGCACGATCCGCTGCTCGCTGTCGCAACTGATGATCGGGTCCATCGCGGCCTCGACGATGCGGCCAACGCGCGCTTCGGCGTTATGCAGCGCGGTGATCGCGGCCCGTTTCTGCAGCGCCTGTCCCTGCAGCAGAAAAACGGCGGCGGTCACGAAGCCGATCATCAGGAGCAGCGCGAGGAGCGCCTCGGTCGAACGGTACCAGCCGAGGCTCCACGCCACCGCCGCCAGCACGACGCACAGTCCGACCAGCCAAGCGGCGCTCTTGGCGATGCGCACGCGACCGCCGAAAAGTCCGATCATTCTGAGCTCCGAAGGCAAGGCATTGGCATCCGGCGGAAAACGGAGGGGCAGCCCATCATGCCATGCCTGCGGCGAAACGTCGCGCCGCGGGCATGCGCTTACGCCGTAGCGAGCGCATCCACGCGGCTGCGCGCAAGGCCCACCTTCTCGGCCGCGCTGCCGATCGCCTTCCATGTGGTCGTATCGACGGGGATGCCGGAGGCGAGGCGCTGCGCCTTGCTTTCGCGTTCGGGCTCGCCGGCGATGCGCACCCGATCGAAACCGGGTGCAACCGGTGAGCCCCGCAGCCAGGCGAGGAACTTCGCTGTCTCGTCGCCAAAGGCGTCGCGCGTGCCTAGACGCGCGGGATCGATCACGATCGTCAGCATCCCGTTGATGACGCCGTTGTCGGCTCGGTCGGCGCCGTCCTCGGTCCCGCTGCCCGTCAGCGCGCCGCCGAGGAGCTCGCATGCGACGGCGAGTCCGTACCCCTTGTGCTCGCCGAACGGCATCATCGCGCCGTGCGGCTCGACGACGGCATAACGCGGGTCCGTGGTCGGCCGGCCCTTGTCGTCGATCACGAGGCCCGGCGCGACCTGCTTGCCCTTGTTGTAGGCGACGCGCAGCTTGCCTTGCGCAACGGCGCTCGTCGCGAAGTCGAGCAGCATCGGCGGTTCGCCGGGAACGGGAATGCCGATGCAACATGGATTCGTGCCGTAGCGTGCATCGGCACCGCCCCAGGGCGCGACACGCGGCAGCGAAATCACGTTGACGAAGTGCAGCGAGACGAGCCCCTGCGCCGCCGCGATCTCCGCGAACTGACCGATGCGTCCGAGGTGATGCGCGCGGGCAAGCGCCATCACGCACGTGCCGAGCGCCCGTGCGCGTCCGATCGCGTGCTCCATCGCGGCGTCGCCGACCACCTGGCCATACGCGCGCTGGCCGTCGAGCACCAGCAGCGGCCCGGCATCGAGGGTCACGCGCACCGTGCCGTTCGGTTTCAAGCTGCCGTCCAGCACCGCGTCGATGTAACGCGGCACCATGCCGATGCCGTGCGAATCGTGGCCGCGCAGGTTCGACTCGACCAGTGAACGCGCCACGTGGGTCGCTTCGTGCTCCTGGCTGCCCGCGGCAGCAATGACGGCGGAAATGGCGCGCTCGAGGGAGTCGGCGCGAAAGACGTGCTCGTCGGACATGGGATTCTCCTCCAGGCGTTATGCTAACGCGCCGGCATCGCGTTCCGCCGGTTCCGCTAAGCAGCACGCTTGCTGCCCACATCGATCCGGGAGGTTTCATGGATTTCCGCGCGCGGCATGTCATCGTCACCGGAGGCACGGGAGCGCTGGGCAGCGCTGTGGTCGGCCGACTGGTCGCGGCCGGCGCGCAGTGTCACGTGCCGTACACCGACGCGCGCAAGCTCGATTCATTCGAGCACCGCGATCGCGTGCACCTCGTGCCATGTGATCTCACCGATCAAGGCAGCGTCGCGAAGCTCTACGAGGACGTGCCGCAGCTCTGGGCATCGATCCACCTCGCGGGAGGCTTCGAGATGGCCCCGGCGGTCGATACGGACAAGGCCGCGCTGCAGCGCATGCTCGACACCAATCTCGTGACGTGCTTCCTGTGCTGTCGTTTCGCAGCGCGCCGGCTCGGCACGACGGAGGGTCGCATCGTGAACGTCGCGGCGCGCGCCGCGCTCGAGCCGCGCAGCGGCGCGGGCATGACGGCCTATGTCGCGAGCAAGGCGGCCGTCGCGGCGCTGACCCAGGCGCTCGCGGCCGAGCTCGTCGGCGCGAACATCCTGGTCAACGCCGTTGCGCCCTCCGTCATCAACACCGCGGCCAATCGCGAGGCCATGCCGAACGCGCGCCAGGAGCGCTGGCCGACCCCCGACGAAATCGCTGCGGCCATCCTCTTTCTCGCCTCGCCCGAGAATGCCGTCACCAGCGGGGCGGTCGTGCCCGTCTACGGCCAGGCCTGATCGCGCGCGGGAACATCCCTCCCTCACTTCGGGTCGTAGCAGGAGCGTCCACGAAAAAGGGAGGAAGCATGGCCACGACCTTGATCGGAAGGTATGCATCGCGCGAGGACGCCGAGCAGGCGAGCCGCGATGTCGTGACGCTCGGCGTCGAGCCATCCCGCGTTCGCATCCATGCCCGTGACATGCGAGCAGCCACGGAACCCCTGCCCGAGGACCGCGGTCTCGCCGGGTTGATCGGACGCATGTTCAGCGGCGCGACCGGCGACCTCGAGAACATTCGCAAGTACGAGGACCATGCGGCGCGGGGCGGCGCGGTGCTCATCGTCCAGCTCGACGACGACGCGGAGGCTTCGCGCGTGCGATCGGTGATGCAGCAACGCGGCGAGGTCGACTTGCACCAGCGTGCCGCGCCGCCGGGCTCGGCGAGGGGCGAAGCCGATGCCGCTGCGGCGGACGAAGCGATGGCCACGGTGCAGGGACCCGAAGGCAACGTGCTTCCGAATGCGCCGACGAGCTGGGACACGAGCCGCTCCGGATCGCCCAGCACCATCGGTCGCATCGGCCATGATCCGGCGCGGCCGCAAGGTCTCACGCGCGATGCCGAAGGCCTGGATCCTCATCTCGCCCGCGACAGGATCGATCCCCGTACGGCGAGCACCACGGGCGTGGCCGACGCCGATGACGTCGCCGACGCGTTCGGCCATCGCGTCCCGGACAACGATCCCGGCCGCGGGCGTTCGATTCCGCGCAAGTAGGCTCTCAGCCACTCCCGAGCGCGGCGATGCGCTCCTCGATCGGCTGCTTGCGTGCGTCGAGATCCGACCACGGATCGCGCAGCGTCGCGAGGCGTGGGAACACGTTCGGGAGCCGAAAGTCGAGCGGGTAGACACGATCGAGATCGCGCCACGCGATCGGCATCGACACGGGCGCGCCGGGAAGGCCGCGGGGCGAATACGGCGTGGTCATCGACTTGCCACGCACGTTCATGTTGGCGTCGATGAACACCTTGCCCGCGCGCTTCTGCACGTTCCATTCGAGGGTGATCGCCTCGGGATGCGCACGCATGAGGTGCATGCCGATCACGCGCGCAAGCTCGCGCGCGACGTGATAGGGCACCGTGCGCCGTATCGGCACCACCACGTGCAGACCCGTCTTGCCCGACGTCTTGACCAGGGAAGCGAGCGACATCGCGTCGAGCACCCGCTTGAGCGAGCGCGCGATCGCTCTCACGAGCGTGAACGCGGGGGCATTGAGGTCGGGCTGGCCGCGCCGTGCTTCCGTTCCGGCGTAGATGAACGGATCGAGATCGAACAGGATGTAATCGGGATATTCGATGATCGATGCTTGCAGCGCTTTCGTCGATTGCGCGAAGTCGGTGCTCGTGACCGGCGTATCCGGCCCCGGCCTCACCCGCGAATGCCACGCGTGGATCTCGAGCGCGCCCATGTGCGCGAGCCATACCAGCGTCGCGAGGTTGTTGCACATCGCGTATTCGTCGGTGTGCCCCTTGGCGTCGGAAAAGATGTCGGTGCGCGCCACGAATGGCGGCAGGTCGATCTCCCAATGCTTCATCAGCACGCGCCGGCCTTCGACACCCGTCGGCCAACGGAAGAGCGTGAGGGGACGGTCGATGAGGTGCGGCAGCATGTGGCGCGCGGCCGCGATCAGGTAGCACACGAAATCGCGCTTGGTCACGGCGGCCTGCCCCAGTGCGGTCTCGGCGGGCCAGTACACCCGATCGAGATGACTGATCGCGACCTCGTGGCCATCGATTTCCAGGATGACGCTCTCCCCCGCCTGGGCGACATGGGCCATGAGGCGCTTGCGCCGGGCGGCTCCGGGAAGCCGGTAGCCAGGGGGAGGGGCGGGAGCGCGTTTGGCGGCAGTCCGGGCCATGGACGGAGCTTACCGTGGCGAGGATGCATCACTCGCCGCCCGGCACAACGCGTCCTCGAGGCTCACCGGCTAGGCATCCCTGCGGCAGGCGCCTATGATGCTGGCATGAGTCGCTTCGACGAAGACACCAGCGTGATGCGGCACCGCCTGCAGGCAGTGCCGATCGAGCTGCGCCGCCCGCGGATCGAGCCGCAGACGCGGGCACGCGGCATCGCGGTGGGCACCATCCTCGGCGCGATCGTCTGGGTGGCCAGCATCGCGGCCGCCCTGCTCGTCTGGAGCTGGCTGCGTTGATCGCGGGGTAGCGCAAGCACCCGCGGCGCGACCGCGATCGCGGGCAAACTGGAAGGTCGTCATCGGATCATGGTCCACTGGCGCATCCCGCATCTCTCTCCCAAGGCGCTGCGCGCGCTCGTGGCCTGGACCGTTGTCCTGGTGGTGGTCGTGCTGGCCATCGCCGAGCTCGTGTGGATGGGCCAGCGGGTCAGCGACCAGCGCGCGCTGCGCGCCAAGGATCATTCGCCGCCGAAGGTGATTTCGCTGCCCCTCACCGGGTTCAAGCCCTAGTCCTTTCCAGCGATCGCGCCACGTTCGCGCGCGCCGCAACATCATCGGCTGGCGCGTGTCCAACCGGTGTTGTCGTTGCCGAAAGTCGAACATGCGTTCCGCCTTGCTTGCTCTCGTCGCGCTGGCGTGCGTCTCCTGCGTGTCCACCGAATATCGCAACGTGCCCGCCTACAACCGCTACACCGTCGAGGACGTGCTCGGGATGGCGAAGCACGGCGACCCACCCGACGTGATCGTCCGCCGGCTCGAGCAGGCCCATGGCTTCTATCCTCTCACCGCGAGCCAGATCGTCGCGTTGCACGACGAAGGCATGCCTTTGCCAGTGCTCGATTACATGCAGCAGACCTACGTGCACCAGATCCGGCGCGAGGAGCGGTTCCAGCTGCCGCAGCGATTCGGCGCGCCGTATTGAGCTGCCGAAATGCACGCGATCTCTCGCTGCTCGAGACGCGAAGGAATGGTGCCCCGGGCCGGACTCGAACCGGCATGGCGCGATTAGGCGCCGGCGGATTTTCGTACCCGCTACGGCTTGCGCCGCCGCGAGCAGCGCTCGCGTTTGGGGTCTGGAGTGCGCCTTGACCATGGCGATGCAGGATCGCTGTAGGTCCTCGCCGTCCACTCTCTACACCTTCCCCGATGCGCCGGGGCTTGGCTCGGCGTTGCCTCGGCACGCAGGCGCCGGGGGTTCACCGAATTTGACGAGATTCACCGCGGCCGTTTCCGACCGCGTGCTCAATCGTGTAAGTCCGCTGTGTCTACCAGTTTCACCACCAGGGCGGTGCGCCTGACTCGGCGCGACCGCGAGTTTAGCCTTTGGCGGGCCGCCGCGACGTCCGGCGCTTTCCGCGTTCAAACGAATGCATGAGCGGTTGCGTGCGCCGCGCGTCCAACATGCAGGCGCGCTGCGGAGGATGATAGGCTAGCAACGAATGACACGCGGCGCTTGGGATGCCCTGACATTGCCGCATGACAGGAGCGCCACGCAACCATGCAAGATAACGGACGCACCCAACCCGCCATTCTCCAGCCGATTCCAGCGGTTGCGCGCTCGCTCACCTTCCGCATCGACCGGACCGACGCGGTCGCAGGAGCGCTGCAAAGGCTCGCTTCCGCCTACCACCCCGACAGCATGATCATCGGGATCGGCGAGCCCTGCGCTCTCGGTCTGCACGGCAACGTGCCCGGCCTGCGTACGTTTCCCGCGATGTCGGCGCTCGGCCACGCCATCCCGTCGACCCAGGATGCCCTGTGGGTGCGCCTGTACGGTGCCGATCGCGGCGTGGTATTCGATGCCGCGCGCAGCGTGCGCGAGCTCGTATCGGAGGCGTTTTGCGTTTCCGACATCCTCGACACGTTCACCTATCACGGCGGCCGCGACCTTACACGCTTCGAGGATGGCACCGAGAATCCCACCGGCGACGCAGCCATCGATGCAGCCATCGTGCAGGAAGGGCCCATCGCCGGATCGAGCTTCGTCGCCGTTCAGCAATGGGTGCACGACCTCGCGCGGTTCGAATCGTTCTCCGAGCACGCGCGCGACCACATCATCGGGCGCTCGGCGCAAACCAACGAGGAGATCGAGGATGCGCCGGCTTCGGCGCACGTCAAGCGCACTGCGCAAGAAAGCTTCGAGCCGACCGCCTTCATGCTGCGCCGATCGATGCCCTGGGCCGGCGCCCACGAGGAGGGCCTCGAATTCGTCGCTTTCGTCGCGGAGCTCGACACCTACACACGCGTGCTGCATCGTATGAGCGGCCGGGAAGACGGCGTCGTGGACGGTTTGTTCTCATTCACACGGCCGGTGACGGGCGGCTTCTACTGGTGCCCTCCCGTGACCAACGGACGCCTCGATCTTTCATTGCTGCTCGATCCGCCGGCGCGGCGGGCGTGAAGTCCGACAGGAGAACGTGATGTCGCAGGTGCGCGTGGCGGCGTTTTCGATATCAATCGATGGCTTTGGCGCGGGACCCAATCAAAGTCTCGAGCATCCGCTCGGCATCGGTGGGATGACGCTGCACAAGTGGGTCCTTCACACCCGCACCTTCCGGAGCATGCACCAGAACGGCGGCGACGCCGACCGGCGCGACGGCGAAGCGATCGGCCCGGAGTCCATCGCGGACATCGACGATCGATTCGCGGCGCGCAGCTTCGAGAACCTCGGTGCTTGGATTCTGGGCCGCAACATGTTCGGACCGGTGCGGGGCGCCTGGCCGGACGACACCTGGAAAGGCTGGTGGGGCGACACGCCGCCCTATCACGTCCCGGTGTTCGTGTTGACGCATCACGCGCGCGCCCCGCTCGCGATGAATGGCGGCACCACGTTTCACTTCGTCACCGGTGGCATCCACGAGGCTCTGGAGCGTGCCCGCGCGGCGGCGAACGGGCGCGACGTGCGCATCGGCGGCGGCGTGGCGACCGTGCGGCAATACCTTCGCGCGGGTGTCATCGACGAGATGCATCTCGCGATCGCACCGGTGCTGCTCGGCACCGGTGAAAACCTGCTGGTCGACATCGACCTGCGCGCGCTCGGCTTCGAGTGCGTGGAGCATGCCGCGTCACAGGACGCGATGCACGTGATGCTCCGCCGGGCCTCGTAGCTTCGGTGGTTCGCGCCATCATCGCGTCGTCGACGCGCGCGGGCGCGCATGTCGCTCACGCCTTGAGCCGATATCCGGTGCGGAAGATCCACGCCACGATGGCGACGAAGATCGCGAGAAACGCGACCGTCATGCCAAGGCTCACGCCGACGTCGACGTCGCCGCGCCCGTAGAAGCTCCAGCGAAAGCCGCTCACGAGATACACGACCGGATTGCCGAGCGTGACCGTGCGCCAGAACGGCGGCAGCATGTTGATCGAATAGAAGCTGCCGCCGAGGAAGGTGAGCGGCGTGATGATCAGCAGGGGCACGAGCTGCAGCTTCTCGAAGCCATCCGCCCAGATGCCGATGATGAAGCCGAGCAGGCTGAAGGTGACGGCGGTCAGCACCAGGAACAGCACCATCCACAATGGATGCTCCACCCGCAGCGGCACGAACAGCGCCGCCGTCAGCAGGATGATGACGCCCAGGATGATCGACTTGGTCGCGGCGGCGCCGACGTAGCTCACCAGGATCTCGAGATACGACACCGGCGCGGACAGGAGCTCGTAGATGGTGCCCGTGAAGCGCGGGAAATAGATGCCGAACGACGCATTCGACACGCTCTGGGTGAGCAGTGAAAGCATCACGAGCCCCGGCACGATGAACGCGCCGTAGCTCACGCCGTCGATCTCGGGGATGCGCCCGCCGATGGCCGAGCCGAACACGACGAAATAGAGCGAAGTCGAGATCACCGGCGAGATCACGCTTTGCATGATCGTGCGCTGCCAGCGCGCCATCTCGAACCGGTAGATCGAGCTCATGGCGTAGCGGTTCATGGCCTGCCCTCCACCAGGCTCACGAAGATGTCCTCGAGCGAGGTCTGGGTCGTGTTGAGGTCGCGGAAGGTGATGCCGCTCTCGCCGAGCGCGCGCAGCAGGCTCGCAATGCCGCCATGCTCCTGCTTCGCATCGTACGTGTACACGAGCTCGGTGCCGTCGTTGCGCAGCGCGAGGTTGAAGCCCGCGAGCTGCGGTGGCACCTCGTCGATAGGGTGCTCGAGATGCAGCGTGAGCTCCTTGCTGCCAAGCTTGCGCATGAGCTCGGCCTTCTCCTCGACCAGCATGATGCGACCCTTGTTGATCACGCCGATGCGGTCGGCCATCTCCTCGGCCTCGTCGATGTAGTGCGTGGTGAGGATGATGGTCACGCCTGCCTCGCGCATGCGGCGCACGAGATCCCACATGCCGGCGCGCAACGTGACGTCGACGCCCGCGGTCGGCTCGTCGAGGAACAGGATCTGCGGCTCGTGCGAAAGCGCCTTCGCGATCATCAGCCGGCGCTTCATCCCGCCCGAGAGCGTCATCACCCGGTTGTCCTTCTTGTCCCACAACGAGAGGTCCTTGAGCACCTTCTCGATGTGGTCCGGATTCGCCGGCTTGCCGAACAGGCCGCGGCTGAACGACACGGTGTTCCACACCGACTCGAAGGCATCGGTCGTGAGCTCCTGCGGGACGAGACCGATCAGCGAGCGCGCGGCACGATAGTCGCGCACGATGTCGTGGCCGTCGACGGTGACCGTTCCCGAGGTCGGCATGACGATGCCGCAAATGGTGCTGATGAGCGTGGTCTTGCCGGCGCCGTTCGGACCGAGCAAGCCGAAGATCTCGCCGCGCCGGATGACGAGATCGACATCGGACAGCGCAGTGAAGCCTGTCGCGTACGTCTTCGACAGATGGCGAACTTCGATGATGTCTTGCATGGGTCGCGACGATAGCAAATTCCGGTGCAACGTGCTGCCGCATCCATGTCGATGTCGCCCACTCCTATCGAAGGTCGCGTTCCGGCAGCAAGAACATCATTGATGTGCCGCAATACGCCTTCACGGTGGTCGGCGTAGCGTTGCATGCAATACGCCCGGCCTCACGATCGGCAAGGCGCGAGGTCCGAGGGCGCGCACCTAGCTCGAGGGAAATTCCGCCATGAAGACTCCAATGATTACCGCGCTCGCCACCGCGGCGCTCCTGTCGGTCAGTGCTGTCGCACTCGCCGAAGATGGCGCCGATCTCCAGAAGCAGATCGACCAGGTCCGTTCAGCGCTGCCGAAGTTTGCAATTCCCATGCGCGAGGTCGGCGATCGCTTCCAGAACATGTACTTCGCCGCGGAGCACGGCAATTGGGCGCTCGCGGCATACATGTCGAAGTACATGAATGGCGCGATGAATCCGGCGAGCGTCACCAAGGCCGAGGAATACAAGGTCTGGAAGGGCTTCTACGAAGGCCAGTTCGCGCCGGTGAACAAGGCCATTCAGGCCAAGGACTGGAAGGGCTTCCAGAGCGCCTACAAGGCCGTGGTCGCGGATTGCAACAGCTGTCACAGTGCCATGGGTTACGGCTTCATCAAGGTGGCGCTGCTCAAGTCGCCAGCGGACCCAGGCATCGATTACAAGAGCCTCAAGTCGGAGCCGGGCGACGTGCCCAAGTAATCATTTGCGAGCGGGCGCCGCGCACACAGGCGGCGTCCTGCGCGCCAGGCCAACCGCTCCGGCGCGGCGGCGATCACGGGGTCACGGCAACGCGTGCGTGCCGGCGCATCACCTCGGCGCGCATCAGCCCGAATTGCTCCCGCGTCTCGGACGCGATCATCTGCCTCGCCACCTGGACCGGCAGCAGCGGGCTCACCGTGTATTCGCCGTGGTTGATCAAGCGCGATCCCGTCTCGGTGCGCTCGATTCGCGTCA
>Ga0070741_10007569_pt1 | contig 22366 bp, 20 predicted proteins | sample Coa_R1_4_FD_66440 | JGI IMG/M metagenome (GOLD analysis project Ga0070741, IMG submission 66440) | Surface soil microbial communities from Centralia Pennsylvania, which are recovering from an underground coalmine fire - Coalmine... | ecosystem: Environmental > Terrestrial > Soil > Unclassified ... | reverse complement strand
CCGATGCGCACGTCGAAGCGGCCCCAGCAGCGCCCGCTCCCGAGCGCGCGGCGGATGCATTCGTCCGCGTCCGGAGGCGGCAGCGTGTCCGCGTGCAGGAACAAGAGCACGTCGCCGGTCGCGGCGCGCGCGCCGGCGTTCATCTGGCGCGCGCGACCGCGCGGCGCGTCGAGCACCCGGTCGGCGCCGGCACGCGCGACCTCGCGCGTGCCGTCCGCCGAGCCGCCGTCCACCACGATCACCTCGTGCCCGCGAGCGCGCAAAGGCGCCAGCGCCGCGAGCGTCGCGGGCAGCAGCGCCTCCTCGTCGAGCGCCGGCACGACCACCGAGAGCTTCATCTATCCCCGCATCCAGGCATGGAACCGCCCGAGCGCCCCGAGCAGCCGCTTCGGCGCGTGCGCGCGCTTCCACGCGCCGGCGGCGTACTTGTTCGCCTCGGCGAAAGTCGGGTACACGTGGATGGTGCCGAGGATCCTGTTCAGGCCGATGCCGTGCTTCATCGCGAGGACGAACTCCGCGATCACTTCGCCCGCGTGCGCGCCGACGACGGTCGCGCCGAGGACGCGGTCCTTGCCGGGCACGGTGAGCACCTTGACGAAGCCCTCGGTGTCGCCGTCGGCGATCGCGCGGTCGAGCTCCTCGAGCCGGTAGGCCGTGACCTCGTGCGCGACGTTGCGCTCCTTCGCCTCGGTCTCGCTCAGCCCCACGCGCGCGACCTCGGGATCGGTGAACGTCGTCCACGGGATGACCCGGTCGTCGACCCGGAACTTCCTGACCGAGCCGAACAGCGCGTTCACCGCCGCGTACCACGCCTGGTGCGACGCCGTGTGCGTGAACTGCCACGGGCCCGCGACGTCGCCGCAGGCGTAGATGTTCGGGTAGAGCGTCTGCAGGTAGTCGTCCGTCTCGATCGTCTTCTGCGGCGTCGTGCCGATGCCGAGCGCCTCGAGCCCGTAGCCCGAGGTGTTGGCGACGCGGCCGAGCGCGCACAGGATCTCGTCGCACTCGACCCGGACCTCGCGTCCCGCCTGCTCGCAGACGAGCACCTTGCCGCCCGCCTCGCGCAGCACCCGCGTCGCCTCGTGGCCCGCGAGCACACGCATGCCCTCGCGCTCGCAGCGCCGCACGACGAGCTCGGACGCCTCGGGGTCCTCGCGCGGGAGGAGCCTCGGCGCCGCCTCGACCACCGTCACCCGCGAGCCGAAGCGCGCGAAGCACTGCGCGAGCTCGCAGCCGATCGGCCCGCCGCCCAGCACCGCGAGCCGCCGCGGAAGCGAGCGCAGCGCCCACACCGTGTCCGAGGTGAGGCAGCCCGCCTCCGCGAGCCCCGGGATCGGCGGCACCAGCGGCCGCGCGCCCGCGGCGATCACGATCGCGCGCGTCGTGAGCGTGCGGGTGCCGTCCGCGCCTTTCACCTCCACCGTCCAGGGCGACGCGATCCGGGCGTCGCCCTGCAGGCATTCGACGCCGAGCGCGGTGTAGCGCTCGACCGAGTCGTGCGGCTCGACGGCCCGCACGACCCGCTGCACGCGCTCCATGATCTCGCCGAAGTCGAAGTCGACGCTCGCCGAGCGGAAGCCGAGCTCGCCCGCGCGCCGCGCCTGCGCGGCGAGGCGCGCGGCGCGGATCAGCGCCTTCGACGGCACGCAGCCGGTGTTCAGGCAGTCCCCGCCCATGCGGTCGCGCTCGACCAGCGTCACCTTCGCGCGCACCGTCGCCGCGATGTAGGCCGACACCAGGCCCGCGGAGCCCGCGCCGATGACGACGAGGTTGCGGTCGAACTTCGCCGGCCGCGGCCAGCGCGAGTAGACGCGGCGCGACTTCCAGAAGTCGAGCGCCTTCTTGGCGATCAGCGGAAACACGCCGAGCAGCACGAACGAGGCGATCAGCGCCGGCGACAGCAGCCCGGACACCGAGCGGATGTCCGCGATCTGCGTGCCCGCGTTCACGTACACGATCGTCCCCGGCAGCATGCCGAGCTGGCTCGTCCAGTAGAAGGTGCGCACGCGGATCGGCGTGAGCCCCATCGCGAGGTTGATCACGAAGAACGGGATCGGCGGAACGAGCCGCAGCGCGAACAGGTAGAAGGCGCCCTCGCGGCGCACCCCGCGCTCGAGCGGCGCGAGGCGCCCGGCGAAGCGCGCGCGCACCGCGTCGCGGAACAGGAACCGGCTCGCGAGAAAAGCGAGCGTGGCGCCGAGGCACGAGGCGAACGACACGACGATCGTCCCCCAGAGCAGCCCGAAGATCGCGCCCGCCGCGAGCGTGAGCAGCGCGGCGACGGGCAGCGACAGCCCGGTCAGCACGACGTAGATCGCGAAGAAGGCCGCCGCGGTCGCCACGGGCCGCGCGGACGCGAGCTGCGCGATCGCCGCGCGCTGCGCCTGGAAGTACTCGGGCGTGAAATACCGCTGCAGCCCCAGCGCGAAGAACGCCGCGAACAGGCCCAGGAGGACCAGCGCGACGAGGACTCGGCGCATCGCCGCCGGGGTCAGGCCGCGCGCGAGCGCGCCGTGGAGATCCGCATCGCGTCGGCGACGCCGTAGCCCGGGCCCGCGACGATGCGCTCGCGGTACGACGCCGCCGCGGGCGAGCCCGCGGGCCAGACGCGATCGAAGCGCTCGAGCCACGCCTCGTGGTCGTAGCGCACCGCGACCGCCTCGACGTGCACGCCGCCGGCGACGCAGCCGTACAGCGCCTCGCGCGACGGCGCGAGCGCGATCCGCGTCGCGACCCCGTGGCGCGCGCCGCGGAAGTTCGGCATGCCGGCCGCGCCGTTGTTCGCGACCAGCACCGGCCCGCGCGCGGTGGCGAGCGCCTGCATCACGGGCAGGCAGGTGTGCGAAGAGGCGAACACGTCGACCGGCGCGGCCTCGAGCGCGCGCGCCGCGCGCTCGGGACGCCGCGCGAGCAGCTCCTGCGAGAACAGCCAGCCCGCGAGGGACTCGGCGTCGCCGTGGACCACGCCGATGCGCACGCCTCCGACCTCGGCGACGAGGTGCATCGGCAGCGCGCCGAGCCGCGCGCGGAGCGCCGGGTGAGCGCGCGCCGTCGCGCGCAGGCGCTCGAGGATCGCGTTCGAGCGCTCCACCTCCGCGTCGCCGACCCAGTCGGGATAGCCGCAGCCGCACCCGGCGCCGGAGTCCTCGCCCGCGATCTCGGTCTCGACGTTGCCGCGCAGCGCCGCGTGCCCGAGCACGCGCGCGTTCACGTCGCGGAAGGCCTCGTCCTCGACGTCGAACCAGTTGAAGTCGCCGTTGAAGACGAGCGCCGCGCCTTCGGCGCGCGCCATCGCGAGCACCGCGTCGAGCGCGAAGGCGTTGCCGTAGAGCCCGCCGACGACGTAGAGCGCGTCGGCGCGCAGCGCGGGCGGCGCGGAAAACACCCCGGGCGGATATCGGTAGTCGGGCGGGCAGCTGCGCCCGGGCGCCTGCCGGGAATCAGCCATGCAGCGCTCCGCCGCAGCTCGAGCCCTGCCCCGCCGTGCAGCCGTAGCAGTGATCGCGCACGGCGACGGGGTTGCCCTCGAGGTCGCGGCCGATCAGCTGCTCGAGCTTGACGCGCGGCCGGCCGGCGAGGCGCAGCGGCACGCCCAGCATCTGATTGAAGTCGCAGTCGTAGACGTAGCCCTGCCAGTCGACCGAGACGAGGCTGCGGCACATCACCGCCCCGAGGTTCTCGTCGCGGAACGAGCCGCGCAGGAGCGCCATGTACTCGTTGAACCGGCCCTTCGAGATCAGCGCCGAGCCGAAGCGCGCGATCGGCATGTTGGCGATCGTGTACAGGCGGTTGAAGACGACGCCTTTCCGCCCGAGGATGCGCTTGTAGTCGCGCTCGAGCGCGTCCTGCCCGGGCGGCAGCGACGGCCCCTGCGGGTTGTAGACGAGATCGAGCGCGAGGCCCGAGCCCTCGCGGCCGTAGCCGAGCGCGTTCAGGGTCCGGAGCGCGCGGATGCTCGCCTCGTAGACGCCGCGGCCGCGCTGGCGGTCGACCAGCTCCTCCGTGTAGCACGGCAGCGAAGCGACGACGTCGACGCGCTCGCCCGCGAGGAAGGCGGCGAGATCCTCCTGCCCCGGCTGCTCGAGCACCGTGAGATTGCAGCGGTCGATGACGCGCGCGCCGAGCGCCCGGGCGCGGCGCACCAGGTCGCGGAAGCGCGGATTGAGCTCCGGCGCGCCGCCGGTGACGTCGAGCGTCGCCGCGCCCGAGACCGCGAGGTAGCGCAGCACGACCTCGACCGTGGCCGCGTCCATCTGCTCGGTGCGCGTCGGCCCCGCGTTGACGTGGCAATGGACGCACGACTGGTTGCACTTGTAGCCAAGGTTGACCTGGAGCGTCTCGAGGCGAGCGCGGCGGATCGCGGGGAAATCCGAGACTTCGAGTAGCGGAAGCGTCGCGTGCACCGTGCCCTGCCCCTTCTTTATCGCGCGTGCTTGCCGGCCGTCCAGCCGTGCGGGGCCAGGTATTTCTCGCCGGCCGCGAGCGGCTCGGCCTCGAGCGGCGTGCCCATCGTGTCGTTCCAGCGGTTGAGGAATCCGAAGTACGCGACGCAGGCGGCGATCTCGACGATCTGGCCCTCCGACCAGTGGCGCCGCATGCGCGCGAAGAGGTCGTCCGTGACGTCGTTCGGCACCGATGCCGCCGCGAGCGCGAAGTCGAGCGCGACGCGCTCGGCCTCGGAGAAGAGCGGGCTCGTGCGGTACTCCCACACGGCCGCGAGCTTCTCGTCCTCGACCCCGAAGAGCAGCGCGCCCTCGGCGGTGTGCGCCATGCAGTAGGTGCAGCCGGCCGCGCGGCTCGCGACGTGGGCGACGAGGCGCTTCAAGCCGCGGTCGACCTCGCCCGCGGGGTCCCAGATCGCCTGCCCGAGCTGCGAGAGCGCCCTGGCGATCTTCGGCTTGCGCTGCAGGATGAGCATGCTGTTCGGCACGAAGCCGAGCGACTTCATCGAGAACGCGAAGACGTCCGCGAGCTCGGGAGCGTGATCGGTCGGCAGCGGCGCGAGCCGCGGCGAAGGCTTCGGTTTGCCGTCCATGGCCAGATCCTCTAGCCGGACAGGTTATCACCGACCGCGCTCGCGAGCCTTGACGCGAGCGGGCCGGGCCGGCGGCGGGGAGCCGCCGCGCTGCGCTACATGCCGCTCTTGCTCTTGCCGCCGCTGCGCCCCTTCAGATCGCCGCAAGCGACGTAGGTCTTGATGTCGTCGCCGCTCTTGTGGACGTTGACCGCCATGTTGCCCTCCATCAGCTCCTCCATCTTCACGGGCACTTCGCTCGTCGACTTGCCGTCGACGACGTTCGAGAGCGGGTACTTGGGCTTCGGGTCGAGCTTCGCGCACGAGCCTTCGTGGATGTGCGCGGGCTGGGCGACGCCCTTCGGGGTGCCTTTCAGGCTGATCTCGACCTTGGTCTGGTCGCCCATGGGGGTGAGCTTGGCCCTGCCGGTCTCGCCCGACTTGTTCTGCGCGTGCAGCGCCACCGTGACGCTCTTGCCCCCTTCCTTCTTGCCCTTCGAATCCTGCGCGAAAGCCGCGCCGCTCGCCGTCGCCGCCGCCGTGAGAACCACACCTGCCCATAGACCGATCTTCATACCGCCTCCTGGAAAATGATCCGAAAAGCGCACGCCAGACGCAGCACGCGCGCGCGAAAGCCGGCCCCGCCCCGCCGGGCCTAAGGGGAGGAGCGGCGAAGCGCGTAAAAGTTCTGCGAACCTACGCCGCGTCGCGCAGCACCTGGGCTCCCAGGGCTTTGCGCTCGGCGCGGGCGACCTGCGTCTCGGACGTCTGCACGTGCTTCTTGCGCTTGCGCAGCTCGCCGCGGTGCTGGCGCCGGTCCTCGCGCGCGAAGGCCTTCGCCTTCGCGACCGAGCCGAAGGTCTGGCTCCACTTCCCGTTCTTGAAGATGATCTGGTAGCCGCCCTTCAGGATCTGGAAGGGCTTCGTCACCTTCTTCAGGTGATCGAACTGCACCGAGCCCGGCTTGTGGAAAGCCTCGAAATACGACGGGTAGACGAAGTCGGTCATGTCGATGCCGTCGACCGGGAAGCTCAGCTCCTCGACCGGATCGGCGCTCTCGTAGGCGTAGATCACCTTGGGATCGGGACCGGTCGTCATCAGGTTGATCGCGGGGTCGACCAGCATCTCCACGAGCTCGTGCGAGGCCGAGACGCTGACCTTGTCGTGGTTGTCGAGCGTGGTCTTCACGAACACCTTCGAGACCGGCAGCCCGTCGGGCGTGAGATCGTGATACGCGAGCGCGCCCGCCTGGTCGGCGTTGTCGAGGAACACCATCGCCCAGGCGTTCTTGAGGAAGCCGTGCGAGCGCTGCAGCCTCGCCGGCGTCCCCCAGACGGGGACGACGTGCTGATCGATGAACGCCTGCATCGCCGCGATCAGGGCGTCGAGGTCGACGCCGAGCGGCGTCTTCGCCTTGTTGAACACCGCGATGGTGGGCGTCGCGCCCTGGTTGAATGCGCCGAACGTCGCTTGCGATTCCATGGCCGTCTCCCGTGTGGTGGTGCGATGGAAGGCGCAATCTACGCCCGCGCGAGGGCGGCGGCAATGCCGATGTCATTGTCAGGATAGTCCGATGCCGCGCGTAGTCCGGGCGCCGGTCCCGCGCGTGTGCTAGCCTCGCCCCATGGGCCATCGCCTCTCGAAGATCGTCACCCGCACCGGCGACGCCGGCGAGACCGGCCTCGGCGACGGCTCGCGCGTCCCGAAGGACGCCGCGCGCGTCGCGGCAATGGGCGAGGTCGACGAGCTGAACTCGTGCATCGGCCTGCTGCTCGCCGAGGACCTGCGCGAGGCGGTGCGCGCGACGCTGGTCGAGGTCCAGCACGACCTGCTCGACCTCGGCGCCGACCTGTCGGTGCCCGGTCGCTCGACCATGAGCGACGCGCACGTCGAGCGCCTGGAGTACCAGGTCGAGCAGCTCAACGCCGGCCTGCAGCCGCTCAAGGAGTTCATCCTGCCCGGGGGCACGCGCGCCGCGGCGCTCGCGCACCTCGCGCGCACGGTGTGCCGGCGCGCCGAGCGCTCGGTCGTCGCGCTCGCGCGCAAGGAGCCGGTCGCCGACGCCGGGCGCGTCTACCTCAACCGGCTCTCGGACCTGCTGTTCGTCCTGGGGCGGGTGCTCAACCGCGCGGGCGGGCGCGGCGACGTGCAGTGGCAGCCGAGGCGCGACAAATGAGGATCGGCGCTCGCGCGCTCAGTGCTCCGAGAGCAGCGAGCCGAAGCCGTAGATCCTGTCCTTGATCCCGTTCTGCCGCAGCGCGTACCAGTAGGTCGCGGTGTTGATCGCGATCACGGGCTTGCCGAGCCAGAACTCGGCCGTCGCCGCGACCTCGGCCATCGCGAGGTTCGTCCCGACCTGCACGACCGCGTCGACCTTGCCGCGGTTCACCGCGATCGCCGCGTCGCGCAGGGCCGCCTTCGGGACGTGCGCGATCTGCGTCGGGCTGCCGCATTTCAGCCCGAGCAGGTTCACGACCTCGTAGCCGATCTCGGTGAAGTAGCGCCGCACCTGCCGGTCGCCGACCGGCATGTACGGCGTGATGACGCCCAGGCGCCGGATCCTTCCGTACGCGCGCAGCGCGGCGCGGCACGCGTCGGAGCCCATCGCCACGCCGACGCCGGCGATTCTCTCCATGCGCTTCTTCAGGCGGCGGCTGCCGTCCATGCCGTCCCAGAAAGTCTCCGAGGACATGCCGAGGATGACGTAGTCGGGGCCGCAGGTCATCACCGCCTCGACCGCCGCGGGGAGCGACGCGCGGATGTCGCCCATCATGAGGTTGAAGCTCGCGTCGTCGGTGACCTTGCGGTCCGGGATGAGCACGCGCGAGAAGTGGTTCGTCACCCCGTGCGGCCGGAACGCGTCGAATTCCGGCTGCACCGACGTGTTGGTCGACGGCGCGACGACGCCGAACTTGCGGCGGAAGCCGAGCGAGTCGGCCATGCGGACGGAAGCGCGCGAAGGCCCGGGCTTCAGGCCTCGACGAAGGCTTCCTCGCGCTTCTTGCGCACCGCCGGCAGGACCACGATCGTCAGCAGGAACGCGGCGATGACGAGCATCGTCAGGCTGATCGGCCGCGTGAAGAACACGACCGGATCGCCGCGCGAGAGCAGCATGGCGCGGCGCAGGTTCTCCTCCATGAGCGGCCCGAGGATGAAGCCGAGGATCAGCGGCGCGGGCTCGCACTCGAGCTTCACGAAGACGTAGCCGACCACGCCGAAGATCGCCGTCTGCATCACGTCGAAGGGCGCGTTCGAGATCGAGTACACGCCGATGCAGCAGAACAGCAGGATCGACGGGTAGAGCACGCGGTAGGGCACGGTGAGCAGCTTGATCCACATCCCGATCAGCGGCAGGTTCAGCACCACGAGCATCAGGTTGCCGACCCACATCGAGGCGATCATTCCCCAGAAGAGCTGCGGCCGCTCGGTCATCACCTGCGGTCCCGGGGCAATGCCCTGGATCATCATCGCGCCGATCATCAGCGCCATGACCGGGTTCGACGGGATGCCGAGGGTCAGCAGAGGAATGAACGAGGTCTGCGCGCCGGCGTTGTTGGCCGACTCGGGCGCCGCGACGCCCTGGATCGCGCCCTTGCCGAAGTTCGCCGAGTTCTTGGAGGCCTTCTTCTCGAGCGTGTAGGCCGCGAACGAGGCGAGCAGCGCGCCCCCGCCCGGCAGGATGCCGAGCGCCGAGCCGAGCGTGGTGCCGCGCAAGATCGACGGCGTCGCGTCCTTGATGTCCTGCCACGTGGGCAGCAGGCCCGTGACCTTCTTGGTGAAGATCTCGCGCTGCTCCTTCTGCTCGAGGTTGCCGATGATCTCGGCGAAGCCGAACACGCCCATCGCGACCGAGACGAAGCCGATGCCGTCCGAGAGCTCGGAGATTCCGAAGTTGAAGCGCGCGACGCCCGAGTTGACGTCGGTGCCGACCAGGCCGAGCAGCAGCCCGAAGATCACCATCGCGACCGCCTTGACGACCGAGCCGTGCGCGAGCACGACCGCGGCGATCAGGCCGAGGACCATCAGCGAGAAGTACTCGGCCGGACCGAACTTGAGCGCGACCTCGGCGAGCGGCGGCGCGAACAGCGCGATGATCACCGTGGCGCAGCAGCCGGCGAAGAACGAGCCGAGCGCGGCGATGCCGAGCGCGGCGCCGGCGCGGCCCTGGCGCGCCATCTGGTAGCCGTCGAGGCAGGTCACGACCGACGACGACTCGCCCGGCAGGTTGACGAGGATCGCCGTGGTCGATCCGCCGTACTGCGCGCCGTAGTAGATGCCGGCGAGCATGATCAGCGCCGACACCGGCGGCAGCGTGAACGTCACCGGCAGCAGCATCGCGATCGTGGCGACCGGCCCGATCCCGGGCAGCACGCCGATCAGCGTCCCGAGCAGCACGCCGAGCAGGCAGTAGAGGAGGTTCGCCAGGCTCAGCGCGACGCCGAACCCGATTCCGAGATTCGCAATCAAGCTTTCCATCGGCTACTCCAGGAAGTCGGGCCAGATGTTCATGGGCAGGCCGAGGCCCTTCACGAACGCGTAGACCGAGAAGATGGCGAGAAGGACGGAGAGGAAACTCACTTCCTTCCACTTGAACTCGTGACCGCCCGCGGCGCTGACGAAGATCAGGACGAACGTGGCGAGCACGAGGCCGATGGGCTTCAGCAGGTAGCCGAACATGACCACGCCCGCCAGCACGATCCAGAGCGAGCGCGGGCCGAACGCCGCGAACAGGAGCACGACCGAGATGCCGGAGAGGATCATGTGGCCGATTTCCCACGCGATGCCCGACTGGCGGGTCGCCTGCGTGTAGTACGCGATCACGCCGAGAATCAGGCCGACGGCGGCCGGGATCCACCGGAACGGAAAGACGTGGATCGGCTCGTGCACCTTCGAGACGAAGGCGCGGAAGAAAACGATTGCGCCCAGCACGACCAGCATTGCGCCCAGCACGGTCGGGAAGTACGCGGGCCCCATGCGCACGGCGGTGCCCATCGCATAGTCCTGGGACACCACCACGAATCCGAGGCCGAAGCCCATGAACATCAGGCCGGCCCAGAAGTCCTTGCCGTTCGTTATCTTCATCCAATCCTCCTCGGGGCGTATTCTGCCATAGTCGACTCTCTCGTCTACAACCCGGGCGGCGCCGTCATCGCCGCTCGCGGTCCATGTACTCCACGAGCTTCACGCTCGTCGCGCGCAGCCGCTGCGAGAGCATGAGCACGAGCTCCATCAGGATCTTCGCGCCGAGGATCGGCTGCTCGAGGACGATGCGCGCGAGCGACTCCCGCGTGAGCACCGCGACGACGCACTCCTGCGCCGCGACGCACGAGGCGAAGCGCGGCTCTCCGTCGATCATCGACATCTCGCCCAGGGACTGCCCGGCGTCGATGACGGCGATGAGCCGCGGAGAATTCCATCGGTCCTGCCTGAACACCTCGATCCTGCCCTCGATGACCAGCATCATGAAGTCGCCGTCCTCGCCTTCGCGAATGAGGTCGGCGCCGGGCTGCGCACGAAACACCTCCATGAACTGGCACATCAGCCGGATCTCGGCGAGATTGAAGTTCTCGAACAGCGGCGAGACCGCAATCAGGCTGTGGATCTGGCCGGCGAATTGCGTCGCGTCGCCCAGGGCTTCCAACTGCGAAAGCCGGGCAGGTTCGGCAATTTCGGCCATTTCTAGTTATGCCTCGTGGACACCGTGCGCGCGCCGTTTGTCGAGACCCTCCCGGCGCACGCGGGCGCGGGAAATTATGCCCCAATCACGACGCCGACCACAAACCGGCGTGCTGACGGTCACCTGACATCATCGTCCCGCGAGCACGATGCAGGTCGCCGCGAACCACGCGAGCGTCGCCGCGATCAGGTGCGGATCGTGCAGCAGCTCCCAGGCCGGGTCGGCGCCGCCGCCCCGGCGATGCACCAGGAAGAGGTATCGGAACAACCCGTAGACGACGAAGGGAAGTGTCAGGATGAGGCCATTGGTGCCGTGCAGCAGGACGGTGTCCGGGGCCACCGTGTACAGACCGTAGCCGGCCGCGGCCCCGACCGCCGTGGTGGCCACCATGCGGTCGAGCATGGGGGTGCTGTAGCGCTCGAGCACCGGGCGCTGCGCGACGCCGGGCGCGTCGTCCGCCGCATCGCCCGCCCGGCCCTCGAGCGCTGTCAGCTCGGCGCGCCGCTTGGCGAAGCCGAGGAAGAGCGTGAGCATCAGCCCCACGAACAGCAGCCACTTCGACGGCTCGATGCCGATGCCCGACGTGCCCGCCAGGATGCGCAGCATGAAGCCGGCCGCGATCAGGACCACGTCGAGGATGGCGACGTGCTTCAGCCCGGCGCTGTACGCCGCGTTGAGCACGAGGTAGCACGCGACGATGGCGAGCGCGGCATCCGAGATCAATCCCGCGGCCAGCAGCGCCGAAGCCGCGAGCGCGCCGCAAAACAGCCACGCGGCGGGAACGCCGACCGCGCCGTTCGCGATCGGCCGGTTGCGCTTGCCCGGGTGCGCGCGGTCGGCGTCGCGGTCCATGATGTCGTTGCCGACGTACACGGCGCTCGAGGCGAGGCAGAACGCCGCGAACACGGCGAGCGAGGCGCCGATCAGCGACGCGTCGGTCCAGCCGTGGCCGAACACCAGCCCGACGAGGACGAAAGCGTTCTTGATCCACTGGTGCGGACGAAGCAGCCGCACGAGCGCCCGGAGATAAGGCGCCGGGCGCGTCCCGCGCGCTAGCGCGCCGGGCACGTGACCTCGCCGAAGTAGCGCTCGCAGAACCAGCATCGGCCCTGCGGAAGGTAGCGCGGGATCGCGTACCAGCTCGCGCGCGCCGGCGCGAGGACGCGGTCGCGGTACGCCGCGTAGTCGAACCCGCGTCCGAGCACGACGTGGAAGGTCGCCCCCGCCTCGGTGAAGCTCGTGAATCCCACCGAGCGGAAGAACGGCCGGTACTCCTCCTCGGGCGGCGGGTTCTTCCGGAGCACGAGGATGTCGGCGCCGTCCAGCTTGCGGAAGTCGGTCAGGATGTCATCGTGGCGCGCGTGCGACGACGCCTTGCCGAACACGAAGAAGTAGTGCTCGCGCAGCGCCTGGACCGGCGCCGCGCCCCGGCGCGCCGCGTCGAGGCCCGCGTAGTACGAGGCCACCACCGCCGGGGAATAGCCGTCGGCGGCGAAGCGGAACCTGCCGGCGTAGGGCTCGAGGCGCTTCAGGATCGCGGCCGTTCGCACGTTGTACACGATGCCGTCGTAGACGCGCAGGTTCTTCCAGGTCTCGAGCGGCAGCGCGGCCGCAGCGAGCCCGGCGGCGACGTGCAGCGCCGAGAAGGCGCCCAGCCACGCGACCGAGCCGCGCAGATCGCGGGGCGAGAGCGCCAGCCCGGCCGCGAGGAAGAAAAACGGCACGAACGAGAGCAGCCAGTGCAGCCCGATGGTCTTCACGGGCGAGAGCGCCGCGAACACGAGCACCGGCACCGCCACCAGCGTCGCCCAGAAGCGGAAGTCGCGGTCGGCCAGCCACGCCGCGAGCGCGCGCCCGCGCGCGAGCTGCCACACCGCGACCGGGCTGGAAAGATAGAAGAGCACCGCGGCGTAGAGCGGCGGGCGCCACCACGCGAGCCCCGAGTCCCCGTGCCGGTTGTACACGTTGAACATGAGGTTCGCCCAGCAGTTCTCGTAGTTCCAGTAGGCGTTCAGCAGGCCGAACGGCACCGCGCACGAGACGGTGAGCGCGAGCCCGCGCCAGTCGCGCTCGGTCCTCGGCAGGACGAGGACCCAGGCGATGTAGGCGAGCCCGAGCAGGACCGCGAAGTACTTCGACAGGAAGGCGCAGCCGAGCAGCACGCCGGCCAGGGCGTGCCACGCGGCGGAGCGGCGCTCGAGCGCCCGGCGGAACGCGAGCGCCGAGAGGAACGAGAAGAAGACGAGCGGGACGTCGGTGGTGACGAGGACGTTCCAGACGCTCACCGGCAGGAGCAGCAGCGCGAGCGCGGCGAGGAGCGCGCGCTCCTCGTCGCGACGGCGAAGCGCGAGCCAGACGCCGGCCGCGAGCACGAACGGCAGCAGCGTGCTCGGCAGCCGCAGCATCCAGGGCTCGGCCGACAGCCGCACCAGCAGCGCCAGCCACCAGCCCACCATCGGCGGATGATCGTAGAAGCCGAGGGCCGGCCACACGCCCCAGTAGGCGAAATACGCCTCGTCGCCGGTGAAGGGAAGCGCGGCGGAGAGCCAGACGCGGAAAGCCAGGATCAGCGCGGCGAGGACGACAACCCGGCGGCGAACGCTGTCGGTCATCGCCGCGGATTATACGCGCCGCTAGTCGTCCGATTTCACCAGCCGGCGCTTGCGCACCGCCTCGGCGAGGTTGCGCAGCGCCGGGACGCTCTCCTCCCAGCCGATGCAGGCGTCGGTGATGCTCTGGCCGTAGACGAGCGGCTTGCCGGCGACCAGGTCCTGGCGGCCCGCCTTGAGGTGCGACTCGATCATCACGCCGATGATGCGCTCCTCGCCGGTCGCGACCTGGCGCGCGACCTCGCGCGCGACGTCGAGCTGGCGTTGATACATCTTCTGCGCGTTCGAGTGGCTGCAGTCGATCATGAGGCGCTGCTCGAGGCCGGCGGCGGCGAGCTCGCGCGCCGCGGCCTCGACGCTCGCCGCGTCGTAGTTCGGGTGCTTGCCGCCGCGCAGGATGATGTGGCAGTCCTCGTTGCCGTTGGTCGAGACGATGGCCGAGTGCCCGCCCTTGGTGACCGACAGGAAATGGTGCGGCGTGCGCGCCGCCTTGAGCGCGTCGACCGCGATCCTGACGTTGCCGTCGGTGCCGTTCTTGAACCCGACCGGGCACGAAAGGCCCGAGGCGAGCTCGCGGTGCACCTGCGACTCGGTGGTGCGCGCGCCGATCGCGCCCCAGCTCACGAGGTCCGCGTAGTACTGCGGCGAGATCATGTCCAGGAACTCGGTGCCCGCCGGGACGCCGAGCTCGTTGATGTCCATCAGCACCTGGCGCGCGAGGCGCAGCCCCTTGTTGATCTGGAAGCTGCCGTCGAGGTTGGGATCGTTGATCAGGCCCTTCCAGCCGACGGTCGTGCGCGGCTTCTCGAAGTACACGCGCATCACGACGATGAGGTCGCTCTCGAGCTCGTCCCTGAGCTCGCGCAGGCGGCGCGCGTACTCCACGCCCGCCTTCGGGTCGTGCATCGAGCACGGACCGATCACCACCACCAGCCGGTCGTCCGCCCCGTGCAGCACGCGGTGGATCGCGGCGCGCGTGTTGTACGCGAGCGCCTCGGTCTTCTCGCTCGTCGGGAACTCGCGCAGCAGGTGCGACGGCGGGGCGAGCTCCTTGATCTCCCGGATGCGGACGTCGTCCACCTGGTAGGGCATGGTTGCCTCCTCGGGCGTTTCCAACTCGTGCTCGGCGGTCGTGCTCATCTCTGCCTCTGTCAAAAAAAAACCGCCAGCGGGTTCGCTGGCGGTTTCGGGGATCGGGTCGAATGCGGCCTGGGCTCAGTCCCTCCGCCAGCGGGCGGGAAAGCCGAAAAAATAGTACGCGAAGAAATGGCCGCGGTTCATCACACCCGATTCAATCAGAAACCGCGCGCCGTGGCAAGCGCCGCCGCCGAGCCCTCACCACAGGACCATCTGCGTGCAGCGGAAGAGCGCGAGGCGCCTGCCGCGCGCCTCGTCGGTGACCGTCGCGTCCCAGACCTGCGTGTTGCGGCCGCGATGCACCGGGACGGCCTCGCACGCGAGCGCGCCCTCGAGCAGCGTGCCGAGGAAATTGCTCTTCAGCTCGACGGTCGTGAACCCCTTCGCGCCCTCCGGGAGGTGCGCGATGCAGCCGTAGCCGCACAGCGTATCGGCGAGCGCGATGATCGCCGCCGCGTGCAGAAAGCCGTTCGGCGCGAGCAGGTCGGCCCGGACCGGCATGCGGCCGTTCACGCGGCCCTCCGCGACCTCGAGCACCTCGAGTCCAACCAGCCCGGGGAGATGCCCGGCGCTGCGCCGGTTGAGCTCCGAGACGGTCACTTCGGGACGAAACGTCGACGGATTTGCCATTTCGCGGGGTCCGGCGGGGAAAAGCGCGCACTATAGCGGGTCGCCGCGAATGTGACCAATTGACGCTCGCGATGTGCCGATCGGGCGGTTTTGCCCGATGCGCGGTGTGGACCCGGAAACCACGGCCGCGTTAAATGAGTCTTACGGGCAGGCATGTTGATTGCATAAGGCGGGGTTGCGTGGTAAGTTTTTCGGGCAACTGTCCAGGGAGAAGGAAAATGACGGCAGCTGCGCTCAGCATCCCGATCGCCGGATTCAAGGACGTGTACGACGTCGCGGAAGTCGACCGCGCGCTGCAGGAATTGCCGCCCTCGGCGAACGAGGCGCTCAAGTCCACCTACGAGAAGATGATCAAGGCGGGCGGCACGCGCCTCACGGTCAAGCCCTCGGGCGTGCCGGCGATGGAATCCCTGTACGACGAGCTTCCGAACTTCGCGGAGGTGCTCGACGACGTGCGCAAGCACATCGCGCTGTGCGCCTCGTCCAACGACTGCATGGAGCTGCCGCCGGTGCTGCTCCTCGGCGACCCGGGCATCGGCAAGACCCACTTCGGCAAGCGCCTCTCGCAGTTGCTCTCGACCGGCTTCGGCTTCTGCTCGATGAGCTCGATGACGGCCGGCTGGGTGATCTCGGGCGCGTCCTCGCAGTGGAAGAACGCGAAGCCGGGCAAGGTGTTCGACACGATCCTGAACGGCACCTACGCGAACCCCGTGATCATGGTCGACGAGATCGACAAGGCGAGCGCGGAGAGCCAGTACGATCCGCTGGGCGCGCTCTACTCGCTGCTCGAGCGCGACACCGCGACCGAGTTCGTCGACGAGTTCGTCGAGATCCCGATCGACGCCTCGGCGGTCGTCTGGATCGCCACCGCAAACGACGAGTCGCGCATCCCGGAGCCGATCCTCAACCGGATGAACGTGTACGAGATCACGCCGCCCGACCGCGACGGATCGATGCGCATCGCGCAGTCGATCTACAACGACATCCGCAGCAACCACGATTGGGGCAAGGGGTTCCCCGAGCGCCTCGCCGACGCGGTCGCCGACAAGGTCGCGGAGCTCTCGCCGCGCGAGATGCGCCGCGTGCTGATGAACGCGTTCGGCAACGCCAAGCTCGCGGGCCGCGACGAGGTCGCGCTCGGCGACGTCAGCGAGAGTCGCGGGGTACGCAAGCAGCGCATCGGCTTCTAGCCGGCGCGAGCAGCCGTCAGAGCCGCTGCTCGACCCACTGCCGCACGGACCCGAGCGCGGCCGGCACCTTCGCCGGCTCGGTGCCGCCCGCCTGCGCCATGTCGGCGCGCCCGCCGCCCTTGCCGCCGACCTGCTGGGCGACGTAGTTGACCAGGTCCCCGGCCTTGAGCCTGCCCGTCAGGTCCGCGGTGATCCCGGCGATCAGGCTCACCTTGCCGCCCTCGGTCGACCCGAGGACGATCGCGGCCGATTTCAGCTTGTCCTTGAGCTTGTCGACCGTTTCGCGCAGCGATTTCGCGTCCGCGCCGTCGAGCGCCGCGGCGAGCACCCGCACTTTCGTTCCATCCTTGCCTTTCACCTCGACCGCCTGCGCCGCGAGGTCCTCGCCGTGCGACGCGGCCATCTTCGACTTCAGCCGCTCGAGCTCGCGCTCGAGCGCGCGCGAGTGCTCGACCAGCTGCTCGATCTTCTGCGTCAGCTCCTGCGGCTGCGCCTTGAGCGCGGCCGCGGCCGCGGCGAGCTTCGCCTCCTCGGCCTGCACCCACGCGAGCGCGCCCTCTCCGGTCGTCGCCTCGACGCGCCGGATCCCCGCCGCGACCGCCGACTGCGACACGAGCTTGAAGAAGCCGATGTCGCCGGTGCGCGCGACGTGGGTGCCGCCGCAGAGCTCGCGCGAGGACCCGATGTCGAGCACGCGCACCTCGTCGCCGTACTTCTCGCCGAAGAGGGCCATCGCGCCCGCCTTCACCGCATCGTCGAACTTCATGACGCGCGCGCTCGTGGGCTCGTTCTGCAGGACCTCGGCGTTCACGATCGCCTCGACCCGGCGGACCTGGTCGTCGGTCAGCGGCGCGTCGTGCGAGAAGTCGAAGCGCGTCTTCTCGGCGTTCACGAGCGAGCCCTTCTGCTGCACGTGCGCGCCCAGCACTTCGCGCAGCGCCTTGTGCATGAGGTGCGTCGCGGAGTGGTTGCGCATGGTGCGGGCGCGAGCGGCGGTGTCGACCTGCGCCTTGACCGCGTCGCCGATTCGCAGCGTGCCGCGCTCGAGCACGCCGTGATGGCCCGAGACCGCGGCCTGGATCTTCTGCGTGTCGTCGACCGCGAAGCGCCCGCCCGCGGAGACGAGCTCGCCGCGGTCGCCGACCTGGCCGCCCGACTCGGCGTAGAAAGGCGTGCGGTCGAGCACGACCACCGCGGGCTCGCCCGGACGCAGCTCGTCGACCCGGGCGCCCTCGCGGTAGAGCGCGACCACCCTGGCGTCGAGCGCGAGCGTGTCGTAGCCGCGGAACTCGGTGGCGCCGCCCGAGTACTCGACGCCGGCTTGCATCCTGAACTTTCCCGCGGCGCGCGCGCGCTCGCGCTGGCGCTCCATCGCGGCGTCGAACCCCGGGTGATCCACGGCGACGCCGCGCTCGCGCGCGATGTCGGCGGTGAGGTCGATCGGGAAGCCGAACGTGTCGTAGAGCTGGAACACGGTCTCGCCGTCGAGCGTCTTCGGCTTCGGCGCGAGCGCGGCTTCCAGCACCTTCATGCCGTTCTCGAGCGTTTCGGCGAAGCGCTCCTCCTCGGCCTTGAGCACCTGGACGACGCGCTGCTGCGACTTGCGCAGCTCCGGGTAGGCGTCGCCCATGACCCGCGCGAGATCCGGAACGATCCTGTGGAAGAACGGCTGCTTCTGCCCCAGCTTGTAGCCGTGCCGGATCGCGCGCCGGACGATCCGCCGCAGCACGTAGCCGCGGCCCTCGTTGCCGGGGATCACCCCGTCGACGACGAGGAAAGAGCACGCGCGGATGTGGTCGGCGATGACCTTGAGCGAGTTGCTCTTCAGGTCCTTCGTTCCCGTCTCGCGCGCGGCGGCACGGATGAGCTCCTGGAACAGGTCGATCTCGTAGTTCGAGTGCACGCCCTGCAGGACCGCGGCGATGCGCTCCAGGCCCATGCCGGTGTCGACCGACGGCTTCGGCAGCGGGTCGAGCTTCCCCGACTCGCCGCGATCGAACTGCATGAACACGAGGTTCCAGATCTCGATGTAGCGGTCGCCGTCCGCGTCGGCGGACCCGGGCGGGCCCCCGGGGATGCCCGGCCCATGGTCGTAGAAGATCTCGCTGCACGGGCCGCACGGGCCGGTGTCGGCCATCTGCCAGAAGTTGTCGCTCTGGTACTTGCCGGCGCCGGGCTTGTCGCCGATCCGCACGACGCGCTCCTTCGGCACGCCGATCTCCTTCGTCCAGAGATCGTAGGCCTCGTCGTCCTCGTGGTAGACGGTGGTCCACAGCTTGTCGGCCGGGATCCCGTAGACCCGGGTCACGAGGTCCCAGGCGAAGCGGATCGCGTCGCGCTTGAAGTAGTCGCCGAAGGAGAAGTTGCCCAGCATCTCGAAGAACGTGTGGTGGCGCGCCGTGTAGCCCACGTTCTCGAGGTCATTGTGCTTGCCGCCCGCGCGCACGCAGCGCTGCGCCGTCGTCGCGCGCCGGTACGGCCGCGATTCCTTGCCGAGGAACAGGTCCTTGAACTGCACCATTCCCGAGTTGGTGAAGAGCAGCGTCGGATCGTTCGCCGGGACGAGCGGGCTCGAGGCGACGATGGTGTGGCCGCGCTCCTCGAAGAACTTCAGGAACCGCTCGCGGATTTCAGAGGACTTCATGGACGGATTTTAGCGGATACAGGGTGACGCACGGCAGCCAGCCCTCCGGGATCGGAACGGCAGGGTCGTGCGTGCGGCCCTGCGCGAGCAGCGCGGGCAACAGGTGCGTGTGCGGTCCGCTCGGAACGCGCCCGCCCTCGGGCGCGATGTCCTGGTACACCTCGATGCGCCCCGCGCGCGAGCGCACGACCCGATGCGGGTTCGAGCGCTTGAGCCGCTCGACCAGCGGCGCGTTCCCGAGGAGCGCCGTGCCTTGCGCCGCGCGCAGCGCGGCCGCGAGAGACGCGTCCGCGGTGCGCACGCAGAACTCGCAGTTCGCGAGACCCAGGCCGAGATCGAAGAGAGCCCCTTCCCGGTCCTGCGGCCGCGGCGCGCCCGAGTCGCGGCCGAGATCGGCGATGCCCGGACGCACGCTCATGCGCGCCTCGGGCGCGGGCAGGCACAGCCACAGATGCGGCGGGGCCGAGCGCCGCTCGCGAGCGAACACGCGGCAGCCCGTGGGGAGATCGAGCGATATCGCGCCGCGCGCGGTCACGGCCGAGAACGCCCGGATGTCGACGGGCTCCGATGCCGATCGCTCGAACTCGGCGATCGCGCCGAGCGCGCCGATGCTCCAGCTCGATTGCGCGGAGCGCAGGTGCCGTTCGATCAGCTCGTGCAGCGTGGAAGCGGGCATCCGGAATTCCCCGATCGGTGCGCGTGAATTGTGCGACGCGCCGGCCCGGGCGCGCAATGACTGCGGCGGGCGCCTGCGCTATGCTCGCCGTTCGCCATGAAGCCGATGCACGACCGATGCTGCACCTTCTCGAACCTCTGCTGACCGCGGGGGACGGCGCGCTCGGCCGTCTCGTGCTGGGGCGCCAGGGCTTCGGTCAGCTCGCGCGCGCGGCGGGGCTGCAGTGCCTGGAGTCGGAGGACCTCGACCGGGCGTGGCGCTGGCTGTCGCTCGCGACGCGCCTCGCGCCCGACGACGCGCGGGCGCAGTTTTTCTCCGGGATGACCGCGCTCGGCCGCAAGGACGCGGCGGAAGCGCGCGCGCGCTTCCAGACCGCCGCGGACCTCGACCCGGGGAGCAGCCTGGCGCACTCGGCGCTCGCGCAGATGAGCCTTCCCGGGCCGGGCTACTACGAGGTGCTGCGCCGCATCCACGAGCATCTGCGGCCGCGCACCTACCTCGAGATCGGCGTCGAGGCGGGGCGCTCGCTCGCGCTCGCCCTCCCCGGGACGCGCGCCATCGGCATCGATCCGGAGCCGCAGCTCGCGGCGCCGCCCGCCCCCGGCGTCACGGTCCACGCGATGACGAGCGAGGCGTTCTTCGCCCGCCACGACGTCCGCGCCGAGCTCGGCGGCGCGCCGATCGATCTCGCGTTCATCGACGGCATGCACACGTTCGAGTCGGCGCTGCGCGATTTCATCGAGATCGAGAAGCACTGCACGCCGCGCTCGACGATCCTCTTCCACGACGGCTATCCGCTGGACCGCACGACCGCGGATCGCGAGCGCCGGACGAAGTTCTGGAGCGGCGACATCTGGCGCCTGGTGCTCGCGCTTCGCAAATACCGGCCGGATCTGAGCGTGCACACCGTGACGACGGCCCCGACGGGTCTCGGTCTCGTGCGCCGCCTCGACCCGGGCTCGCGCGTGCTCGAGGAACGTTTCCGCGAGATCGAGCGCGAGTTCCTGGCGCTCGATTATTCGGTGCTGGACGCGGACAAGCGCGGCATGCTGGCCGCCGTGGCGAACGATTGGGAGCAGATCGTTCCGCTCCTGTCGTAGCGCGCCCGCGGCGCGCTCAGTACAGCACGCCCACGACCGCGCCCGCGATGCAGGTCGCGAGCGTGCCCGAGACGATGGTGCGCCCGCCGAGCCGCACGATCTCGGCGCGGCGGCCGGGCGCCATGGTGGCGAGCCCGCCGATCATGATGCCGAGGCTGCCGAAGTTGGCGAACCCGCACAGCGCGTACGTCATGATCAGCCGGCTGCGCGGCTCGAGCGCGCCCTCGGGGAGCTTCGCGAGATCGATGTAGGCGATGAGCTCGTTCAGAACCGTCTTCGTGCCCATCAGCGCGCCCGCGGTCGTCGCCTCGGACCAGGGGACGCCCATGACCCACACCAGCGGCGCCATCAGCCAACCGAGCACGCGCTGCAGCGTGAGCGGCGCGCCCGCGACGTCGGGGAGCAGCCCGATGATCTGGTTGGCGAGGCTGACGAGCGCGACCAGGACGAGCAGCATCGCGACGATGTTGATCAGCAGCGTCATGCCGTCGACGGTGCCTCGCGTCACCGCGTCCATGCTGCTCGAGGCCGGGTCCTCGAGGTCGAGCGCGCCGCCGGTCTGGCGGTCGAGCGGCACCATCAGCGCCGAGACCGCGATGGCGGCGGGCGTGCTGATGATCGACGCGATGAGGATATGGCCGAGCGCGTCGGGAACGACCGGCGACAGGATCGACGCGTACAGGGCCATCACCGTGCCCGCGATCGTCGCCATGCCGCACGACATGAGAACGAAGAGCTCGCCGCGGCTCATGTCGGCGATGTAGGGCTTCACCACGAGCGGCGCCTCCACCATGCCGACGAAGACGTTCGCCGCGGACGAAAGGCCGATCGCGCCGCCGACGCCCATCGTCTTCTGCAGCAGCAGCGAGAAGCCGCGCACGATCCAGGGAAGCACTCTCCAGTGGAAGAGGAGCGCCGAGAGCGCCGAGACGACGACCACCAGGGGCAGCGCCCGGAACGCGAGGATGAAAGTCGACCCGGCGTGCGTCTCGGCGAACGGGAGCGGCGCGCCGCCGAGATAGCCGAAGACGAACGCGCTGCCGTCGCGCGTCGCGCGCTCCAGCACGTCGAGCGCCCGGTTCAGCCCGAAGAAGACCTGCCTGACCGCCGGGATCCTGAGCAGCACGACGCCGAGCGCCAGCGTCAGCGCCATGCCGCCCACGACCGGGCGCCAGGCGACCGCGCGCCGGTTCTCGCCGAGCGCCCACGCGACCCCGTGCAGCGCGAAGAAGCCGAGCAGGCTATGGAGCGCCGCGAGCATCAGCCGAGGCCCACGCCCATCGCGCGTCCGATCGCGTACGTGATCGCGCCGGCGGCCGCGCCGATCGCGAGCATGCGCAGGCCGTCGCGGAGCGCGCCGCGGCCCGTGAACAGGCTGATCAGCGCGCCGACCGCGAACAGCGACGCGGCGGTGAGCCCGATCGACGCGCCGAGCGCGCGCTCGCCGCCGGCGACGAGAAACGGCGCGAGCGGCACCGCGGCGCCGATCGCGAACGACAGGAACGACGCGATCGCCGCGCCCCACGGCGAGCCCAGCTCGTCGGGGTTGAGTCCGAGCTCCTCGCGCGCGAGCGTGTCGAGCGCCTGCCGGGGGTCCGCGATCGTGCGCGTCGCGAGCGCGTGCGCCTCGGCCTCGGGCATGCCGCGGGCCGCGTAGATCAGCGCCAGCTCCTCGGCCTCGGCCTTGGG
>Ga0070741_10007568_pt1 | contig 22371 bp, 25 predicted proteins | sample Coa_R1_4_FD_66440 | JGI IMG/M metagenome (GOLD analysis project Ga0070741, IMG submission 66440) | Surface soil microbial communities from Centralia Pennsylvania, which are recovering from an underground coalmine fire - Coalmine... | ecosystem: Environmental > Terrestrial > Soil > Unclassified ... | reverse complement strand
CTACACCCTAGTTTAAAGGTTAGCTAATTTTCAGGCTTTCTTTAACTTGGCTGTAGGAAAATCCTTGACTTGTTAAGTATCGTGCCAGTTTGGTTGGATCGTCCTTATAGCGTGTGACTTTGAGCTTTTTTTCAATCAGCATCTTAAGGCGTTCAGTCTCATCATCTTCCCCGGCAAAAAGCTCATCAACCACTTCCCTGCTTATGCCCTTCTTAAAAAGTTCGGCTCTGATGCCACGGTTACTCTTGCTGCGACGTTTTTGAAGTTCAACAAACCATTCGCCAAATTTTCTATCATCCAGATATCCTTTGTCAGAAAAGTCTCTAATCAACGATTCAACTTGCTCTGGTTCAGCTTTTTTTCGGTATAAATATTCTTTAAATTCGCGAATAGAGTGCGGCCGGTTAAGTAACCACTCCATGGACCGCATACGTAGTTTACCGTCGGCGGAGGTCTTTTTAAGCTTCTTCACTTTGGCTTTATCAAGCTCGGTGTCCTTTTTTAGCCTTTCTCTTAAGAGTTCGTCCAGACTTAGAGAAAATTCATACTTTCCATCAACAAACACACTCACCCGCTCGGGGTTTTTGATCTGCTGTTTTAACGCTGTAATCTTCATAAATCAGGACCCCATTTGTCCTGAGTCAACCTATATATAACCCAAAAGGTCAAAGCCCCTAAGGTGTTAGCAAATAAATCCCACCAGGTATCAAATGAGGGGATTTTAATTAAATCTGCTCCATTAACAGCAAACTCGAAAAGTTCATTGGCCACGCCCAGAGCGCTCACAAGAAAATATAGACTCAACAATTCCAGAAAACTGCTTAATTTCCACTTAAGGTTCTTGATAATAAATAGCCAGACCAGGCCGGTAAAAACTCCGCCTCCAAAAAAGTGAGTACAAAATTGAGTATTTCTTCCGTGTATAAGTGGTGATGGTAAAAATAACGATAAAAAGAATAGCAGGCAAGCTGCTAGTAATAAGCCCCTTAGTTGAACAAAATGCCTTGAGAACTTTTTAATGTATCGAGGCAAAAAGACGTAGACAGTAATTGCTACCAAACCATAGACAAAATATGCGGTAATGGCTGCTTTTTGAAACACAAAAGTAGTTCCGAATTCTCTGGCGAAATTTGGCTCTATCACTGTTCAATAATATCAGCTGAGTTGGCTCTCTTTAACTAGAAGACGGGCTTTATCGTTTGCCCAGACGTGAGCAGCCGGATTATCTTCGACCCAGCGTGCACGACGCCAGCTTCTTTCTTTACGAAGGCTTTTGATCAGAGCATTAGACACAAGATCCGTGCCTCCAAATTCAGAACCAGTAAATTCTGGAGATCCACGATAGGCCATATATTGCCTTACCAATAAATCGATCATTTTCCGGGCAAATCTCTCTTGCCTATAACTCCTTCTCTTACCCGGATACTCCATTGTAGCTATGGCTTGAAGCTGAGCATCAATATAATCTAATCCGAAAGACCCGATAGCCTCTTTTGGTTGCTCTGTCTTAGGAGGGCGATGAAGAGGCTCAATGCCCACCAGCATTCCAGCCGCGTATACTGGCATACCTAATTCGTCTACGGCAGAAAGCAGCTTACTGTCCGCTGGAAAATTACCTTGACGAGCTTCTCGCCTCCCAGTCATTACTCAGCTTTTTCGATGGCAGTGCGCGTCTTGCTAGCAATCTCGTCCAGAATCTTAGGGTTATCCCTTAAGTACTGCTTAGCGGCTTCCCTGCCTTGAGCTATCTTTTGGCCATTGTATTCATACCAAGCGCCACTTTTAACAACTACTTCGTGTGCAGCGGCTAGATCAATTACATCACCCTCGCGGCTGATTCCTTCGTTGTACATGATGTCAAATTCGGCTTCGCGGAATGGTGGTGCGATTTTGTTTTTGACCACCTTAACCCGTACATGGTTACCAATCACTGTATCGCCCTGCTTAATCTGGCTGATTCGGCGAATATCCATCCTAACTGAAGCATAGAATTTTAGGGCGTTACCGCCAGTGGTGGTTTCTGGATTGCCGAACATTACACCAATTTTCATACGAAGCTGGTTGACAAAGACAACTGTGCATTTGGTTCGATTAATTATTCCTGTAAGCTTACGCAGAGCCTGGCTCATTAAGCGAGCTTGCAAGCCCATGTGAGCATCGCCCATGTCGCCTTCGATTTCGGCCTGCGGCACAAGCGCCGCAACTGAATCGACCACAATAATGTCCACGGCATTTGAGCGCACTAGTGTTTCTACAACTTCCAATGCCTGTTCACCGCTATCTGGTTGGCTGATAAGAAGATTATCAATGTTTACGCCAAGTTTTTTAGCATAGGCCGGGTCGAGTGCATGCTCGGCATCTATATAGGCGGCAGTGCCTCCGGATTTTTGAACTTCGGCTACGGCATGTAGACAAACGGTAGTTTTACCGGAAGCTTCAGGGCCATAGATTTCGATAACTCGCCCCTTTGGAATACCTCCTCCAAGAGCTATATCTAAGCTTAAGCTTCCAGTGGGAATAGTCTCGACATTAATCTTGTGTGCTTCACCAAGACGCATGATAGAACCAGCCCCAAACTGCTTTTCTATCTGGCTAACTGCCAAGTTAAGTGCTTGCGACTTACCGCTTGCGGCTGTCTTGACAGTACCATCAGTTTTAGCTTTATCGGCCATTGCTACCCCCATCTACTTTTCTCCTTAAATTATATAGCTTCACGTCAGGAAAAGCTTGATTTCGCCAAGGACCGCTATTTCCTGGGTTTGGCATATAATTCTCGCTGAACGCTCAAATTATACCAAGACTATAGCAATCCAAATCAGTGAAAAAAATTGCTTCAGCTTATTTCTAGTTCCCGACAGGGACTTCCTTTATACTTATGGTTATGCGGATAAGCGACGCTATTGTGCTTGAATTGCTACACATCAAGCATAAAGTTAATGACGACCAATTAAAAAACTTACTACAAGAGCAAAAGACAACCCATAAGTCGCTGCAAGATGTAGCTATTTCAGCTAATCTAATAACCGAGAAAGAGCTGGTCCAAACATATGCGGCTAAGAATGAGATCCCTTTTGTGGAGCTAATTCCTCGTAGTTTACGCCGCGATGTACTCAAATTAATTCCTGAACGAATAGCTCGACAATATAACGCTGTAGTATTTGATGAACGTCCGAACGGTATCAAAATGCTTGCCATGGAAGATCCTGATGATGTCCAAGCGCTCAACTTCCTACAAAAGCAGCTGGGTACAAATATTCGTGTATTTATTGCCACTAAATCTAATATTCTTGCTGCTATTGATCAGTATCGAGGGAATATAAGCAGTGAGTTAACTCAAGTAATAGCCAGTAGCGATTCTGAAACTGCCGAAACCGAAGAAGAAGTCTCTAAAGAAGATGTTGCCGAAGACAGTCCAATAGCTCAAACAGTCAACTTGATTATCGAAGACGCCATCAAACAAGGCGCTAGCGACATTCATATAGAGCCCCGTGAAGAATATGTTAGCGTCCGATACCGCGTAGATGGTCAACTTAAGGAAACTAACCGCCTACCTAAAAAAGTACTGCTTTCACTCGTTAGTCGTATAAAAATCTTATCGAACTTGAAAATAGATGAACGTCGAGCGCCACAAGATGGACGTTTTAAGGTAACTATAGGTAGTGGTGAATATGCCCTTAGAGTGAGCACGCTGCCAATAGTTGAAGGCGAAAAAGTTGTTATGCGTATACTGAATGAGTCAAATAAAGCCGAGACTCTTGAGGAATTGGGCTTTTGGGGCAAGAGTCTTGAAGATTTGGAGACAGCACTAACTCGCCCGCATGGTCTAGTCCTGTTTACGGGCCCAACTGGCTCGGGCAAGAGTACCAGCTTGTTCAGTATATTGAGCCGGCTTAATCAGCCCTCTGTCAATATCAGTACTATTGAAGACCCCGTTGAATATAAAATTCCAGGTGTAAATCAAGTACAAGTTAATCCAATAGCCGGCATGACTTTTGCTGATGGGTTGCGCTCACTGCTTCGACAAGATCCAAATATCATTATGGTCGGCGAGATTCGAGATTCGGAGACAGCCAATCTGGCTGTCCAAGCAGCTCTAACCGGACACCTAGTGTTTAGCACTCTGCACACTAACAATGCGGCTACTTGCTTACCCCGTCTTTTGGATATGGGAGTTGAGCCGTTCTTGATCGCTAGCACCGTTAGGGTGGTGGTGGCCCAGCGGCTAGTAAGGCGCTTAGTGCCAGAAAACATTGAAAGCTATGAGCCGGATATTGCCACAGTAACTAGAGTCGAAACAGCTTTTGGCATTAAAGGCGTCGAAGATATGGCCCGGGTCCATAAGTTAGAACTTGAAGCCATAAAAGGACGCATAAACCATTCGGCTGCGGCAAGCGATAAATCAGAAGTTGACGAGCAGCCGTCAACCACAGAAGCAAGCATAAGCCGTCTCTGGAAAATAAAAGGCGGAAGCGGCACAACATCGTTCCGTGGTCGAATTGGTATTTATGAGGTACTGCCGATGAACTCGAATGTTCAGAAAATGGTTATAGAAGGGGCAAGTGCCGATACTATCCAGGACCAAGCCGTCAAGGACGGGATGATAACAATGCAAACTGATGGATTCATTAAAGCCTTGCGTGGCGAGACGACACTTGAAGAAATAATGCGTGTAACCACAGAGAAATAAAATGCCGCAATTCAATTACACATCAGTCTCAGCCGATGGGCGCCAACTTACGGGATTGATGACAGCTCCGACTCGCGAGGAAGCTATCGCCGAACTACGCAAAAACGGTAACAGGCCGGTGCTTCTACGTGAAGTTAGTAATAAAAAAGGCCGAAGTTTATCGTTTAAAAACAAAGTAAAAATAAGAGATTTAGTAATTTTCAGCCGTGAGCTCTCAACTATGATTAGTGCTGGTGTGCCTTTACCTCGTAGTCTAGCTACCTTAGCCGATCAATCAGAAAACAAGTACTTTAAGCAAGTAATTACCCAGATTAACCATGATGTAGAAAGTGGTATTCCGCTAGCCGACGCCCTAGAAAAACATCCCAATGTCTTTAACGATGTCTATATAAATATGGTGCGGGCGGGTGAAGCTGGCGGGATTTTGGACGATATTATGAAACGTCTAGCCACACAAGTAGAGAAAGAAGCTACGATAAAACACAAAATAAAGGGGGCTATGGCCTACCCGACTGTAATACTTACTGTTACAATTATCGCCTTTTTTGGCATCATGCTTCTGATCATGCCGCGAATTTCTAAAATCATTACTGATTTAGGCGGCCCCAACGCCCATCTGCCTGTTTATTCCCGCATAATGCTGAGTGCCAGCACCTTCATCCAACACAACATACTCTTCATTATTGTCGGTATTGCTATAGCCATATGGTCGTTTAAGCGATATATAAAAACCGAGAAAGGAAAATACAAATGGCATGGTTTCCTGTTAAAGACGCCTGTCCTAGGAAAGGTGATAACTAAGATTGCCATAGCTCGTTTTTCACGTACTTTTGCCTCACTAATGAGTTCCGGAGTAACGGTTTTGGACGCCTTACAAATTACAGGTAAAGCTGTTGGAAACAGGGTAATCCAAAAGGAGCTTGAAGGTGTAGCTAAGGCGGTAAAGAATGGCCGGCCGCTGGGCAAAGAACTTCTGCAGTCTAAGCATTTCCCGCCTATAGTCGGCCAGATGATGTCGGTAGGTGAAGAAACAGGGAAGATTGATGAGATCCTTATCAAAGTAGCTGATTTTTATGAAGAGGAGGTTGATACTGTAATCGACAGTCTAGCGAGTATTATTGAGCCTTTGATGATAATAGTTTTAGGGTCTTTAGTGGGAATGATCGCCGCATCTGTAATGGGACCAATAGCCGGCCTTTCTAAACAGATCGGCGGCTAGGCTTGATTTTACTGTTTATAAATTGTTGACATCATTACGCTTATCTTTATAATCATTGCTTAGTGGAACAGAAGTGTTCTTCGCATAAAAAATAAGAAGATAAGAAGGGTGGGAACTTAAATGGTCTCATTAAAAAGAAGGTCAAGCGGTTTCACAATTGTGGAACTATTGATTGTAATAGTGGTTATAGGTATATTGGCTGCTCTAGTCATTGTAACTTATAACGGAATACAGCAAAAAGCTCGTGATACGGAGCGCAAGACTGACGTTAAAGCACTACAAGGTCAGCTTGAAGCCTACTGGGCAAACAACGCCAAGTATCCAACCATGGCTCAGTTGAATGACAGTGCATTCCGAACAGCCAACTTAAAGGGTCTTGATCCAGCAGCTTTGCAGGATCCAAAAGGCACATCCCAAGCCGTTTGCGCATCGTCAACCAGCAGTTGTTATGGATATTCTGTAACACCATCCGGTTGCGATAACTCAACAACAGACTGTGATAATTACGTGCTGACAGCTACACTCGAAGCAGGTGGTACATTCTCAGTCCAGTCAAATAACTAGTATATTAGTTAGGACTTAAGAAAATCCCGGGTATAATCCCGGGATTTTTTACTATAATTAAGCTTAAGCATGAATAAAGACCAAAAAGGATTCTCGATTGTTGAACTCATACTGGCCATTATTGTGGGCAGTGGACTTATCGCCAGCCTAGATCTAATCATCAATAATTACATCCATCTGGGTCAGCGCAGTCGTAATCTGACGATGATAAATTCTTACTCCGAAGGCAAAGTTGAAGCCCTACGCAGTCTTGGTTATAACGGATTAAGCAATGGGACTAGCAGCATTAGCAGTGAGCTGCCTTCACAAGTAACGGGGACTAAAAGCGGCAGTCTTACCATTAGTGAGCCACAGACCGGTCTAAAACAGATTGATATATCTGTAACCTATAACGACAACGGCACTTCCCGAACATACACCTATAGAACATACATAGGAGAACTTGGTGTCGGCCAATAATCAAAAAGGGTTTACTATGCCGGAGTTGGCTATCGGTGTAGTTGTGACATCTATCATCCTTCTGGCATTTTTAGGCGCGCTAACGAATTTCTTTATCGTAACCACACGCAATAACGACAGGATTGATATGACTAGCAGTTCGCAAAGTTTGCTGCGTGCAACAGTTGACGCTCTACGCCTTGGTGATGGTGTTCGCCAGACAAATACAATCAGTGATCCTCATGCTCCAAGCGGCGGCTGGAACACTAGTAATTCTAACTTTGTAATTGTTATCGAAACGCCAGCCTACGATTCAAGCCGCAATTTTATAATTGACCCCGTTACCGGTAATCCTTACATGAATGAGCTAGTATATTATAAAAGTGCCAATAGCTTGCTGCGACGCAATCTAGCTAATCCCAGTGCCACTGGTAATACCCTTAAGACTTCCTGTCCGGCCAGCTCGGCAAGTTCTAGCTGTCCCGCCGATGCAGTGTTAGCCGATTATGTTCAATCGATGACTTTTACGCTTTATGACCAGGACGACAATCTGACCACCGATCCATTGCAGGCACGATCAATTCTAATCGATCTCGCGATGCAGAGGAATGCCTATGGAGATCTGGTTAGTTTCGACAATAAAATCCGGGTAACTTTAAGGAATAAATTCTGATGAAAAAGGCTTTCAGGAAGCAAGACGGGCAGGTTTTAATTACTTTATTAATAGTTGTGCCGGCCGTCATCTTAATAGTTGCCTCTTATCAGTCGTTGGCTGTCAATAACTTCCGCCTAGCTCGTCAGGACCAGTCGCATACGCAAGCTCAAATAACCGCTGACGCTGGCGCCGACTATGCGATAGAACAAATCAATCAAAATGATTCATGGGCAGGCACTGGCGGACAGGTCACAATGCAGAACGATAGTCTTAAGAAAACCACTTACCAAGTAACGGTTACGAATAACAGTGATACCTCTAAAACGCTCACCATCACAGGCCGGACGTTTTCTCCGGCTACCGCTACTAATGCTACTGCAACAGTAACACTAAATGTTGATTTAGAGGCAGTTACATCTGGCGGTACTGGACCATCCTCAGTTGTCAGTGGCGTAGGAGGGCTTATATTAAGCAACAACGCAAAAATATCCGGCGGCGATGTTGTAGTCAACGGTACAATTTCTATGAGTAACAATTCGCAAATCGGACTTACTACTAATTCTGTAAATGTCCAGGTAGCCGATCAAGCATGTCCTCAGCCCGCAGATAGTACCTACCCTCAAATTTGCTCAGGGGGTGCCCAGCCAATCACTCTTGGAACAAATGGTAAAATCTACGGCAATGTTAAAGCCAACAACCAGACTAATGGTACTAATATGTTTAACCCTGGTTTAACTGCCGGCTCTGGTGTTACACCTTTGACGTTACCTGTTTATGACCGCTCGTCATTTACTGTTGGCTCAACCCACAATTCAAGCGATAGTGGCATTGCCTGTCGTAATAATGGAAACGTTACCTGGCCAGCTAATGTCAAAATTACCGGCAATATTACCTTTGGTAATAATTGTACTGTCACTCTTAGCGGCAATGTCTGGATAACCGGCAATCTAAATACCGGAAATAGCGGTAAGCTTGTAGTGGCGAACTCGCTGGGGTCAACAAGACCGGTAATTATGATTGACGGTTCTGGCGGTTTTACTTTTGGAAACAATGGCAAGATAGTAGCAAATAGCAGTGGTACTGGAGTTGAGATGAGGACTTTCTGGAGCCAAGGTAGCTGTTCGCCTAACTGCACCAGCTTAACCGGAACAGACTTAGCTAATAGCCAAAATGTTACCACTATCAATCTGAGCAATAATGGCATTGCTAATAATAGTGTTTTCATTGCTCAGTGGTCGAGAGTCGCGGTATCGAACAATGGAGGTTTAGGGGCCGTAAGTGGTCAATCGGTTTCGCTTGGGAGCAATGCTGTTATTAACTTTACGAGTAGTGTCCCTGGTAGCGACAATCGAGTAACTACTTGGGTTAAGCGCGGCTACATGAGGATTTATTAGATATCTTTATTCTTGATATACTTCTTGGTAAGGATAAGCAATAAATAGAACAAAAAAAACGGATGGGCCTGTTTAACTTAAGTCTTAGTCATCATGAGCCATTATTTGGTCTTGATATTGGTCGCTCCAGTATGAAGATAATGCAGCTGCATATAGGCTCAGGCAAAAATAAACGTCCGAGAGTTGTTGGCTACGGGAACTCCCAGCATTACGACGTAAACTCAATTGCCAATGGTGTAATTGTCAACCAAAAAGCTTTAAGTGAGGCAATGCACGACCTCTTTGATAAAAGGTTGGCCGGGGCAATATCAACGAGAAAGGTAGCTTGTACAATTCCATTGTCGCAATGTTTCAGTCGGCCCATTCGCCTGCCTCTTATGACCGAACAGGAATTAGACCAGGCTGTCCAGCTGGAGGCTGAGCAATATATACCCGTCTCATCTGAAAACCTGTACCTAGATTATGATATTGTCCGCAAAGACAGTAAAAATATAGAGATTCTATTGGTAGCTACGCCGCGCAACATTGTAGAAAGTTATATGCAGTTTCTGCAATCAATGGGCTTAGAACCAGTTACGCTAGAACCAACTATGAACGCCACGGCCAGGATATTCGGTCTTGCCGACCGAGCTCATGATGCACCGACGATATTGATTGATTTTGGCGCTACAACCATAGATATCGGAGCCTTTGATAAAACTTTATTCGTTAACAACACCATGCAGGGTGGTAGTGACACTATGATTGACCTAATAGCCAAAAAGCTAGGTATAAGTCATGAGGAAGCGTACATTATCAAAAACAAGGATGGAATAAAATTTGGCGAACACCTGCGTGACATCAGTACGGCGATTCAGCCCATTCTGGATAGTCTGGTACGTGAGGTTCAGAAAATCATTAGGTACTACAATGACCGAATGGCCTCAATTGGTCTTGAGATGTCGCAGGCAATCACTACTGGTGGTGGAGCTAATATGCCTGGCTTAAATGAATTTTTATCAAAACAACTCGAGATGCCAGTGCGCCCACTGGATCCGTGGTCTAAAATTGATTTTGGATCTTTACCCTTACCCAATGAGTTAGAGCGATCAATGTTTATCACCGTAGCGGGTGAAGCAATTCTAGATTTTTCGGAGATCTATAGTGATTAACCTGTTGCCAAATGAAGACCGCCTTCACTTGCGTTATGGTCATGTAAACTCACGCCTAAGGCGCTGGATCGAGATAGGCATCTTGCTAATTGCAATTTTGCTAGTGGTATTAGGCAGTGGTTGGGTTTATATAAACAAACAAGTTAGTACTTTAAACAAGTCCATAGCAATTACACAAAAACAACTCCAGGACCAACATCTTGAACAGGTTCAAAAACAGGCAGACCAAATTAGTGAAAATATTCGTATTATTAATCAGGTTTTAGCGCGTGAGATTCTTTTCTCTGATCTAATTCAGGAAATTGGCAAAGTCATGCCTCCAGGCGCAGTGCTTGGAACACTTAATCTAACAAAGGTCAATGGCGCGCTCGATTTATCTGCCAAGACTAAAGACTATGCTGCCGCGGCCCAAATAGCCGTTAATCTTAGTGATCCGGCCAATAACATTTTTGAGAAGGTAGATATTGTAAATGTTAATTGTCAAACTACAGGCATCACATATCCTTGTACCGCAAATTTTAAGGCCTTATTCGGTAAAAAAACCCCGGCGCGTTTCTTGAACACTGATAGCGGGAGCAAACAATGACGCCCAACAAAGAAACGAGTGGTTCTCCTCCGCTGACAGCCAAGCAAGTTCCAAAACAGCAGGCAAAGAAGACAGCACTTACTCCTAAAAAAATAAGGTTCTTGCTTCTTGGCATCCTTGGTTTAATCGCTATCTTATTCCTAGCTACCGCTGTTATGGGACTTAATAAACTTACATTGAGAAGCCAGAGTTTAGTAGATACAAAATTGAAGAATAAAACGGTCGAAGCTCAGCTTACCAGTCTAGAAGGAGCTAAAAAGCAAATAGACAAATACGCGTTCTTTAATGATATAGCCAAAACGGTTATACCCGATGACAAAGATCAGGCGCAAGCTGTACTAGACATTTTTCAGCAGGCCAACCGCGTAGGTATTAACATAGAAAGCATAACCTTCCCTGCTAGCACGTTAGGAGTATCCAGTAGTTTAGCGACGGATTCCAGTTCCGCTAAAGCTGCAATTAGCCAAGCTAAACCAGTCCAAGGGATCAGTGGCCTATATAGTCTGGAGCTTACCGTAACCCCCGAGACTGGTAAAACCGTTCCGCCAGATAAACTTGTTACGTATGCTAAGTTCATAGATTTTTTGAGTGGAATTGAACATGACCGCAGAACAGCGCAGATCACTAAAATTACTGCCGACCCAGAAGGTGCAGCCGATAAGTCTTTTACATTTACCTTGGTTATCAATATATTTATTAGGCCAGACAAATGAGTAAAAACATAAATTTAGACCTAAAATCTCTCTTACCAAAGATTAAGAAATTCGAATTAAAGGCGTCTAAACACATACCCTTTGTTGCTATTGTAGCGGCACTTTTGGTTTATATATTTGTCGTCTGGCAAATAAGAGGATTGGTTAATGCCGAGCCCACCCAAGATGCTGAAGATCAGGCACTAACATCAACCAAGATTCCAAAGATTGACCAAAAAGCAATTGAGCAAATTCAATCATTGGAAAACAATAGCCCAGAAATACACAGCCTCTTTAACAGTGCCCGAAATAATCCCTTCAACGAATAGTTTTCTATTCCTATCGTCTTAGCGATGCCATCATTTCTTCTTGCAGACTTTCAGCATATCGCTGTCTAGCTTCTATGATTACATCAGCGTAATAATTAGGTTTTGGTGTGTATTTAAAATTAAAATTCTCCATTTCGCCGGCTGTTTCAATATTGAGAGTCCCGTAATTTAGAATGGTAGCTAAAATACCTCTCTGGTCGGCATTTACATCTTCAACATTTGAAAAACTGAGCCTTGAGACTTTACGGGAAAATAACCCTCTTTGAACTATCTGTACTAAACTTCTATCCGTTATAAGTAAGCGGCTTTCTTGATAAATGAATGTCGCAATAAATAAGAAAAAAACTAAGATGGCCAAGCCAAACACTACAAGGCCAAGAAGCGCCCGGTTGGATTCTTTATCGAGGTTATCGAAGATATCAGGAGTTACCAATGCAAAAAAAACAATAACAATAAGTATGCCGATCAAACTTTCTAAGTAGATAAATATTAAACCTATGGGATGGCGATGCACAATCGCCAACTGGTGCTCACCTTTTTCGAAGAGATCTGTCTGTCCTGCTATATCGTCTTCAGAAACGGGTGGTTTTTCCTCTGGTAAGTTAGGGTTCTCCGATGGAGGCATAGGCCAATTCTAGCAAATATGTCAACTGTTAACCATTCGCTGGCTAGAGAAGTGATGCCTGTGGCTCTTTCTTGGGCTTTAGTTTCAAGTGCTTCCATGCACGAGGTGTAACCTTGCGGCCGCGAGGTGTACGCTCCAATAAGCCCACCTGCATTAGGTATGGCTCGTAAAAATCTTCTATTGTAGAGCGGTCTTCAGCAATTAAAGCGGATAATGTCTCGACACCTACAGGACCTCCATTGTGATTGTTGATTATTATTTCCAAAAGTCGCCTGTCCGCAGGATCTAGGCCAAGTTCGTCAATTTCTAACAGCTCTAAAGCTTTTACAGCTAATGTGCTATCTATTATTCCATCGCTATTTATGTCTGCGTAGTCACGTACTCTCTTTAGTAGACGATTAGCGATACGAGGAGTAAGTCTGGAACGTTCGGCTAATAATTTGGAAGCTTTATCATCAATAGATACTTTAAGAATATTAGCTGAGCGTTTAATAATGCGGCTAATTTCCTCTGGGTTATAAAATTCAAGTTGATGAATCATGCCAAAACGGTCGCGTAAAGGAGCTGCTAAAGTTCCAGTTCGGGTCGTTGCCCCGATTATAGTAAACTTGGGAAGATCTAACCGCAAAGACCGAGCACTGGGACCTTTGCCTAGCATAATATCGAGCTTAAAGTCCTCCATCGCAGCATAAAGAACTTCTTCAATTGACCTGTTTAAGTGGTGAATTTCATCTATAAATAAGATGTCGCCATCTTGCAGGTTTGTAAGAAGGCTCGCTAAATCACCTGCTCTTTCTATAGCCGGCCCTGCGGTGACTCTAATTTGCGCACCCATCTCATTGGCGATCACAGTTGCAAGGGTGGTTTTACCAAGCCCTGGAGGACCATAAAGTAGAACATGGTCAACTGGTTCGCCACGCTTTTTAGCTGCACTAATAGCCAGTTTAAGATTTTTCTTAATGCGCTCTTGCCCGATATAATTGGCAAAATCCCTTGGCCTTAAAGTTTCTTCGAGTTTTTCCTCTACTGCTTCGTCCTTTGCAGACGTGTTTAAAATTCGGTCAATCGCCATACAAACATTTTAACATCAGATAAACGGCAAAGATTTAGTAAAGAGCAGCTTCTTTGGGCATTTTGGAGCCTTTAAGAATCGCCAGTACATCGTCGGCTTCAACTGTTTCTTTTTCTAATAATGAGTCCTTGAGCTTTTCCAATTTTTCCATATTAACTTTTAGTACGGCTTTGGCACGACGGGCAGCCTCTTTAATTAAGTTCTCTACTTCATCGTCGATAATTTTAGCTGTATCGTCTGAATATTGCCTTTCATGAACGAGTTTTTCGAGCATTATGCCATCATCTGTATGGAATACTTGATCGCGCAGCACTTTACCCATTCCTTGGTTAACAACCATATCGCGGGCTAGTTCGGCCGCCTGTTGTAAGTCAGAACCTGCGCCAGTTGTCACACGGTCCGGCCCATAGACTAATTCCTCAGCCATTCTGCCACCAAGCACCCTCGCAAGAACATCTTTATATTCAATGATGCTATGGTAGCTCTTATCTTCTGGCGGGATAAACCAGGTAGAACCGCCAGTACGACCACGAGGTATGATTGTTACTTTGTGGACCATATCTGAATCCGGTAAAACATGTCCGACAATTGCATGGCCCGCTTCGTGGTAAGCGGTAAGTTCTTTTTCTTTATCGCTCATTACCTTACTTTTACGCTCAGGTCCGATTGCGACTTTCTCAAATGCCTGTACTACATCTTCGTTATCAATAACCTTGCGGCTATGACGGGCGGCTATAATAGCAGCTTCGTTAGCTATATTAGCCAGGTCAGCTCCGCTTGAGCCCACTGTTTTGGCAGCCAGCGAATCTAAATCTACGTCTTTGCTTATTGGCTTATCTTTAAAGTGAGTTTCTAGGATCTCTTTACGAGCTGGACGGTCCGGTAAATCAATATTTACCCTTCTGTCAAAACGACCCGGGCGCAAAAGTGCCGGATCAAGAACATCAGCCCGGTTAGTAGCAGCTAGCACAATCACGTTCTGCCCCTGTTCAAATCCGTCCATCTCTACCAGAATTTGGTTTAGAGTTTGCTCGCGTTCATCATGCCCGCCGCCCATACCTGAACCGCGCCGTCGTCCTACAGCGTCAATTTCGTCTATGAAAATAATACACGGCGCGTTTTTCTTGGCTTTATTAAACAAATCCCGCACACGGCTAGCGCCTACACCAACAAACATCTCCACAAATTCTGAGCCGCTAATACTAAAGAACGGGGCATTAGCCTCACCGGCGACAGCTCTGGCCAACATAGTTTTACCTGTGCCTGGAGGACCAATCAGCAATACACCTTTTGGAATTTTTGCTCCCACGCCCTCAAATTTCTTAGGATATTTCAAAAACTCTACAACTTCCTGCAGGTCCTGCTTGGCCTCAACTGTATCAGCGACGTCTTTAAATGTTATACGGTCTTTTTCGTTGCCATACAGCCGAGCCCGACTCTTACCGAAACTAAGAGCCTGATTACCTTGCCCCTGTGCGCTTCTAAACATTAAGACAAGGATGAAGGCAATAATTATCACAGGTAGAACGCTTACTATCAGTTGGCCCCATATGCTGTTTGCCCCGCCAGAACTCGGTTTGTTTACTAAAGTAACCTTCCCTTGTTTTAAGCCCTGCTCGTAAATACTGGAGCCTGGTTCTTTAAAAGATTTTTCAGTAGGTTTACTTTCACCTTTGGGTGTAACCTGGAGCTGGTCCCCATTAACATCTATTTGTTGAATCTTTCCACTATTAGCATCGCTGACTACTTGCGAGAACGGTACAGTCTTCATCTCGCTCGGTTGATTAAAAGCAGCCCATATAATTAAGCCAAATAAAAGAATTAGGGCTATAAAGCCGGCGTTCTTCCATTTACTCCGACGCTCGTCGCCACCCGGTCTCCCACCGAGCCGAAACTGTTTTCTATCCATACGCTGATATTATAACAGGTGATTTAATCAGTTTATCTCCGTATCCAAAGTCGAGTGTGGCAGTCGCTAATCAGATTTTAGCTGATATATTTAATGCTGGAGCAGGAACCAGCACAGCTTCTGTGCGTGACAACTTAAAAACTACGTCATTTGTGACTTCGTGTTGAGTTTGTGGTTTTGCGGTCTTTAAAGCAACATTAAGTCGCTCAATGGTCCTTTTATCGAACTGTCTGATTGAGTGTTGCCGCAGAAAATACATTAAAACCTCTTTAGAAATCTCGGTTGGTAAAGATGTAAAAGAAATCCTATTTATAACTTTAGATGAACTTATTTGATGAGATATCTTTGCAATCTCATGATCAATAAATCTATTAGTTTTAGCTACTTTAGTTAAGCTTCTGAGGAGTTCCTGGCGTTCTCTTTGATTAAGGCGCGGAGTAATTTGGAGTCTTATATAATTTCGCAGGTACCGCTGATCTTTATTAGAAGGGTCTTCTCTCCAGCTAAGATAATTTTTCCTAGCATAGCTTAAGACCTGCTCTTTTCTAAGACTCAACATCGGCCGTAAGATTCGTGGATTACCTTCTATTGCGCTTAGGCCGCGCCGGCCTGTCCCGCGAATAATATTCAAAATAGCTGTCTCTATCAAATCGTCTTGGTGATGAGCAGTAATGATGGCCTGTGCTTTATGCTTATGCCTTGTGTACTCTAGAAATTTATACCTTGCATCTCTAGCACGTTCTTCACTGGCTGAAGCACCCAATTTACCGTGCCCTATTTCAAAAGGCAGATTATATTTATGGGCATTTTTTCTGACAAGGTCTTCATCCTCTTTTGAATCAGAGCGTATTCCATGGTTGAAGTGTGCAACTATCAAATCTATATCCGACATTTTAGCTAAGATATCAAGCAGAACAGCAGAATCTACCCCGCCAGAAACTGCCAGGATATATTTGCCTCTCGGGATATTGACAAGCATCTCTTATAATCTTATCAGTATGAAGAAGCTTTACTTTATCCGTCACGGCGAAAGTGTCTCTAACGTCGAACGCTGGCACGCTGGACGGATAGATACACCACTTACAGAAAGAGGCAGACAACAAGCCAGAGAAGCCGGCAAAAAAGCTAAAGCTCAAAAGCTGCATTTTGACCTGATAGTCAGCTCCCCTCTTTCAAGAGCACTGGAAACAGCACGAATTATAGCTAAAGAGATCGGCTATCCTGAAAAACAGATTAAAACTAACCCGTTATTAGTAGAACGGAATTACGGAGCAATGGCAGGCAAGCCATGGGCTGCAGACATAGACTTCGATGGAGTAATAGATGCCGAGACTTCTGATGAGTTATCTTTGCGAGCCAAAGAAATTATCTCCTGGCTAAACCAGATTGAGGTAGACAGTATCCTAGTTGTTTGCCACGGTTCAATCGGTAGAACACTGCGTTTCCATTTACTTAAAGAGAAAGTTTTTGATCCGGAAGGCAAAATGCCTAACGCCGAAATTATGCGCTGGATCTAGCTTGGTGCCAAGCCTTGTGTCGGCGATACTCTTTTTGCGTAAGGTAAATTACTATTAGATCAATAATCGTCAATACAAGAAATCCTAGGGTGAAGTGAACGATCATGTGATAAGACTGATAAATCACAAAAATCGCTGTAAAGATAATTAAGCCTATGTAAGCCCATAGGTGGTCACGAAAAACTTCGATCACCAACACCAACCTGGCAATACCGTGGGCTAATAGATAGATGGCTGCGAAAGTCAGTGAGGCTTCAGTAAGATGTTGAGTTAGTTTTAAGACATGAGTTGCCACAAAGTCATGCTTATCTTCGCTAAGTTCACCGGTAGTCAGTTTCTCTACTAAAGAGCTGATAGTTTCTGGCTTAATTATTAAAAGAATGATGCCACTTACAATTTCAAGCGCTCCGTGGGCAGCCTTTAGATAAAGAGCTATATGAAAAGCTTTATCCGTTAAATCTTCCGGATGCCGTTTATTTTCAAGCTTTAGCTTTTCATCCATAATTTCTGGTAGCAGGGGCGAGGATCGAACTCGCGACCTCAGGCTTATGAGTCCTGCGCTCTAACCATCTGAGCTACCCTGCCGTAATCGACATAGATTATCATAACAGAGGTAATGGTATAAAAAAACCGGCTCTCGCTGCCGGTCTTGTGATTTTTGAGACTTGCTAAACTTCGTTTAGGATCTCGTCTATAGCTAAAACCTGTGGATCGTCGGTCGTAACTAATATATAGCCTAGTTGGGCCATCTCTTTTTTCTCCTTTTTGTTTTTGTTCGGACTTTTTATTTGTCAGTCTTACGAAACATTATACACAAAAAAGCAAATAATGCAAGTGCTTTTTTGCTAAAATTGTTTGTTTTTTATCAAGAAGTATGTTTTACTTCGGTGTGACAGGATCTTATCTGTTCTTGTGAGAAGAAACGACCTTTGAATCGGTTCGGTGTTCACTCAAAGACAATTAAGGGGTCGTTCCTGATCGCAAAGTTAAAAAAGGAATCATAAATGTACAAACTATTTGTAGGTGGTCTACCTTTTTCGACAACTGATGACGAGCTAAAAGAATTGTTTGCCGCCCATGGCGCAGTTGCTTCAGCTACAGTCGTACGTGATCGAGAAACTGGCCGCAGCAAAGGCTTTGGCTTTGTCGAATTTGAAAACGATGAAGAAGGTAAAGCCGCTCAGACTGCCTTAAACGGCACTGAATTTGGTGGCCGCACCATATCCGTTGATATGGCCCGCCCTAAAGAGAATCGCTAATTTATAGCCTTCTTAGTAAAAAAACTCCCTTAACCGGGAGTTTTTTATTTGTAGGTTACGCCGTTAAGTATAAAACTCTATTACAAAGTGATCGCAAAGACAAAATAAAAACCCCTGATAAGATCAGAGGTATGACTTACTTATGGTAGCGGGGGCAGGAATTGCACCTGCGACCTCGTGGTTATGAGCCACGCGAGCTACTACTGCTCCACCCCGCGTTACTTGGTGTGAGCTCGTATATTCTAATCTGTTAACGACCTGCTGTCAACCGATCCTAGCAAGTTGTTATGCTTGCAAATAGCTTTAGTTAGCTGCATCCTTAAAATGAATGGCTGAGAGGGTAAGTCAAAGATACAATATAAAAGAATCGCTGGGCAGACGTCTTTTTACACGAGCAGGGGTCGGATCAATCTTAGCAGCCGCTTCATTACTAACAGGAGTAGCACAGGCAAGACCATCGCAAACACCTAAACAAACGTTAACCCTCTTGACAAAATAGGCTCTACTTATCCGGTATAATTGACTATACGTTCTTTTTATTGTATTATATCAATATGAATGTCCTGGAATCGGCATTGGGCATCTATGAAGCTACTCAAGATGCCAATGAAGCTGACTGTGTTATCGGCCATTCGTTTGGTACAAGTATCGACGAAAACAGCGTGAATCGTGCTTTAGCTGATTTTATTGTTACGAGTGCCAATCACAGGCCTGTAGTCATCGATGAGATGCTGCTGAATGCTTTTCAGGATAATACTACTCCGGTAGCTCATACGGTTAAAGGGCCGATATCTAATGCAGTAGGTAAAGGCGTGGGCACATGGGGTACTTTGGTTGAAGCAAAATGCTACATGAATAGGCAGGGTTTAGAAAGAGCTCTGATGATAGCGCAAGCACACCTTATTGGACGAATTATGATGCAAAGCAGAAAGCTTGGAATCGAAGCAATAGCTCCTCCTAACTTACCGAGTCAGTTTGATCTTAATTCTGATCAAGTTTGGACTCGATCACTTGCTCTCTGGCTACCCCGTGAATTAGCGGGTTCAGTGGTACTTAGACTGCAAGGAAAGCTTTAGCGTAGTCCAAGCCTGGCACTACACGCAGGCCAATTTCCCCACCCCGATCGTGCCTGTAATATTTCAGCACGAGCAATCTGTTCTTCACGGCTTGCTTCATTAGGATAACCACTACCGCCCACTGCATACCAGCTTCCTAGGGTAAACTGTAGACCACCATAAAAGCCGTTTCCGGTATTAATAGACCAGTTGCCACCTGATTCACATTGCGCTAAATCGTCCCATACACTGCCATCGCTAGCGTAAGTTGCTGGCGGAGTAACCTGCTGGGTCTGCACGATAGGTGCGGGTTGTGTGGCCGGAGCAGGTGCTTCATCAGTAGTTTCGCGGTGCGTTAATTGCTCGTCTGCATCCGGAATACGCACTTGATCACCTGGATGTATTACATCAGGATTCTCAATACTCGGATTGGCATCAAATAACCTCGGCCAGGTTGTCTGATGTGAGTCAGCGATGCTTGATAACGTATCACCATCTTGGACAGTGGCTAAGATTGGTTTTTTTTCTTCGGTTTTTGGTGTTGTATTGGACTGAGCGCTAGCTGAACTATTAATGGTAAAAAAAGCTAAAGCTGCCATTACTATGGCTGCTATAAACTTCAGTGAATGCATTTTCCCTCCTTGCAAAAACCACGTAGTCAGAAACGCCAGCACACTAAAAAAGAGTGTGGTGAATTAAATTTAAGTTAATTTATCTTAATCTTTGAGAGGCGATTCTATTTGTTCTGAACTGTGGTATTTTTTGTGCTCTCCACCTCACACGTGAAAAGACACAAAGGTCATCTTATCGAGCCTGGAAATTTTGTCAAGTAAAATCGCTTACAGTTTTACGACAGATGTAAATAGATCAATTTCGCTTATATATAAAGTTATTTTTGTAGCGAAAAACTCCTTAGAAATTTGATGTGATTATGTCTACAAACTAGCTGAAATTCACTGGCTTACTAGTTTCCGCCCAAGTAAGAAATCACGCCAATCCTGGAGATTCTGAGCAGTTTTTGATTTTGACTGGCTTGAGGAAGCAGAATCTGCAGATGAACCACTATTTAACGAAGGATTGACATACTTCATAGCAACTGATTGAGGAACCAGAAGGACAGTCTCTCCTGGAGCCGCTAGCCCTAAGTTTTGTCTTGCTGCTAATTCTAGATATTGATTAGTCTGGTAAAACTTGTTTTGCAAATCTACAGTTTGGTTATAAAGCCCCAAGACATTATTTTGCTGCTTCAATACTGATATTTGTTTCTGGAGTTCATAATTTTTTTGTAATGTCTTAGCTCCGCTCCATGCAATAGCCAGCACTATCAAAACAAAAATATAGAGCCCAACATTACGTGCATCAGTAAGTTGCTTTAAACGCTCAAGATTCCAAAAACTTCTAAATGATCGAGGCACTTACTTATTATATAGCTTCTTATATAGTGCGCTCTGATATAATTACATCTGTTGCGGGGAAGTAGCTCAGGGGTTAGAGCAGTCGGCTCATAACCGATTGGTCGCAGGTTCAAATCCTGCCTTCCCCACCACATAAGGTTATAACTTTTGCGATAAGAGATTAATAGGTCTTGATTTTCCCCACGCCATACCCCCGTCCCGTGGGAGGCCTAAACTAATTCTCGATTCTAGCCGTAGGCTTCTTCTTCCAATTTATCCATATCCAGAACCAAAATATGTCTAGTTGGCTTAATAATGCCTTTTTGCCTTAAAGTTTTCATTGCATTTGTTACTGTTTCTCGGGTAATGCTTAGATTGTCTGCTAAATCTTGATGAGTAAGCGGTATATTAATTGATACTCCCTTTATTTTTTTACTACCAAACTCCTGTGCGAAGTATAGGAGCTGATGCGCTACTCTGTTATAAGAACTTTTTAATCCGATATTTTCTAATCTCTGGATATTGGAGCCAATGCGTTTACCAGCTTCAAATAATAAATCCTTAACTATCATATGACCTTCTGAAAGAGATCCTGCAAGTACATCTGGATCAACTACAAACAACTCCATATCAGTCATGGACTGGTAATGGTAAACCTCCGGACCTTCATAAATGTTTCTGCCATAAATGATCTTATAAGCGATGGTCAGCGGAAAGATATCTCCTGAGCCCCAAATACCCTGCACGCTTATAGAGCCATCGTTAGATATCAAATAACGCTTAACATAGCCGGATTTAATTAGATTAATAACATTCCGGGTATCAGTTGATTGGAATATTTGACCTTTTGGAATCTTGTAATATCTACCCTTCTCTTCAAAAAGTTTATATATATCTTTAGGTGTATATTTATCAGCCATATTTTTGCAATTTATACAACTTATATTTTATAGCAATAATTATCAGTATAGAATAAGTTTAATGGCAGAGCGATCCGACGACATACTGAAGACACCAAGTGGCTCGGTAGACATACAGTACGCACATAGCTCAGTAAATTATCAACGGCGTTGGGAGGTATATAAATTAGGTGAGCCCAGAGTTGATTTTCATGAAACTGCAGCTAGAGAGGCTGAATTAACTGGGCAAGAACGAGTGTTAGATGTTGGGTGTGGTGATGGATCTTTTGCGTTGGATTATCTTTACGGAGGTCGCTGGAACGAGCATGGAAGAAGGTTTGAAGGTGAAGTTCTTGGAATTGATAAGCATAGAAATCTAATCTGGGGTGCAAGAGAAAGAGCTAGGCTAATAGGTGCAGACAACATAGGGTTTAAGCGATTGGCTGCCGAGAAGTTAGCATTTGACCATGAGATTGAAGATGAAAGTTTCGATGCAGCTTTTGTCCTATTTTCTGGGTATTACTTCCAGGGTTCTTGGCTTGAAGCTCTGCAAAGAAAACTTAGGCCTGATGCGAAGTTAATTGTGGCGACTATTGGACCAGATAATAAACCCTGGCATAGAGCATTTGAGGCTCAGATGGCCACTTGGATGAGCGAAGTTGTTCGCAACAAAGCCTGGCTCAACGAGATTATGAATGGCGGAGTACGGCCTGACGTTCTAGAAAGAATCCTAGCTAGATTCGAAGAAGGGTTTGGCTCTGCTGATAGATCTGAATGGCAGATCCATCGACCGGTTGTTAATACCTCGCGTTTTAATACAGTAGTTGCAGAAGATAAATTAGGCAGAATGTTCGACATTGTTAAGCGGTATCCAAGCCAATGGCAACTTCAGCAAATGGTAGTTACGCCCGATACAGCAGATACCT
>Ga0070741_10007567_pt1 | contig 22371 bp, 20 predicted proteins | sample Coa_R1_4_FD_66440 | JGI IMG/M metagenome (GOLD analysis project Ga0070741, IMG submission 66440) | Surface soil microbial communities from Centralia Pennsylvania, which are recovering from an underground coalmine fire - Coalmine... | ecosystem: Environmental > Terrestrial > Soil > Unclassified ... | reverse complement strand
ATTGATGACTTTGTTGCCGGGCTGCGCCAGCTGCGCGAGCCGGATTTCTCCGGCGTCACCGGGACGCTGGAATATCTGCGCACGCACCGCGTCGATGTCGAGTCGCTGAAGCCCTATCTCTTCTGGAACGCGCAGCACTACACCCGCAATCTCATCGACAAGACGGAGCTCTATGAACTGCTGGCCATTTGTTGGGAAGTCGGCATGAAGAGCTCCATCCACAACCACAAGGGGCAGAATTGCTGGATGGCCGCGCCTCTGGGCAAACTCGCGGTGCAGAACTATCGCGTGATGTCCGAAGACTTGGCCGCGCACGCCTGCAACATCGTTCCCACCGACGTCGTCAATATCACGGCGGAGAACCCAGTGGCTGTTGATCCGCTGAATCCGGTGCACGACGTGCGCAATCCACGCGAGTGGAACCAGCGCGCCATCAGCCTGCACGTATACTCGCGTCCTTTCGATTCCTGCGTGGTGTATTCGGTGGAGCAAGGAACCTGCGGGGAGATCGGCCTGCAATATACGTCGAAGTACGGGAAATTGTGTTAAAAGCGGCAGGTAGCAGCTAGCTACTAGCGACTAGCTGCTAGCGCCGGTAGCGAATAGGTAATTGGAGCGGATAAGCTCTTCATAAGTGCTGTCCCGGGGATGCAGGCAGAGACAGTGAGCGCTTCGTCAGCTAGTTGCTAATCGCTAGTTGCTAATTGCTCCTCAATATCTCGATCCGACTCGCCTTCCACTCGCCGTCGCTTCCTTGTTCGGCGGTGACGCGCACTTCAGCGCCTGCTATAAGCGCTTCTGCGGGGTTGGCGCGGCGAACAGCCGCTGGAACATCTTCGTCGTAGAGAATGCGCGCGTCACTGATGTCGACCCGCCGCGCGGTGCCATTTCTACCTTGCACGTAAATCCAGCTGTTGTCATGTGCGGCATGGGAGGCCTCGACGATGGTTCCGCGAAACGATCCCGGCGTGCCGGCACGAAGAACCACGCAAAGCGCCGCTATCAAGAAGAGCACCCATCTACTGCGGACCAGGATTCGCATGCTGCTTTCGATGCACAAACTAGCAATCGGGAGGGGCATCAAGTCGTGGCCAGCACTCGGGGCGGAGGCGAAACTAGGATCCAAATAAATGGCTGAATCGGGCGACCGGCGGTAAGATACACGCGGACCCCCCGCGAGGAGCTTGCGATGAAAGCATGTCTGCAGATTGCTGTCTTCCTGTTGATTGCTGTTGCCTGCCTGGGCGCTCAACTGGCAACCAACGACGATGTGAAGGCCACTAACGACGCTGCCCAGAAATGGTTGGCGCTGGTGGATGAAGGCAAGTACGGCGACAGTTGGGACGAGGCGGCCAGTTTCTTCAAGGAGAAGGTCACAAAGCAACAGTGGCAGCAAACCATCGCAGGTGTCCGTGGGCCGCTGGGCAAGGTCGAATCGCGACAATTCAAGCAGGCCGAGTTCAAGACGGAGCTGCCTAATGCTCCCGCGGGAAAGTACATGATCATGCAGTACCGGACGAAGTTCGCCAATGGAGGAGAGATGATTGAGACCATCACGCCCATGATGGACAAAGACGGCACCTGGAGGGTTTCAGGGTATTACATCAAGCCGGCAGGCCAATAACTTGCAATTAGCAACGAGGATTGCTCATCGCCGAAACGGCTCCGTCTCATCCTGCTCCAGCCGCTCACGAACATATTTCCAGTCGGCGCGGAATTCGTTCCTTTGCGCCTGCGCCCGGCGCTCGGCGCGCTGCTCCTCGTATCCGGCGCGCCACCACAGGAATATCGACAGCAGGATAAAGACCATTGGCAGGATGTATCCGGGATAGCCGATGTAGGCGCTGAAGGCTGCCAGGCACAGCACCAGCCAGGATGCCATATAGCGCCGGTAGCGCAGCTCGGCTCGTGCCTTCAGGTTCTCCAGGTCGTTCCACTCCCAGAGTTGCGCCTTGGCCATCTCCAGACGGAGACGCTCGGCATCGTCGGGACTGAGGGGAACAGGAGCGATCGCTTGCTCCCCCAAGAGGAGGATGCCTAGCGAGTCCTCATCGTCCAATGCAAGATCAAGCCCGCGAATTTCGGTGTGAATGGTCGAAGACATGGGTGTTCGTGCCGGCGGTTCGCTAATCGCTATTGCTAGCCGCTCGTCGCCGCTTTCTTCACCGCAATCCCCAGCTCCTGCAACTGGCGCTCGCTTACCGGCGTAGGCGCATCGACCATCAGGTCCACGGCCTTCGCGGTCTTGGGGAAGGGAATGACCTCGCGCAGGCTCTCCGCGCCGGCGAGAATCATCACAATGCGGTCAAGCCCGAGCGCGATGCCGCCGTGCGGTGGCGTGCCGTATTGGAGGGCCTCGAGAAAAAAGCCGAAGCGCGACTGCTGCTCCTCCGGCGACATGCCGAGCGATTTGAATATCTTTGCCTGAATATCCTGGCGATGGATACGGATCGAGCCCGAACCCAGCTCCATGCCGTTCAGCACCACGTCATAGGCCAGCGATCGCACTGCGCCGGGATCGCTTTCCAATTTATCCATGTCCTCTTCGTGCGGCGAGGTGAAGGGGTGGTGCGCGGCGTTCCAGCGGCGCTCCGTTTCATCCCACTCGAACATTGGGAAATCGATTACCCAGAGGAGCCGGAAATCGTCGGCGCCACCTGTCCTCTGGAAGAGCTTATGTCGATCGGCGAACTTCTGTGCCAGGGCCAGACGAACCTGTCCCGCACCCTCGTATACCTGGCGTTCGCGTAGCGATAAACGCGCGCGATTGCCGGCGGTGCCTGCACCGGCTTGCGGGTGAGGGGCGCCGGACGGCGGCTTCTGTCCTTCGCCGCCATCACCGAACGACACGGCGCCCGAGGCGACCACCACGATGTAATCGTCGCTTTGTGCGCCGCTCATTTCGCGCACCTTCGCCATCGCTTCAGGAAACGACTTCTCCAGCCGCTTGCTGTCATCGAGGACCTTGATCCCTTGCTGCTGCAGTTTTGCCGGATAGATCTGCCGCAGATCATCGCGCTCCTTGCGCGAAAGCTCGCCGACGGCGGGAATACGCACGGCAACCACGGGCAATGCCGTATCGAGACCTAGCCCCTGCAGGTTCTCCGGTGCAAACGCTGAGCTCACTTCGGCTAGCGGCGGCAGGCGCAGGTCAGGCTTGTCAATGCCGTAGAGCCGGATGGCCTCGTCATAGGCCATCAGCGGAAAGGGCGTCTCCAGCTTCACCCCGAGACAGGAGAACGCCGCTTGCAGGAAGCCCTCCACTACGCGGAACACCGTCTCAGGCCGCGGGAAACTCATTTCCAGATCGATCTGCGTGAACTCAGGCTGACGATCGGCGCGCAGGTCCTCGTCACGGAAGCAGCGCACAATCTGGAAATACTTGTCGAAACCGGAGATCATCAGGATCTGCTTGAACAGCTGCGGCGACTGCGGAAGCGCATAGAACTCGCCGGGATAGACGCGGCTGGGCACAAGGTAATCGCGGGCACCCTCGGGGGTGGAGCGCGTCATGAACGGCGTCTCGATTTCGTAGAAGCCTTGCGAGTTCAGGTACTCGCGGATGGCGATCGCGACTCTATGCCGCAGCTGAATGTTGCGCTGCATCTCGGCGCGCCGCAGATCGATGTAGCGATACTTGAGGCGCACCTCTTCGTTGGCCAGGGTGGTATCGGCGGGCGTGAAAGGCAGCGACTTGCAGTCGTTCAGCACACGCAGTTCGTCGGCCACGACTTCAATTTCGCCGGTGGGAATGTTCTTGTTCACCGTGCCGGGATCGCGCGGCTTTACCCGTCCGACAACCGCGACAACGAATTCCGAACGCACTTCGGCGGCTTTGTCGTGCGCCGCGCCGGCGTCCGCGGTGATCACCACCTGGGTGATGCCCGTGCGGTCTCGCAGATCAAGAAAAATGAGGTTGCCGAGGTCGCGGCGCCGGTTGACCCAGCCCATGAGGACCACGCGCGAGCTCGCGTCGGAGGCGCGCAGCTCGCCGCACATATGAGTTCGTTTGAGATCGCCTAGGAAGTCGAGCATAGGACCAGTTAGCAATTAGCAGTTGGCCAATGCACCTCGGCGGAGGACTAACCGCTAAGTGGGAAATGCTAAGTGCGTTTTCTTATTGTCGCAGGAATTTCGCGAATTTGCTGTGGCGCACCTCCGGCTGATCCACCGCGAAACCTGCCGGTTGGACGCTACTTGGCCAGTTGCCGCGTCAGCTCCGCGCGTGGCACGCTCACCTGTTCACCGCTGGAAAGATCCTTCACCGCAAATTGACCGCTAGCGACTTCATTCTCGCCGACGATGACGATGTACTTCGCGCCGGCTTTCTCGGCGAGCTCGAAGGATCGCTTCAGCCGGAAGCTCTCGTCGCCAAGATCGGCGGTGACACCGGCGCGCCGCAACTCGCGCGCGAGGTTCAGTGCGTGCAGACCCATGCCCGCACCGAGCGGTGCAATGTAGGCTTGCACTGACTCGCGAGGCGGTTCGCCTTGCGATTGCAGTGCGAGAACCAATCGGTCTTCACCGATAGCAAACCCAATTCCCGGCGCCTTTGGCCCCTCCAGCGACTCCGAGAGCCCGTCATAGCGTCCGCCGCCGAGCACCGCGCTTTGCGCCCCCAGGCCGCCGTGCGTGAACTCGAACGTCGTGCGCGTGTAGTAATCCAGGCCGCGCACCATGCGCTCGTTGATCGAGTACGGCACGCCAACCGCGTCGAGCATCGCGCGCACCGCGGCGAAGTGCTCGCGGCATGGTTCGTCTAGGTACTCGCCGATCTTGGGCAGCTTCTCGATGATGGGCTGGTCTTCGGGCACCTTGCAGTCGAGCACGCGCAGCGGGTTGGTCTCAGCGCGCCGCTGGCAGTCGGCGCACATCTGGTGCACTACGGGCTGTAACGCCTCGCGCAGCGCTTTGTTATAGCGGGCGCGATCTTCGGCGCAGCCAACGGAATTCAGCTGCAGCTGCCAACCTTTAAGGCCGACTTCATCGAGCAGCGTGGCCAGCATCTCCAGCACCTCGGCATCGCGCGCCGGCGACTCGCTGCCCGCGCTGGGCGGCCCGATGATCTCCGCGCCGATCTGATAGAACTGGCGATAGCGCCCTTTCTGCGGACGCTCGCGGCGAAATTGCGGGCCAATATAATAGAGCTTCTGCAGCGTGCCGGTCTTGTACAGCCCGTGCTCGATGTAGGCGCGCACCACCCCCGCCGTGTTCTCCGGACGCAGGGTCAGCGACTGCGCCTTCTCACTCTGCGCGCGCGCGCGGTCCTCCCAAGTGAACATTTCCTTGGAGACAATGTCCGTCTCCTCGCCCACGCTGCGGCTGAAGAGACTTGTATCTTCGAAGACAGGCGTGCGGATCTCGTGATAGTTGTAGCGCGCAAACAGGTTGCGGACCTTCGCCTCCACCCGGTTCCAGAGGTCGGAGTCGGGCGGCAGCAGGTCACGAGTTCCGCGAACGGCTTTGATCATAGTGGCTGTGACCGGCGATCAGTGATTAGTGGACAGTGACTAGTGGACAGTGCATGTTCCGGGAATTGAGCTTCCACTTCTCGCCGATCCTTGTGCTTAGCGTTTTGACCACTGACCACTTTCCTTAAGATACTGCTCGCGGTAGCCCAGATAATTCCTTCCGTAGCGCAGAATCATCTCCTGGTCTTCGTCGGTGAGCTGGCGGCGAATTTTTCCCGGCACGCCCATCACCAGCGAGCGTGGCTCGATGATCATCCCTTCGGGGACCAGCGTGCCGGCAGCGAGGATCGATCCCGCGCCGATGCGCGCGCCATTCAGCACTACCACTCCCATACCGATGAGACACTGGTCTTCGACGACGCAGCCATGTAGCGTGACCGAATGGCCGACGGTGACCCAATCGCCGACCATGACCGGCCACTTGCCGAGCATACCGTGCAGCACGCTGCAATCCTGGACGTTGCTGTTGGCGCCGATGCGAATCATGTGGACATCGCCGCGCACCACCGCGTTCATCCAGATGCTGGCGTTCTCGCCGAGCACGACGTCGCCAATCACCTGCGCCGACTCGTCGACGTAACATGAAGCCGGCACGGCTGGCATGATCCCTTTGTAGGAGCGCAGCATGGGTCCTTAGATACCGGTGCTATAAGCGCCAAGCGCAGGTCGCCGCACGAGCGGGAATCGCCGGCGCCCCGGCAAAGCCGTTGGCCTTCCGAAACTAACATGGCGCGCGCGGCCCGCGAAAGCTTCCCGCGCCGCAACTTTCCGCCGGGCGGGTCGCCGCTGCCCATTCCGGAGCTGCTGAACTTACTCCTGCATGTCACTGTCACCGCGTGGTTTAAGCCGGAGGGACGGGGTTCCGCTTCGACGCCGGAAGTGCCGCCACGACCTCATCTACCACTTTATCGGGATGGAAGCTTGCGGGGATTAAAGGTACAAATCGTTAGCGCCACTTCTAGAACGTTGTCTGCAGGGCCGATGTCTGAGCATGTAATAGCTGGCATTTCGCAACCGAGCACGGAACCGCAGTTCAAAGCCACGGTGGGGTGGATGAGGAGCGCCGGACGGAAAACCGTACTATGCGTTGACGACGAGAAGGTCGGCCTGCGAGTGCGCAAGATCATGCTGGAGGGCGCCGGCTTTGAGGTGCTGACCGCCACCAGCGGTGAACAGGGGCTGGCGCTGCTTGACAAGCACCACGTCGACCTCGTGGTCCTGGATTATTACATGCCTGGCATGAACGGCGGCGATGTGGCCGCCGAGGTCCGTCGCCGCAAACCCGACCTGCCCATCATCTTCCTTTCGGCCTACTTCTCGCTGCCGCCGGCCGCTCTTGAGTTGGCCAACGCCTTCATCACGAAAGGCGATCCGCCCGATGTGCTCATCGACAAGATCGAACACTTAATTTAGAGCAATCACCGACCACTGACCACTGACTGCTAGTGCCCCCAGCGCAGAGGCAGTCGTCGTGGCAGCAGATACGTGAAACCGGCGAACGCCTCCCATTGCGTCGAGGTGTTCGTCAGTCCGTGATCGAAGCCGCAGTCCAGCACCAGAATCTTGGACGCGTTGTAACTCAATGCCCACAAATTTCCCACGGCATTGCTTTTCAGGAAAGGTTGTGTGAAGTGCCAGATCTCGCCTGAGAGCCCGAAGTTTCCGGCCAGCGGGTGTGACACGGATAGCGTCTGCCCGAAATCCGCACGGCGCACGCCAGCCTTCACGAGTTCGTCGAAGATGTAGTTTGTGTCGTAATGAAATCCCTTTACGTCGCCGCTCACCAGCAGCAGCGCGCGGTTCTTGAAACTGGCAATATCCAAGTCAGGCGCCTGGCCGGCATACCCACGCCCGAGATAGCTCAAGGCTACCGTCGGGTTCGCACCTTCCCCGTGATGCAAGACCGCTTGCACTCCGAGATCGACGTCGCCGGGGGCGCTATTACCATCTCCGCCGCCGCTGGTGCGCGCAAACGGCTGGGCCGATGCCAGCACTTCAATCCATCGGGCGACAGAGTACTTGATGACCTCGTTGATACTGAATTGTGAAGTCACTCCGGGAGAATCGCTGGCATACAAAGCGCCCGTCTCGAACTGCAGATACCCAACCGGAGTGAGAGTAGCAGGGGTAGAAACTGTGGGACGGGCGGGATTCGCGACAGGCGCATCAGGCGATGGCGCCTCTTCGGTTTTTTGCTGGGTCTGTTGCGCAGCAGCCGCACCGGCCAGCAGTAGTGACAAAAGCCACGTCCAGATGCGCCGCCCGGGGTTCATCGTGCCCTTAACAGCAGCACCGGCACGCTGATGCTGTGTTGCACGCGGCTCGCCGTCGTTCCCAGAAACAGGTCGGCCAAAAAACGATGGCCGTGCGTGCTCATCGCTACCAGATCGCAACCCTTCTGCTGTACCCACTTCACGATTTCGCTGGCGGGATTGCCGTATGCCAATTCGGCCTCGGTGGGAATACCTGCCGCCTGCAGCTCGGAGCGCACGCCCTCCAGGTAGGCAGTGTCTTCGGTGATCTCCGGGCTGACGGCATCGCGGCCGTAAGTGCGCGCCGCCCAGCCGTCTGCGACGTGCAGCAGCACCAGTCGGCTGTGCGCCAGCCTGGCGAGTTGTTTCACGTGCTCGATGATGGCGCGGTCGCTTGGCGTGCCGTCGAGAGTGACGAGGATGGTGTCGTACATGGACATCTGATTGTGAGGCATGCCTTCACACGCTGAAAACCAGTAAACGCAAGTCCCTCGCGGGCTGAAACCCTCTCGTGAATCACAGAAATATAAACCGCTTATTGGCAACGCTAGAAGTCGTGCCCTGACTCACGTCTTCGAACGGGAGTTTTTCAAGAGCCCGTTCAGTCATGCTCACCCGGGACTCACTCCATTATCCTCCCGCAATCACCTGCCAGGCCGCCTTAATCGACTCGGGCAGGCCATAGATGTCCATGGCGGTGATCAGCAGCGCGCTGCCCCAGCCGGCCAGCAGCAGAAACCATCCATTGCGCCAGCGCCCCATGATCCGGCGCGAGCTGGTGAAGTGCAGCAGCGGGAACATGGCGAACGGCAGCTGCAGCGCCAGCACCACCTGGCTGAGCACCAGCAGATTGGTCACACTGCTGTCGCCGCGCAGGCCGATGACGAGCACGGCCGGCAGGATCGCCAGTGTGCGCGTGATCAGCCGTCGCACCCAGGGCTGGATGCGCCAGCGCATAAAGCCTTCCATCACTACCTGTCCCGCGAGGGTGCCGGTGATGGTGCTGCTCTGGCCGCTGGCCAGCAGCGCCACCGCAAACAGCGTGCTCGCGGCGGTTGCGCCCAGCAGCGGCGCCAATGTGAGATACGCGACCCGGATCCAGTCGGCATCCGCGGTAAAGCGCACTTCGTGGCCCCCGGGCACGAACACACTCTGCTTGCCGAAGAAAACGGTCGCCGCCAACACCAGGATTGCGGCATTGACGAAAAACGCAATCGTTAGCGCCACCGTCGAATCGAGCGTGTTGAACTGCACCGCGCGGCGGATGGATGCGTCGTCCTTCTGCAGCTTGCGGCTCTGCACCAGCGCCGAATGGAGGTACAGGTTGTGCGGCATCACCGTCGCGCCGATGATGCCTATAGCGACGTAGAGCATTCCCCATTGCCGCAGCTGCGGCGTGATCAGCGCGCGGCCCATCTCCAGAAAGCTTGGCTGCGTCTGCGGCAGAATGAAGATTTCGACGAAATAACAGACGGCGATCGTCGCGATCAGCAGCAGCACCACCGCTTCGATGGTGCGCATGCCGAAGCCCTGCAGCGCCAGCAGCAGCAGCACATCCAGCCCGGTGATGACGACCGCCCACAACAGTGGGATGTGAAACAGCAAGTTGAGGGCGACGGCGCTCCCCAGCACCTCGGCCAGGTCGCAGGCGCCGATGGCGATCTCGCTCAGCAACCAGTTGGGCCAGCGCGTCCAGCGCGGATACCAGTCGCGGCAGCACTGCGCCAGGTCCTTGCCGGTCACCACCCCCAGGCGAGCGGCAATCACCTGCATAAAGATTGCCATCAGGCTGGCGATGGCGATGACCCACAGCAGCCCGTACTTATACTCTGCGCCACCCTGCAGGTCGGTGCCCCAGTTGCCGGGATCCATGTAGCCGACGCTGACCAGAATGGCCGGCCCAACGAAGGCGCGCCACTGCTCCCAAAATCCAGCCTGCTGATGCGGCACCGCGACGGTGCCGTGCAGGCCCTCGAGCGAAACGTGGTCAGACTCCGCGGCCAAGGCGCCGGGCTGAGAAGGCAGGTTCGCATTGGGCGGCTTGGACATGGCTAAGTAGTGGGGCCGCGATATCCGGCGAGAGAAGCGCCGCCGAATTTATCACAGTGTAGCAGAAATAGTTAACCTACGTTAAGCAATCGCCTAGTGGTCGCTAAATTGAAATGTGCCGACTGCCGGGTGGAGCACCCCTTTTGAAGCCGTGCCTGGCTGCTTAAATGGGCACGCGCTTTAGAGCCTGAGGTAACTCTAACCTTTACTTTAGCCGCTAAAGCCGGGAGCTATAAAGTGGAGTCTCAATGCCTAAAAGGCGTGCCTCACCCCAATATCCATCGAACACGATTTCAAATTGAGCCACTATCAGGCGCGTGGATAAATACCGCGAAGTCACTTGCTGGATCTTCCACTTTTGGGCCATGAAATGCTGGGTGCTGGCTCCTGATTTTCAGCAACTCTGTTGAGAGTTCCCGGGTCTAATTAAGCACAGGGGAGGTGGGTTGCTCCCAACCTCCGCAGTTGCCGGCGAGAGTTCTGCTCTCGCTTGACTTCACACCTCCATGTGCGCCGGCGCTGGCCGGTGCGGGGCCACGGATTTAGTCAGCCGAATGGCGAGGAGGCCGGCCGATGCACACTCATTCACGGTTCAACTATCCCAAGATGTCCAATTCAACTCCAGGCGGCGTGGCGCTCACCTTCCTGTTTGCGCTGCTCTTCGGCGCGGTGGTGTTCTTCATGACACTGCTGGGGCAGCCGCACTAGAGGAATTGTCTTAGGCGCACGCCGAAATGCCGCTGCCCAACGTCGTGCGCGAGTGCACAAGGCCGGGCGCGGGTGTCTCTTGATTCTTGCGCTTGCTGTCGGCGAGGAGGTAGGCAAGGCTACAGCTTCGCACTCCGCAGCCGGAGCGCGTTCGTGATCACCGAGAGTGAGCTGAGGCTCATGGCGGCGGCGGCGAAGATGGGGTTAAGCAACACGTGAAAGCTGGGATAGAGAATGCCGGCCGCAATCGGCACGCCGACTGAGTTGTAGACAAACGCGAAGAACAGGTTTTGTCGGATATTGCGCATCACCGCGCGGCTCAAGCGCCGGGCCCGCACCAGCGCCGCCAGATCGCCCTTCAGCAGCGTAACTCCCGCGCTCTCCATCGCAACGTCCGTACCCGTGCCCATGGCGATCCCGACCTGCGCCTGCGCCAGAGCGGGCGCGTCGTTGACGCCATCTCCCGCCATCGCGACAACTCTTCCTTGCTGTTGAAGCTTCTTGATCGCGTCGGCCTTGCGATCGGGCAGCACGCCGGCTTCGAAGTCGACGATGCCTAGCTGGCGCGCGACGGCTGCGGCCGTCGTCGTATTGTCGCCGGTGAGCATCACCACGCGCAGCCCTTCGCTACGCAAATCACGGATCGCCTGCGCCGCCTCCCCCTTAACCGGATCGGCGATGCCCAGAATGCCGGCAGCGCGATAATCGACTGCCGCGAAGACGACGGTCTGGCCATCCTGGCGCAGCTGTTCGGCGCGGTCGCGCAGCTCCTCCGTATCGATCCCGAGCTCCTGCAGGAGCTCCTCGTTTCCCGCCGCCACCTCATGTCCGCCGACTCGGCCAACCACGCCGCGTCCCGGCAGCGAGCGGAATTCGTCGGCAGGGATCAGCGAGATGCGATTAGCTTCCGCAGCCTGGATCACGGCTGCCGCCAGCGGATGCTCACTGCCGCGCTCCAGGCTGGCGACCAGCCGCACTACGCGCTCTTCACTCTCGCCGCCGGCAGCTGCCACCGACATCAGCTCCGGCTTGCCCTGCGTGAGCGTCCCCGTTTTGTCGAGCGCCACCGTGTCTACCTTCTGCAAGGTCTCCAGTGCCTCGGCGTTCTTGATGAGGATGCCGGCGCGCGCACCTCGTCCAGTGCCCACCATAATCGCCACCGGCGTAGCCAAACCGAGCGCACAGGGGCACGCAATGATTAGCACCGCAACCGCGTTGACGATGGCATAGGCCAGCCGCGGCTCCGGTCCAACGACGAACCACGCGATAAACGCAATCACCGCGACCGTCAGCACCGCCGGTACGAACCACGACGAAACTTTGTCTGCCAGCTTCTGGATGGGCGCGCGGCTGCGTTGTGCCTCGCTTACCATCTTGACGATCTGCGCCAGCATAGTTTCGCTGCCTACGCGCTCGGCGCGCATCAGCAGCCAGCCCGTCCCGTTCACGGTCGCGCCGATTACTTTGTCGCCTGCGCGCTTCTCCACCGGAATCGATTCGCCGGTGACCATCGACTCGTCGACGGCGGTCAGCCCGTCGAGCACCACGCCATCCACCGGCACCTTCTCACCGGGCCGGACGCGCAGCTTGTCGCCCACCTGCACCTGGTCGAGCGGCACATCGTGTTCGCTGCCATTGTCGCGCATGATGCGCGCCATCTGAGGCGAAAGATCGAGCAGCGCCCGAATGGCGCTTGACGTGCGACTCCGCGCGCGTAGCTCGAGCACCTGCCCCAGCAGCACCAGGGCGATGATCGCGCCGGCGGCCTCGAAGTAGACTTCGGGCAGCCCGCCCATGCCGCGCTTGAGCGATGCCGGAAACACTCCGGGAGCGATCGTTGCGATCCCACTGTAGATGTAAGCGACGCCCACGCCCATGGCGATCAGCGTGAACATGTTCAGGCTGCGCGCCTTCACCGACGCCCAGCCGCGCTGGAAAAACGGCCAGCCGCACCACAGCACGATAGGCGTTGCCAGGGCGAACTCGATCCAATTGCCCCAGTGCGCCGGGATCGCGCGCAGCATCGGCGACATGCGCAGCATGGCGAACGCCACCAACGGAATCCCAAGCAGCACGCTTGCCCAGAAGCGGCGTGTCATCTCGCGCAATTCGGGATTCTCCTCGGCCGCCGCGGTGACGCTAATCGGCTCGAGCGCCATGCCGCAGATGGGACATGCGCCGGGAGCATCGCGCACGATCTCGGGATGCATCGGACAGATCCACCGGGTCTTCGTCGGCGTGAGCGGCAGCTCCGGCTCCAAAGCCATGCCGCACTGAGGACAGGCGCCGGGCCGATCTTGCCGTACCTCCGGATCCATCGGGCAGACGTAAGCGATGTCGGCAGGAGAAGGCTTCGCGGGAGCCGCCACAGCGGTCGCGGCCGGAGCAGCCGAGAGATACTTTGCAGGATCGGCTTTGAACTTCTCCGCGCAACCCGGACAGCAGAAGTAGTAGCTCTTTCCCTCGTGGACGACGACGGCCGCTGCGTTGGCCGGATCGACACTCATGCCGCAAACCGGGTCTTTCTCGGTGATCCCCGCCGTCGCACGGCCTTGATCGGCGGGCTCTTTCCTCTGCTTGGCTGCTGCGCCAATCTGCACCGGAGTGCCGCCGATCTGCACCGTACCCGGCATCGCCGCAGGCTTATAGCCGGCGTCCAGATTCGGGGACCCCGGCCCGCGCTGATTTTGCGCCGACTGGGGTGAGAGATATTTCTTCGGATCGCGCTGGAACTTCTCCGCGCAACCACGCGAGCAGAAGTGGTAGAGCTTGCGATCGTGCTCCACGGTTGCAGCGGCGGTCGCGGGGTGTACCGTCATGCCGCAGACCGGGTCCTTGTCGGGCTTCTTGGGCGTCCTCGGCGCGTCCCCCGCTGGCCCAGAAACACTCTGGGCCGGCGCGCCGTTGCCCGCCAGGTATTTCGCGGGATTCGCGGTGAACTTGTGCATGCAACCGGGCGAGCAGAAAAAGTAGGTCTCGCCCGCATAACGAGCCTTCCCGCGCGCCTGCGCCGGCTCGATGACCATCCCGCAGACAGGGTCCTTGGCGGAAAAGTCCAGTGTCAGGTTCTGCGGCGGTGTCTGTGAATCACTCATTTGTGGTAACTGCTGCCGCGGTCGCCGGCTAAAGTTGATCGATTCCTTCGAGCAATCGTGAATCCGATTTCCGTGTTGCTCCGGAATGCTTATGCACTATATTGAACTCCGGAATCCGCTCCGGCTTTTACCCAAGATGCATTCGCCGGCCGCGCGCTTCCCGCACTCCTCATCATTGCACGTTTCTTGGAGGCAAGGACGATGACGACCGTCGATGTGATGTTTCGCTATGGCATGCCGCCGGGCGAAACCGAGATGAACGCCCTCGGCAAGATGTACGACGTTTACGGTATTCGCCGCCTCCAGCTGAAGGAGGATGCCCGCACCATCCGCATCGAATACGATGCCACGCGCCTGAACGAAAGTGCGGTAGAGAAGCTGCTGCGCAGCGCCGGCGTCGATGTGCGCGAGCGCGTGCCGCTGATCTAGGTTCAAGGCATCCCGCGCCACCTTCACCATCCATGCCGACGGGGTGTTGCAGGACGGGCGGCGCGGACGCGGTCGCTGCAAACTGCGGGGAAGCTGAAAAAAACTGTCATGACGGGCGTAGGAATTTGCAGGCCCTCAGCCGCATCAACCAGGCTGCGCTTCGCCGTTGTTCCGGGGCGCAGCCGCAATTCGCAGGCACAGCGTACAACGGCGCTGCTCCCAGAGACTTCTAATTGATTTCGCCGCTCTGATTCCGCGGCTTGAGGTGATTATGCAGAACTGGAAAAAAGCGATTGTGATGGGCGCGATTGGCACGGGTGCAGTGCTCATCCTCACCGGTCGGCGTCCCATTGGAATGGCCTTTGCCGCCGGCGGCTTGGCCGTGCTGGCCTCGGAATATCCGGAGAAGTTCGAGGCCGTATGGGAGAATGCGCCCGATTACCTGCAGAAGGGCATGCAGATATTCTCCACGCTGCAGAAGCTGGGCGAAGGCTTTGCCGAAGAGGCGGAGCGCCGCAGTGCGGGCGCCTGGCGCGCCGTGCGCGGTTGACAACAAGCAGATACCGCACCGCGAGTCTTTGTTTTAGGAATCTTCCGGCCGCGGCCCGGGATGAATGGTCTCAATGCGCCGCTGGTGCTCGGCATTGCTGGGCACCGACCAGCCATTCTCCTGCTCGACGACGCGCACAATGGCCAGACCAGGGTTTCTCCCCGCGTCGTTGTCGCGCGCAGTTTTCTTCCATATGCGGGCGAGCATGCCGTTATGCATGGAGGTCGTCATCACCGGCGGCTGGCCGGTAGCGATGACTACACCGCCGTCGCCATGATCGGCCGGAGTCAGCACGACGAAGCGCGCCTCCAGCACAGGCTCATCGAAGCTGCCGAAGACGAATTGAAATGCCTCGGCGTGCTCTGGAATGCCGCCATCGCCGGTGAAATGGACCACGTACTCGACGTCGATCGCATCGCCCGGTTGCAATGCGGGATACGCTTCACCTTGCCGTACCGGAGTAGACGTGCCGTCAGCATGAAGGATGCGGAAGGTGAGCACCTGCGCGCCCTGCGGGACGCCTGCCAGAAGGGCGTAGTCTTCCGATCGCGCGCTCAGCTTCCGGGCGCGATGGATGTAGAGCGACACGCTGCCGTCCGGCCGCGCAATCGCAACCTGATCGTCGAGCAGCACGGTTGCAGCCTGCGATTGCTCCGCGGCGGCGTAGCGCGCCAGGGGCTCAGCGTCGCGGCGATAGGGTTGAAAAAAGTCGGCTCCGGAGGTCGACGGCTGCCCTTCGGCGAGCTCCGCGGAAGCAGCCGCCAGCCGGTGATAGCTCGGCGCGTTGGGAGCGATACGCAGCCAGTCAGCGGCCGCACGCTGCGCCGCCTCGTCTTCTCCGGCAAGCTGCAGCTCACGCACCAGCATTAACCGAGCCTCGCGATCCAACGGCACGCCAGCCAGCAATTTGCGAAGAGCTTCTGCCGATGCCCGGTGGTCACCGTCGCGCGCGAGGCTTTCCGCGTAGGCCAGCGACTCGCTGGCACAGCCCTCCAGCCTGCGTTGCGCCGCCTCTCTTTCCGGACGCATGTCGCGAGCGCCGTAGAACGTCACCGCACCCTCCAGCGCTGCGCATGAAGGATGTTCCTCCAGCTGTCGTACCCACGTGGTGGCATCAGCAGCAACCGGGTGACCGGAATGAAGCTGCGGCCATGACGGCGTCGCACCCTGCGCGTTATTCACGGCCTGCGCCCGCAGAAACTGCAATCCAGTCGACGACTCGGCGGATTCGGCGGCATCAATCTGGCTTGCGGCTGCCGCGAACTCCCCGTCGGCGTAGTGCCCGGCGGCCAGCAGATAGGCGGCTTCCTGCTCCGAGAGCCTGGCACGCAGCGGAGCGCGCTCCGGCGCACTGTCGCGAAAGACCGAGATGCGCAGCGGCGCCGCGGAGGCGATGAATTTCACCAGCACGCGATGCGGGCCGGGCATAACGTCGAAGCTGGCGTGATCACGTGCGTGCCCGGCATTCGTGCGTAGCACACGCTGGCCGTCGACGTAAATCTCCAGCATCCCGCCCGAGGCAATGCGCAGCTGCCGGCGCTCAGCCGTGAAGGAGGCGAATTGCGCAGCCGCATAGAAAACTCCGCGGCGCGACAAGTAGTCCGGCAAGCGAATCCAGCCGTCAGGGAATTGAAAATTTTCTACCATCCGTCCCGCGTACGAGCTTTGCGACAAATCATCGGCCGGAGAGATCGCCGGCCGCTCCGAGTCGAGCAAGGGATGCGAACCGAGCGGACCGACGATGCGCCAGTCGGTTAGAACTCCGGCGGCGCGCGCCAGGGTGTAAGCGTCGAGTCCAGGCGCGCCGTCGCGGGCCGCTTCGAGAAGCGCCATGCGCAGCTCCGGAAACGCTTCGGGCGTGTCATGCAGGAGCGCCTGCAGCCGCGGGATTGCGCGGCGAAACTCCGCAGTGTTGGCTGCTGCCTCGCGCACCCGCACCGCTGCGAGCCGTACACGGGCGTCGGCAGGCGCTGAGACCCCCACTTCACACAGCCGAAGCGCCGCCTCAAGCGTCGCGGCATAATCGTTGTCGATACCGGCTAGCTCCATGCCGACAAAGAGCGCCTCGGCGTCATCGGCATTGCGGCGAAGGGCAACGTTCACCAGTGCCCGCGCATGCTGCAGGTCCGACCTGGCGAAGAGCGCATCGGCGGCCGCGCGAGAGCTTGCGGAATCGCGCAAATAAAGGGAACTGTTCGGGTGTTGTGTACTGCCGTTCTCGCTGCGAGCAACATCCGTGCGGCTGAGCCGCGCTACCGTTTGTTGACTCCAGGCTGGCAAGGAAAGAGCCAGAGCGACGCTCAGCGGCAGCATTAGACGGCCAGATTTCATTGCAATCCGAGCTTCGGCGCGCTGCGGGGCGCGCCTGCTGAAGTGGCTTTGATACCCGGACTAGCAGAGTAGCTTATTCCGTGCGGTCGGGGAATAGTGCTTTTGCCTGAGTTACTACAACTTTCCGGTGTATTGGCGAGTGGCCGGCAGCCCAGTCGCGGCATTCAGCCGGGCTATACTCACTACATCCCATGCCGAGCAAACTGGACGAGATCGTGGCCGCTACGCGCGCTAGGGTTGCTGCCGCCAAGGCGGCCCTCCCGGCGCAGCGGCTGGATGTGTTGCGGCATCAGCCGCGGGGTTTCCGCGAAACCCTGACGAACGTTGCTCGATCGGGTACGGCGGTCATCGCCGAGTTGAAGAAGGCATCGCCCTCGAAAGGCCTCATCCGCGCCGAATTTCCCGTGGCCGAACTGGCGCGCGAGCTGGAGCAGTCCGGGGCGGCCGCGCTTTCCGTGCTCACCGACGAGCAATATTTCCGGGGCTCGCTGGAGAATCTGCGGATAGCGTCGCAGGCTACGCGAGTGCCGTGTCTACGAAAAGATTTCATAGTCGATGAGTATCAGCTGCTGGAAGCGCGCGCGAATAGTGCGGATGCGGTGCTGCTCATCGCCTCTGCGCTGTCGGCGTCCGAGCTGTCCGATCTGCGCCACCGTGCGGCCCAACTCGAGCTCGACGTGCTATGCGAAGTGCATGACGGGGCCGAGTTGCAGCGCGCCCTCGATGCCGGCTGCGACCTCCTCGGGGTGAACAATCGCAACCTGCACACCTTCAAGGTCGACCTGAATACCTCGTTGCAACTGGCTGAGCTCATGCCGGCAGACGTGGTCAAAGTGGCCGAGAGCGGCATCGAGTCGGGCGAAGACATCGCGCGGCTTCGCCAAGCCGGCTACGATGCATTTTTGATTGGCGAGTCGCTGATGCGGGCGGCACGTCCGGGCGAGACCTTGCGCCAGTTGCTGGCGGACGCGGTGGTCGCGCGCTGAGGTGGAGCGTGTTTTTATTGCGGCTTCAGTCGTGCCACTGATAAGAAGCGACAGAGCTTTCAAGCTTGATCAGCCATGGTCTGGATCAAAATCTGCGGAACCACTAACCTGCGCGACGCGCAACTTGCCATCGACGCGGGAGCGAACGCGCTTGGATTCGTTCTTGCGCCCAGTCCGCGCGCCATTGACCTTGAAACAGTGGCCGGAATTGTTCGCGAGCTGCCGGGCGGGGTAGAAACCATCGGCGTCTTTGTCAATCGAACGCCCGGCGACGTAGCCAAAATTGCGCAGCAAGCCGGCCTCTCCGGCGTCCAGTTGCACGGCGATGAGAGCGCCGAGAGCTTGAAGGAATTTCGCGCCGCCCTGGGCGAACGCAAGATCATCAAGGTTCTTCACGCAGACGAGCTCCTGACTGATGCCAATAAACTGGAGAGTTACCTCGCCGCACGTGACAGACTGGACGCTATCCTGCTGGACTCCGGCTCACCGCAGCAGCGCGGCGGGACCGGCGCGGCGTACGATTGGGACAGGGTGTTGCCGCTCGCCAAGCGCATTCGAGCAGCCCTGCCGCTGATCATCGCCGGCGGTCTGCGTCCGGAGAACGTCGCCCGGGCCATCGAGATGTTTGAGCCTTGGGGGGTTGATGTCGTCTCCGGCGTCGAGGAGGCGCCGGGAACGAAAGATGAAGCTAGACTTCACGACTTCATTGCGGCCGTTCGCCAGACGCCCGCTTCGGTGAGACAAAGGGCCTGATGGAACCGACCAGCCATATCGGCACCGGCGCTGCCGATGAGAGCAGCCGCACCAGACGCCGCTCTGCGCGCGGACGCTTTGGCGCCTATGGCGGCCGCTACGTCCCCGAAACCTTGATGTCCGCGTTGCAGGAGTTGGAAGCCGCCTACGCCGAGGCGCGCAAAGATAAATCGTTTCGCGACGAATGCCACCGCCTGCTGCATGACTTCGCTGGGCGGCCCACGCCGCTGTTCCACGCCCAGCGGCTCACGCGCGAGTTGGGTGGCGCAAAGATCTACTTAAAGCGCGAAGACCTGCTGCACACCGGCGCCCACAAGATCAACAATTGCATCGGACAGGCTCTGCTGGCCCGGCGCATGGGCAAGCGCCGCATCATTGCCGAGACCGGCGCGGGCCAGCACGGGGTGGCCACCGCGACCGTCTGCGCGCTGTTCGGCATGGAATGCGTCGTCTACATGGGCACGGAAGACATGCGGCGGCAGGAGTTGAACGTTTTTCGCATGCGGCTGTTGGGGGCCGAGGTGCGCGGCGTCGACTCCGGCTCGCGCACTCTGAAAGACGCGATCAACGAGGCCATGCGCGACTGGGTAACGAATGTTCGTACCACGCACTACCTGCTGGGCAGCGTGTTGGGCGCGCATCCCTATCCGACGATGGTGCGCGATTTCCATCGCGTGATCAGCCAGGAGGCGCGCAAGCAGATCCTGCAGGCTGAGGGACGGCTGCCGTCGGCGGTTATCGCGTGTGTTGGAGGCGGCTCGAACGCCATCGGCGCATTTTACGAATTCATCAAAGATAAAGACGTGAAGCTGGTAGGCGTCGAAGCCGGCGGCCGCGGACACGCACTGGGCGAGCACGCCGCGCGCTTTGACGGTGGCGGCCCAGGCGTTCTGCAAGGGACCTACTCGTACGTTCTGCAGGACGCGGCGGGACAGATCGCGCTGACGCATTCGGTCTCCGCGGGACTTGACTATCCCGCCATCGGTCCGGAGCACGCGCTGCTGCACGATCAAGGCCGCGCCGAATACGTGTCGGCGACCGATCAGGAGGCGCTGGACGCCTGCCGTAGACTGGCGCAGCTGGAGGGCATCATCCCGGCGCTGGAATCTTCGCATGCCGTAGCCGAATGCATTAAGCGGTCCCCCACAATGTCGCAATCCGACATTGTGATAGTGAACATTTCAGGGCGCGGCGATAAGGACATTGGGATCTTGCGCGAGAATCTGCAGCTCTAGAGCGGGCATTACCTTTGCCAAGACCCGGCAACCCCGATCCCCAACCATTGACCACTCGAAGCCAGAAGATTTGCATGTGCGGCGAAACGACTGCATCGGCTGGGCGCCGGGAAACCGCTAACCGGGAAAGGCCAACAGCTAATTGCTAATTGCTAGTTGCTAGTTGCTCTCTGCTTATCTCTGGCGCAAAGCGCATTCCATAAAACAGCACTACTGCCGACAGCACGACCGCAACCACCATCGACGTGAGCCCCAGCTGCAGGCTGCTGCGATCGGAGATGGCGCCGATCAGCGTGGGCGAGAAGGCATCGCCCAGCAGGTGTATGGTGAAGACGTTTACCGCAAGCGCCGTCGCCCGGATGCGCGCGCTCACCGAGTTCACCAGCGCGGCGTTCAACGGCGCGGTGTTCAGCAGCAGGAAGAACTCGCCCAGGAAGATCGCCGGGAACATCAGCCGGCCGTGGACATAGATGGCGACGACGATGGCGGGAATCGACAGCGCCATACCGACGGCGGAAACCAGTTGGTAGGCGGCGGAGGTTCGCCGTAACAGCCGGTCGCCGAGCCAGCCGCCCAGCAGGGTGGCAACCGTGCCTGAGACGACGGTCATGGCGCCAAAGATGGTGTTGGCGCGCTCCAGCGGGAGCTGCCGCACGCGCTCCAGGAAGGTCGGCATCCAGACCTGCAGGCCACCGATGGCGAACGTCATCATGGCGCCGCCGAGGGTGACGGTCCAGTACGCTTTGTTGCGCAGCAGGCCGCTCAGCGATCCGCGCTCGGCACTGTCGGCCAGCCGGTCGCTTGCACCGCGCGCCGGCTCCGCGAGACCGAGCACCGCCGCCGCCAGCACGAAGCCCGGTAGCGCCGAAATCAGGAACGGCGCACGCCAGCCGTAGCGGGGGCCAAGGAAGCCTCCGATGATGTAGCCGAGCGCGCTGCCCACCGGAGTCGCCAGGTAGAACAGGCCCATTACCCGCCCGCGAATTTCTTCGGGATAGAGGTCGGCGAGCAGAGCAGGCGAGATGGCCACGAACGTCGCCTCGCCGATGCCGACAACGACGTGCCGCAGCAGCAGCTCGTTGTAGGTGTGGGTGACCGCGCTGAGCAGGGTTGCCGCGCTCCAGACGAAGGCGCCGAGGGCGATTATCCAGCGGCGCGAATAACGGTCCGCCAGCGGCGTGATAAGTGGCGAAGCCACCATGTAGCAGATGAAGAACGCCGACGTGAGAAAGCCGACCTGCGCGTCGGTGAGCTGGAATTCCCGCTGGATCAGCGGCTGCACCGCATAGAGCACGTTGCGGTCAATGTAATTGAGGAAATTGAGTGCGGTGAGCAGCAGCAGTGCGGCCGTGGCGCTGGTGCGGTATGACATGCGTGCGCGGAGGATAACACGAGAAGCAGATGTCGGATGCCGGTTGTCAGCTGTCAGGTGTCGGTAGGCGGGGTGGGTTGTCAATACTCCTCGGCGCGAGGTAGTGGCTCAATTTCATATTTGATCGGTTACGCCGCCGGGTGGAGCATGCCTTTGAGGCGTGCATATCGAAGCCCGAATGGGCACGCGCTTTAGCGCCCGAGGCAAATCTGACCCTTACCTCAGCGGCTGAAGCCGGAACCTTTGGAGTAGAGTCTCAATGCACTCGCGGCCAACAGCAGGGTCCCTCGCCTCGGGTTGGCGGTGACGACTCTCCTGCGCGAACGGATTCTCGGTCGCCCAAAGTCCGACGACTGAAAACCATTTTTCCAAAAACCCTTCCGCCGAAGCACGCCAGCGAATATGCTGTCAAAGCATTGCCGGCAATAAATCTTTGCGGAGGCTGAATGAAGCGCCTGCTGCCGTTCCTTGTGTTGTTGCTGTGCTCGTACGCTGCCTGGTCGCAGACCGCAACTGAAACCGCGACCACCCAAACCACGCCTTCGACAACATCACAGTCCTCGGACCGGCTGTTCTTTCCCAAAAACTGGTACTGGGGGTGGGCGCAATTCGATATCGCGCCGCCGCACAACGAGATCGATCCCAACCTATGCGCCGCCGACGCCGGCGCGCCGCAGTTCGGCGGCAGGAACGCGCCCTGCAGCGCCTTCGCCCGGTATCAGATTTCCGGCAACCTGGAACTTCACCCGATTGGCAGGACGGTCGCGCGGCGCCTCATGGTCTTCTACGAGCCGAATTTTCTCTTCGGCAATAACCTTCCGCAGGTGCGCTACACGTGGTCGTGGACGGGCATCGGCATGGAAGTGAAATGGGGCGTGGGTCTCGACCTGCCGAAGCGTTTTCAGTTCCGCTATACCAACCACCCGACCATCGTGCGCTTCGGCTCGCGCGACCAGCCGCTGGGCGGCGCCTGGCTCGGCGCGAACGGCCCCTGGGGCCAGTACAACACCATAGGCATTCGCAAGTATTTTGGGACTCGACGGGAGGGGACGGAGTGACCCTGGCCCGCGATGAAGCAGCGTGTTATAACACAAGCCCTATAGCTTGGCGCTTTTGCTCTCAATCAGCCCCTTCACGCGG
>Ga0070741_10007566_pt1 | contig 22375 bp, 19 predicted proteins | sample Coa_R1_4_FD_66440 | JGI IMG/M metagenome (GOLD analysis project Ga0070741, IMG submission 66440) | Surface soil microbial communities from Centralia Pennsylvania, which are recovering from an underground coalmine fire - Coalmine... | ecosystem: Environmental > Terrestrial > Soil > Unclassified ... | reverse complement strand
GCTGCGCGAGCGCTTCGGCATCCCGGTCGTCTTCTACGACGGCGACGTGCCGATGAGCCTGCCCGAGTTCGGCGGGATGGACACGGGGTTCAACTACTACTTCGGCGCCGACCCCTCGGAGTACGACCTCGTGCTCTCGAACTCCGAGGGCGGGCTCGAGCGGCTCCGCGAGCTCGGCGCGCGTCGCGCCGAGGCCGTTTTCTGGGGTGCCGACCCCGAGCTCTTCCGGCCGCTACCGGTCGAGAAGGAGACCGACGTCTTGTTCTACGGCTTCGGCGACAAGTTCCGCCAGGAGTGGACCGAGGTGATGGTCGGCGAGCCGAGCCGGCGCCTCCCGCACGTCGACTTCGCTCTGGGCGGCGAGGACTTCCGCGGCGACATCGGCCGGGCGCGGCTCCTCGGCAACATCCCGATCAACGTGTTCGCCCAGGCGATCGGCGCTGCCCGGATCAACCTGAACGTCACGCGCCGCGCGCACGCGACGGTCTACGCCTCGTCGACGTCGCGGCCGTTCGAGCTCGCGATGTCCGGCGCGACGATCGTCTCGAACCCGCACGAGGGGATCGAGCGGTGGCTCGAGCCGGGCCGCGAGGTGCTCGTCGTCTCGACCGCGGACGAGGCGACGGAGGCGTACCGGGAGCTGCTCGACGACCCCGCGCGCGCCGAGGAGATGGGCCGGGCGGCTCGTGAGCGCGCGCTCGACGAGCATACGTACCTGCACCGCGCGCGCCGGGTGCTCGAGCTGCTCGGGATCCGCACCGCCGAGCCGGTTCATGGCTGAGGTCGCCGAGGCCGCCGCTCCGGCCGCGCTCGACCCGCGGCTGACGGCGCTGAAGCGGGTCGCGATCGTCCCGGCGCTGAACGAGCAGGAGGCGATCGCGCGCGTGATCGACGAGATCCGCGCCTTCGACCCGGGCTTTGAGATCGTCGTCGTCGACGACGGCTCCGTCGACCGCACCGCGGCCGTCGCCGAGGAGCGGGGAGCCCACGTGATCCGGCTGCCGTTCAATCTCGGGATCGGCGGCTCGGTGCAGACCGGGTTCCGCTACGCGTTCGAGAACGGCTTCAAGCTCGCGGTGCGCCTCGACGGCGACGGCCAGCACGACGCGAGCGAGCTCGGAAAGCTCCTCGAGCCCGTGCTGGCGGACGAGGCCGACGTCGCCGTCGGCTCCCGTTTCGCCGCGCCGTCCGGCTACCGCTCCTCGCGGCCGCGACGCGCCGGGATCACGATCCTCGCGAACACGGTCTCTGCCCTCGTCGGGCGTCGCGTGACCGATCCGACCTCGGGGTTCCAGGCGCTGAACCGCCACGCGATCGCGCTCTTCGCCGCCGACTACCCGCACGACATCCCGGAGGTGGAGGCGGTGCTGATGACCCACAGACACCGGCTGCGGATGATCGAGGTGCCGGTCGAGATGCGCGAGCGGGCCGGCGGCCGCTCCTCGATCGGGCGCCTGTTCGCCGTCTACTACATGGTCAAGGTGCTGCTCGCCCTGTTCGTCGGGCTGTTCCGCAAGAACGTGACTCCGTTGGAGGTTGAGGAATGACTCCACTCGTCGTCTCGATCGTCGCCGCGATCGCCTCGGTCGGCCTGCTCGTCGTCGTGCTCGAGCTGATCCGCAGCCGGCGGCTCCGCGAGCGCTACGCGCTCCTCTGGCTCGCGACCGGAGTGGTCCTGCTCGTGCTCTCCGTCTGGCGCAGCGGGCTGAACACGATCGCAGACTGGGTCGGCGTCACCGGCTACCCGCCGGCGGTGCTGTTCGCGGTCGCCACGCTGTTCATCCTGCTCGTGCTGCTCGACTACTCGACGGTGATCTCGCGGCTCTCGGACCAGAACACGGTGCTGGCGCAACGGCTCGCGCTGCTCGAGCAGCGGCTGCGCGAGGCGAGCCGGTCGGAGTAAGTTCGAACCAAGCGCGAAGCTCGAAGGTGTGACAGAAGTTCACGCGTCTGCTCGACCTCGACTGGAACAGTCTCGTCCCCGGCAAATGCGGCGACGCGATCCTCTGCATCACCGGCCCCGACGGCGTGATCTGGAAATACATCGGCACCAGCACGACGAGCGGCAGCATCGCCAAAGTCCACGACGGCACCCGCGAACTGCTCCGCATCACCTACGGCGCCAACGGCAGGCCGTCACAGATCCAGAACGCCAACGACCTCGACTCCACGAACAGGAGCCCAGGCTACGACTCCAGCCACAAGGTGACGATCAGCTACGACACGCAGACGGTGCCGCGCGTCACCTCGGTCGCGGAAGGTCCGATCACTGGCCAAAGCCCCTCGACCTCGACCTGGACGTTCGCCTACTTCGCCGGCTCGGTCAGCACCAGCGCGACCGGCAACGCGCACGGCGACCTTCCCGCCGGCAGCACCCGCACCGCCGATGGCTACACCGAAATCACGCCGCCGCGCCAGCAGGGAACGGGGAAGAAGACCGTCGTCTACTACGACGACCTCGACCACCCGATCGACACCCTCGACCTGCTCAACCACCACAGCCGGGCCGCCTACACCCGAAGCGACCAACTCGTCTGGACGGAAGACCAAGACGGAAATCCAACCGACTACGACTACGACCCCGTCACAAACCTCCTGCGCACGAAGACCGACCCCGACCCGGACGGCGGCGGCTCCCAAACACGCCCCGTCACCAGCTACCGCTACGACGAAGCAACGATCGGCACCTCCACGAGTGCCGGCACCGCCCTGCGCGGGCTGCACGCCTCCTACTTCCCGAACGAGAACCTCTCCGGCCGACCAACCGCCGACCTAACCGACCCGCTTGTCGACTTCAACTGGGGAACCGGCGGCCCATCCGTCCTCGGCGCCCGAACCGACAACTACTCGATCCGCTGGAGCGGCCTGCTCACCATCCCCGCCGGCGGCGAAGGCGACTACACCTTCACCACCATCTCCGACGGCAACACCACGCTCGCGATCGGCCAGACGACCGCGGTGGACGGCGACGACCAACAGACCGTCCTCGCAGATGACCACGACCACACCGTCAGCTCCGCCTCCACCAAGCCAATCCACCTCGAGCCCGGCCCACACACGCTCACCCTCGAATACACCGAGACGACCGGCAGCGCCGAGATCCACCTGCGCTACTCCTGCACCACCTGCAGCCCGCAACTGGCAGACCAGGTCGTCCCGACCGCGCTGCTTTCCCCGAACTGGCAGAACCAGACCTCGACAGTCTCCCCCGCCGGCCGGCTCAGCTTCAGCCACTACGCGAACCCCGTCTCCACCCTCCCCGACTACACCGAGCAGAAGCTCGCCGACGGCACCCCGGTCATCACCACCTTCACCTACGATGACTACGGCCGGCTCACGCGCAAAGTCTCACCGCGTGGCAACGCTGGCCTGACCGCCGATGGCCTCGGCAACCTCAACGGCACCGGCGACCTCACCTACGCGACCACCTGGGCCTACTACGGCCTGACCGAAACCGCTGCGCCGCCTGCGCACTGCAGCGGCGGGTCCGCAACAGCCGAAGGTGGCCTGCTGAAGTCGATGACCCCGTCCGCCACGGGGGCGACACAGTACGTGTACGACTCGGCCGGCCGCGAGATCGCAAAGACCGACGCTGCCGGAACGACCTGCACGGCGTGGACGAGCGAGGGCAGGAAGAGCTCGACTACCGACGCCAATGGCCACACGACTGCGTATACCTACGACCCCGCCGGCCAAGTCCGCACTGTTACTGCCGCCGACAGCACCGTCACCACCACGGTCTATGACGAGTCAGGCGCCGTGAAGTCAAAGACCGACGGCAACAACCACACCACGACCTACGCGCATGACGCCGAGGGCAACCGGACGAGCGTCACCGACCCGCTCAGCCACACGACCACGAACGCCTACGACGAGCTCGGCCGCAAGACCTCGACCACCGACCCGCTCAACCACACGACCAGCTTCACCTACGACAACCTCGGCCGGCTGACGGCGACCACGACACCGCTCGGCAAGGTGAGCGCGACCACCTACGTCGCCCTCGGCCGGGTGACCGCGAAGACCGACGCGAACAACCACGCGACGACGTTCGGCTACGACGCGGACGGCAACCAGACCAGCGTCACCGATCCGCTCGGCCACACGAGTACGACCAGCTACGACGCGCTCGGTCGGGTCGCGTCGAAGACGGACGCGAACAATCACACGACCACCTTCGCCTACGACGCGGACGGAAACCAGGTCAGCGTGACCGATCCGCTCAGCCACACGACGAGCTACGGCTATGACGCCGCCGGGCGAAAGGCGACCGCAACTGATCCGCTCTCCCACACCACGTTCTACGCCTACGACAGCGCCGGCCGGCAAGTCTCCACGACCAACCCGGAAGGGGAGACGACCCAGACCGCCTACGACGCCGTCGGCAACGTCGTCTCAACGACCGACGCCGCCGGCAAGACGACCAGCTTCACCTACGACGCGGTCAACCGACAGACCAGCATGACCAGCCCCCTCGCCGAGACAACCTCGTACGGCTACGACAGTGTAGGAAACAAGACATCGCTCACCGACCCGCTCGGCAAAATCACCTCATACGCCTTCGATGCTGCGGACCGGCCGACAACGACCACCGTCGACACCGGTAGCGGCCACCTGAACCTGGCCACGACGCTCGCCTACGACAACGCCGGCCGACTCACCTCGACGACCGACCCGAACAGCCATACGACCTCGTACGGCTACGACAACGACGGCCGCCGAACTAGCGTCACCGGCCCGGACAGCAGCAGCACAACACTCACCTACGACAACGTCGGCAACGTCCTCACCCGCACCGACGACAACAACCACACCACCACGTTCACCTACGACGCCGCCGACCGCCTCACATCAAAGACCGACCCGCTCAGCCGCGTTTGGACGTACCAGTACGACGCGGTCGGGAACAAGACCCAAGTCACCGACGCGAACGGCAACGCCACCACCGGGGTGTCAACCGACGGAATCACCACCTACAGCTACGACGCGGCCGACCGGCTCACCGGGATCGACTACTCTGACAACACGCCCGACATCAGCTACGGCTATGACAACGCGAACCGGAAGACGTCGATCACGGACGGCGCAGGCACACAGTCCTACGGCTACGACGACGCCGACCGCGTCACCAGCATCACCCGCAGCTCGAGCTCTTTCTCCTACACCTATGACTCAGCTGGCCGCCTCTCCACCCGCACCTACCCCGACGGCACCGCAACCGGATATGCCTACGACAACGACAGCCGCATCTCTACCGTCACCGTCGGCTCGAACACCACCGGCTACACCTATGACAACAACAGCCGCGTCACCGCCACCGCCTATCCAAACGGCTGGACCGAACAGCGCACCTACGACGCCGCGGGCCGCCTCTCCGACATCCGCTCGGTCAAGACCGGCAGCGCAAACCTCGCCGTTGCGACCTACACCCGCGACGGCGCCGGCAACCCGACAACGATCGTCCGCGACGGCGTCACCGAGACCTACACCTACGACAATGCCGACCGCGTCACCGCCGCCTGCTACGGGGGCGCCGTCTCAACCTGCGCCAGCGGCTCCAAAATCACCTACACCTACGACAAAGTCGGCAACCGTCTTACTCAAACGAAGTTCGGAACCACCACCAACTACCACTACGACGGCGCCGACGAGCTCTGCTGGTCTGGCGCGAGCACCGGTGCCAACTGCACCACCCCCAACGGAAACACCGCATACAGCTACGACAACGACGGTCAACAAACCGGCGAAGGCACGAAGACGTTCAGCTACGACCTCGCAGGCCACCTCCTGCAAGTCGCGGACGGGACCACCACGCTTGCCACCTACACCTACGACGGCAACGACAATCGCCTCACCAAGGCCGGCAACTCCGTTACGACAGCCTATCGCTGGGACGAGAACAATGATCTGCCGATGCTCGCTACGGAATCACAAGGAGGCAGCACGCTTCGATCTTACGTCCGCGGCGACACCCTCCTGTCCATGAACACCGGAGGCAGCGCCTACTACTTCCACCACGACGCGCTCGATACGACGTCGGCGATCACCAAGTCAAGCGGCGCTACCGAGTGGACGTACACCTATGACCCCTACGGCATGAGCCGCAGTAGCACGAAAGTTGACTCACAGGCGCCTGATAACCCGACTCAGTACACCGGGGAACTCGTCGACTCGGAAACTGGGCTATACAACCTTCGGGCACGAGCATATGCACCTGCAGACGGACGGTTCCTCGGCGTCGACCCGCTGGCCCAAGACCGCGATAGGCCGGCTCTGTCGAGCTATCTCTACGCGAACGCTAATCCGATGGTCTTCACCGACCCATCTGGCGAGCGGATCTGCATCGATGACGACTGCCGAGTCTGGGCGCCGCCGGCTCCCACGCCGACGTCGTCTGCGCCGCCAGCCCCACCTCAGGGGACCGACAATAACTCGGGTGGCTCCGGCAACGCCGCTGGCGGCGGCGACCGTTCCGGCTCCCATCCGGCCGACTGTGGTAGTGCATGTTCAAACGATGGGCCCCCACCTGAGCCGGAAGACGACGGGACCCGAAGGACTCAAGGAAGCGAGTCATCCGACGGGAGCAATTGGTGCTCGTCCGCCTCAAAAGAACAATGCCATGAGGCGGAAAACGTGCTCAGCGAGTGCGAAACGGATACTCAGGCAAAGCGCGAATTGTGCATCTGGAAATTTCTCCGCGCCCTTGGACTTACTCAGATCCAGACCGCAGCAGTCCTCGGGAACATCTGGTGGGAATCTGACAAGCGTGTGGATCCATCCGCGACAGAGCAGAAACCAGGTTGTGTAGGGAAACCCGCATTCACCCCTGGTTGCGGAGTGGGACTCCTCCAATGGACTGACCAGCAGGACCCCGGGCGAGAGCAAGGACTACTCGATTTTGCGGGCGGGAGCCTGGGTAGCGCCCTAGATATAAGGACGCAGCTTCGATATATGTGGAAGGAACTGTCCAACCCCTCGAGCTTGAATTATCCTCTCCGTGACAATGGTACTCTTGGGAAGCTCCGGGCCACCTACCCCGCTGGCAGCACGCAGCGAGCGGTGAGAGTTGCGATGAACCGAGCGACTGCACTGTTCATGAATGGAGATCTGAGTCCCGAGCTGGGATCACTGAATGCCCGTGAGGCAAAGGCATGCCGTTATTATGAACACTTTACCGGAAAGACCTGCAAATGATCCCGCACCTAGGGGAGCGATTGTTAAATAGAGCGATTAAGAGGCGTTTGGCGCGATTGTCCGCTCTGGTTGTGTTATTTGCTTTGGCTCCGGCCGGAGTCAAAGGTTCTGCTGCGCAAGAGCTCACCGCGGGCTCGAAGCCGGTCCGCCCGCTCAAAGTGATCCTGGTGAACGCGCCAAGGTTCAAAGTGCCCGGATACGACACGCGTGGCTCATATCTTCAAGTTCGCAGCCAGACCATCGGTCTTAAGACGGTAAATCTCGCTCTCAGGGAGTCGATTCTCAATGACCAGAGCGCCTACGCCCCATTCGCTACCACCGTGCGAAAGAAGCTCGAAGGACCAAACGGACCGGGGAACCTAACCCGCGGCCTCTACCAGATACATGTGGTTCCCAGTCTCGTCTCAGCTAGCACTAGGGTTGTAAGTGCGTTGCTACCTAGAATACGGAGAGCTTATCGGAACGAGAAAGGGGGCGAGGGATGGGTTTCGGTGACTGTGCGGGTGCCATCCGGCAAACCAGTGACGATCGGTGAGCTGTTTACAAAACCGGCTGGCCTACGGTTTTTTGGGGCCCGGTGGAGAGAGGCATTGAGACGTCGCGGAACAACGTGTCCTGATACGTACCCCGAGGTGTACGGGACGAGCACCAGGAACTATCGCCACTTCGCACTTGCACCGAAGGGTCTTGCGGTGGGGGTTGGCGAGGCGGGCGCGTGTGGTGCCTGGAGCGCGTTAGTCCCGTATCGCGAACTTCGGCCGTACCTTAGTAAGCTAGGCCAGGTGCTCGTCTCCGGCGTGCGTCAGCCGGCCAGCTCTTAGCGAGTGGTCGGCCGACTAGCCGGTACAACTCCGCGTTCCGATCGGGCTCGATTCGGTGCAACCGGGGTCAGGTCTTGCCTGTTGCGTCGGGTGGGTCGGCTGCTGCGAGGCGGCGGCTGATTGTTGATTTGTGGCGGTTGAGGTGGGCTCCGATCGCTGTCAGCGTGTGGCCGGCGGCGTGGGCGGCTGCGAGCTGCTCGGTCGTCGGGTTCAGGCCGAGGAGGGTGTCCAGCGCTGGCGGGGTCGGGTTGAGCATGCGCCTCGGGTAGGCGGCGCGCGGGATTACCTGAGCGAGGTGCGCGGCCGTGAACGCTGCGTCCCCGTCGATGAGGGGGTGGGACGGTCTCGGCTCCTCCTCGGAGGTATGCGTGAAGTCGCGATAGAGGGTGCGTGCGCGTGGCCGGTCGCGACCAAAGAGGGCGAGCAGCTCCTCGACAGCGACGAACTCGGGCGGGCTCAGACCAAGAACGGCACGCTGGCTGCTCCACGGCCAGTGCTGCGGGTCAGTGCACAGCCGGGCGCGCACGGGATTGCGAACGACGTACCGGATCGCGCCCAGAAGCGCATCACCGTCCTGGATGAGCCTCGCCCGGTAGCGCCCCTGGAAAAGATGTCCGACGCGGCCGTGACGGCGGTTGAACCGCTGCGCATAGACCGCGTTCAGCCAATGCATCCCGGCCGCCAAGTTCGCCTCCGAGGTACGCAGGATCAGGTGATAGTGGTTTGTCATCAAACAGTACGCGAGCAGCGACCAGGCAAAGCGCTCGGCTGCGGCCGCCACCAGCTCGAGAAACGCGATCCGGTCGTTGTCGTCGCGGTACAGCGCTCGCCGCTCGTTACCACGCGCAAAGACGTGGTAGTAGCCGCCGGCTACCTGAATCCGCGGCTGGCGCGCCATCCCGCCACGCTAGCCGCAAAAAACAGGAGAACGATTGATCGGCCTACTTTCGACGCACAATCGACCCACTCTCGACGCCGTCCCCACTCCAGGCGGTGACAGTGACCGCGGATGCTCGACAAGCTGCTCGGCCCCCGCTGGGCATCATCCCTACCGCAACGAGCGAGACCTGACCCCGGTTGCATGGCTGGCGTCCGGTCCGGCTTGCAAGGATGAAGGATGAGGTCGACTACGATGAGAGCGATGGCAAGCTCGAGCGAGAACGGAGATCTCAAGCGGTTGAGGAGCGACGAGCTGGCGGCGTTGACTCGCCCGGCGCGGGCGCGGACGCGCGAGCAGAAGCTCGAGGCTCTGGAGCGGGCGACGCGCGGTCTTCGTGTTGGTGTGCGTGTGACACCGTCGCTTTACCGGCCGCGCTAGTCGATGCCGCGGAGTCGGCGCTCGCAGTCGCGGGGCGTCTTCTCGATCGACGATCCAGGTCTTGTGCTGCCGGGTCGGCTCGCGCTCGACACGAGTTTTGTCGTCGAGTTGGTGATCGAGACGCAGCCGTTGCACGGGACGTGCGAGCGGTTCATGCGGCAGCTGATCGAGAACCGGGCAGCGGTGGTGACGAGCGAGCTGCTCGAAGTCGAGTTGGCGGAGGCGACGTTCGCGATCGCCCTCAAGCAGCGGTGGGGCGGTCGGTGGCGGAGCCATCGCACCGATGGCCGCGTTCGGCGTCCGGCGCGGCGACTGCTCGTAGAGGTCGCTGCTCGGTTTGACTCTCTCGTCTCGTCGCTGGACTGGATCCGCGTGCCGGTCGGGCCGATCACCGTCTCGGCGCGGCGCTGATGACCGATTACGGGCTCTCGTCCTACGACGCCGTCCACGCCGCGACGGCGGTCGCCGCCTCGTCGGAGGCGATCGTCACGCTCGACACCGGCTTCGCGCTTCTGCCCTCTGCGGAGCTCGCGATCTACACCGACCGCTCGCGCCTTGCCGCCTGCCGGACGAAGCGGCCGAGCTGACGGGGGCGCGAAGGGCCATGCCGGGCATGGATGGACGTCGTCCAGCCGTACCACAGCTCACGCAAGTCGTCGCATTGCTTCCTCGGTCGCCATCGGTGGAGCATCGGGCCGGACCGCTTCGACGGTGAGTCACGCGGTAGGCGGTGTCCCAGGCATGGTACTCGCGCTGCGGGGGCGGGAGGTCACTGTCGGCCACAGTGGCGCGAGCGCGCCGACGACGGCAGATATGGCTGGGCAGCGTGCGTCCGTTGTGTCAGGGAGCCCAAGTACGCTCGAGCGTGTGACGGAGTTACGTGTGACCGTCCCGGATGACGTCGCCGCGCGTTTGGCGTCGGAGGCGGCTGAGCGGGGAACGACGGCGGAGGATCTCGCCGCTGACCTGCTGCGCCGGCATCTGCCGGCGGCACATGGCCGCTCGCTCTCGTTCATCGGCCTTGGTGACGGCCTGCCTGGTGCACCCAGCGCCGCGGAGGCCGAGCGGATGCTGGAGGACGGCGAAGACCTCGGGTATCCGCCGTAGTCATCGTCTATTCCGGTCCGCTCGTCGCGGCGGCGATCCGCACCGATCCGGATCACGATCGCTGCGCCGCATTCTTCGAAGCCGTCGCCGAGACGCTGGTCGTCCCCCAACTGGTGGTCGCCGAAGCGGGTACCTGGTCGGCAAGATTGCCGGCCCGTCCGCCGAGGCGCGCCTACTCCGAGAGTTGGGAAGCAAGTGCTGTCGTCTTCGAGCCGTTCGAGGCTGCCGATCTCGGGCGGGTAGCGGAGCTGGTCGAGAGCTACGCCGAGCTTCGGCTCGGCACCGTCGACGCCGCCGTGATCGCGACCGTCGTCCGGCCCAAAGCACGTCGCCGCGTTCGACCTCGTCCCGTAGCTCCTGACCGCCGCGCCTCACTCCGCGCCTAGCGCGACCAGGAGACGGCGAACTCGGCCTCGGGCGAGAGGCCGTTCCCCGCCGACCAGTCGACCTCGAAGCGCGGCTCGAGCCGGAACCGCGTCGAGACGTAGGAGCAGTAGGCGAGGATGCGCGGCTTCGCGCGCGTCCAGCCGCCGCGGTGGAAGCCGCTCGTGTCCGCGAAGACCATCGTCCCGGCGGGGCCGGTGCAGGTGAGGACGTCCTCCGCGGGCGCCTTCGCGTCGAACTCGTCCTGCTCCGGATAAAGACCGTGCTTGCCGTAGACGTCGTCGCCCTCCCAGGGCCAGAGATGCGCGTTGCGGCCGCCCTCGGGCGTGCCGCGCAGGTACTCGAACGGGCCCGTGTCCTCGTCGACGTCAGAGAAGTACGTGAAGACCTTGACGATGTGGTTGTCCCACGGGTCGCGGTGCCAGCGCTGCGAGGCGATCCGGTCCTCCGCCTCCGGGTCGGGGATCGTGTACCAGTTGTCGACGTCGATCAGCAGCGTCCGCTCGCCGCGGTAGGCGTTGACGACGTCGAGGATCCGGCTCGACAGCCCGAGCCGCAGCCACGGGTCGTCGAGCGCGAACGGCCGGCCGCTCTTCAGGAACCGCCGGATCAGGTACGACTTCTTCTTCTGCTGCGCCTGCAGCTCGGGGAGGTTGGCCTCGGTGTGCTCCGTGAAGCCCGCGATGTCCTCCGCCAGCTCCGCCCAGAACGCTTCGTCGCCGAACAGCTCCTGGAACGAGACGAGCGCGATCCCGTCCCTGCGCATCGTGTCGAGGATCCGCTGCTGGACCTGATCGAGCACCGCCGCGGAATCTAACGGAGGGTCAGGTCGACCGGTGGACTGACGAGAAGGACGTCGCCGCGGGCCGGGTCGTTGAGCCAGTTCGCGGCCAGTCCGATGCGGTACGTCCAGTTGCCCTTCGGCGGCCGATCTGAGAAGCGCAGCGTGCGCGTCACGCCGATCCGCGTCATGAACAGGTGGCAGTCCTGCGACGCGCTGCCCCGGCGCTCCCGGCAGGAGACGCCGTCCTTGACCGTGCGTTCCTCCGGGTTCGTCGGGTCGGGAAACGTGCGGCGCGCGCGCAGGACGACGTAGAACGTGCCGACGGAGCCGGCGTACGGCGCGCGCCAGGAGAGCGAGGTCACGCCGTTCGAGCGCTCGCCGCCGGCGCGGAAGGCGCTGCTGACGGGGACGAGCGTGTGCTGCGCGTCGTTCTTCACCGTCAGCGGTCCGTCCTGCGTCCGTACGGTCGCGAGCAGGATCACGGGAATCAGCACAGTGAGAACGGCGAAGGCGGCAATCGGCCTGTTCAGGCGCCGAGGCTCCGCGCGGGCGGCGGGCCACCGTCTGGCGATCGCCGCCCGGACCTTCGGCGCCAGGAGCGGAACCGCCGCGAGCAGGAGCACGAACGCCGGGAAGCTCGGCATCAGCAGCCGGAAGAAGCTCGCGTCCTCGACTCGTGCCTGGTCCGACGTGCCCTTGACGACCAGGAACGCGTAGAACCAGAGGGAGACCAGCGCTGCCTTCGCGAGGCCGCCGCGGAGCAGGGCGAGCACGCCTGCGATCCCCAGCCACTGCAGCGGGCGGATCGCCCAGAAGAACTCACGCAGCTCGTCCTTGTTCTCCTGCAGGTGGTGCCAGTCGATGTTGACGTACCGTCCGATGGCGCCGACGACGGGGAGCGGGAGCCCGAGCGCGGCGAGGGTTCCGGCGCCGCCGCCCCCCTCGGCGAAGACCGGCTGCGTCCCGAGCCCGCGCTGCTTCCAGAGGACGACGAGCAGCAGCCCCGGGACGAGCGCGGCGCCGAACGCGACGAGCTGCCGCCAGCGGCGCGCGAGCGCGAAGGCGGCGAACGGCGCGGCGAAGAAGATCACGTTCGAGGGCTTGACCGCGAAGGCGAAGCCGACGACGAGGCCGGCCAGCACCGCCTCGCGCCAGTCGCGCGTGTCGAGCGCGCGCAGGACGAGGTAGGCGGCGACGATCAGCAGCACCATCGACGGGAAGTCGGCGAGCGGCGTCAGGCCGAACGTCTGCGGGAGCGTCTGCTCGACGTACTTGCCGTGGTAGCGCTGGACGAAGAGCGGGATCGCGACGTACGGGACGGCGATCCAGACGGCTGCGGCCCAGTAGCCGAAGATCCGTCCTCCGATCCGCGCCCCGATCCCGTACATCCCGAGCAGCGCGATCGGGAGCAGGATGACCGTGTTCAGGAGGAGGAACGCCGGCAGGCCGGCGAGGACGACGTTCCCGGCCGCGGCGGCGATCGGGGTGAGCAGGTACGACCAGCCCCAGCCGACCTCGGCCGTCGGCATCCGCCAGTCGGAGAACATCGAGCCGGTCGTGTAGTAGAAGGTCTGGTCGCCGCCCTGGTAGTAGAGCCAGGAGTTGTGGCGGACGGTCAGCGCCAGCGCGAGCAGCGCGAGCCACTGGACGACGATCAGCGGCGCGAGGACGATCCACGGCTCGCGCCGGAACGGCCCGAGCCACGGCGGCAGTCTCAGCGCGCGCAGGCGCGCCGCCCGCTCAACGAGCCGCATGCACGGGAGCGTGCGCGCGATACCAGGCGATCGTGCGCTCGAGGCCCTGGCGGAGGGAGGTGCGCGCCTCGAAGCCGAAGAGCTCTCTCGCCCGCGACGGGTCGAGCGACCGTCGAGGCTGCCCGTTCGGCATCGACGTGTCCCAGACGATCTCGCCCGTGAAGGCGGTCAGCTCCGCGACCAGCTCCGCCGTCTCCCGGATCGTCGTCTCGACCCCGGTGCCGAGGTTGACGGGATCGGCCCCGTCGTAGCGTTCGGCCGCGAGCAGGAACCCCTCCGCGCAGTCCTCGACGTACAGGTACTCCCGGGTCGGCGACCCGTCGCCCCACAGGACAACCTCGTCCGGCGACTCGAGCATCTTCCGGATCAGCGCCGGGATCACGTGCGAGGTCGCGAGGTCGAAGTTGTCGCGCGGTCCGTACAGGTTCGTCGGGAGCAGGAAGATCGCGTTCGTCCCGTACTGCTCGCGGTAGGCCTGGGCGCCGACGAGCAGCGCCTTCTTCGCGACGCCGTAGGGCGCGTTCGTCTCCTCCGGGAAGCCGGCCCAGAAGTCGTCCTCGCGGAACGGGACGGGCGCGTACTTCGGGTAGCCGCAGACGGTCCCGGCGATCACCAGCTTCGGCGTCTCGTGCAGGCGCGTCTGCTCGAGGACGTTCACGCCCATCTGCAGGTTCGCGTACCAGTAGCGGCCCGGGTTGGCGCGGTTGGCGCCGATCCCGCCGACCTCGGCGGCGAGGTGGAAGACGAGCTCGGGCTGCGCGTCGTCGAAGAGCCGCGCCGCCTCGCGCTCGTGCGTGAGGTCGTACTCGTCCCGGCGCGGCACGAAGACCTCGTCGCCGCGCTCGCGGAGCCGCTCGACCAGGTGCGACCCTAGGAAGCCCCCGCCGCCGGTGACGAGCGTCTTCATGCTTTCGCTGCGGCGCGAGTGAGCCAGTCGACGCGGCCGATCCAGCGGTCGCGGTTCTCGGCGTACCAGCGGATCGTGCGGAGGATGCCTTCCTCCCAGCTCACCTTCGGCTCCCACCCCGTTTCGCGGTACAGCTTCTCGTAGCCGACGCGCAGCGCCATCACCTCGCTCGCGCCGGGCCGGTAACGCGTCTCGGTCGAGACGACGCGGCGTCCCGCCGGCCAGAAGCCGTTCTCCTCGCCGACGCGGACGATCAGCGCCGACCAGTCCGCCATCGAGATGTTCTCGCCCTGCCCGTAGACGTAGACGTCGCCCGGAATTCCCTGCGCGGCGACGGTCAGGTGGCCGCGGACGCCGTCGGTGCAGAAGCAGAAGTCGCGCAGCGGGTCGAGCTGCCCGAGCTCGATCTCCTCGCGCTCGAGCGCCTGCGTGACGATCGTGCCGGTCACGTAGCGCGGGTTCTGGCGCGGCCCGTAGTTGTTGAACATCCGCGTGACGATCCCGGGCACGCCGAAGGCGTCGTGGTAGTTCATCGTCAGGAAGTCGGCGGCGACCTTCGACGTCGCGTACACGGACTTCGGGTTGATCGGGGAGCGCTCGTGCAGGATCAGGCTCCCGGCCTCGTCGAAGTCGTGGTGGTGGGCGACCGCCTCGCGCACGTTCCCGTACTCCTCCGAGGTGCCGGCGGTGTCGAACTTCTCCAGCTCGAGGCCGTTGTCGACGATCGACTGCAGCAGGTTGAGCGTGCCGAGGGTGTTCGCCATCACCGTCTCGTAGGGGCGGTGCCACGACTCGCCTACGTGGGCCTGCGCGCCGAGGTGGAATACGTACGGCCGGTCCGACGCCTTGGTGAGGTCGCGGATCAGGTAGTCGACCGACGTCTTGTCCGTCAGGTCGGCGAACTTGACGTGGATCTGGTCGCGGAGGTGCCAGATGTTGTTCAGCGCGCCGCTCGAGGTCGCGCGCACGAAGGCGTGGACCTCGGCGCCGAGGTGGACCAGCGCGTCGGTCAGGTGCGAGCCCATGAACCCGTCTGCGCCCGTGACGAGGACGGTGCGGCCGCCGTAGACGTCCCCGAACTCCCTGGTCAGCTCGGCGAGCCCCTGCTCCGTCCAGGCGAGGTCGGGCACGCGTTCGGCCATGCGTGGGAGGTTAGCCCGCCCTCGGGCCGGATCGGCCGATCAACGGGCGGACGAGGTCGACGACCTGGAGCCCGAGCCGCGTGCTGAAGAACCGCTGGCGCGCGGCGGCGACCGCGCGCTGGGCCGGTGGGAGGTAGCGGAAGCTCATCCGCCCGCCGACGCGCTCGCCCTTCCACTCGCCGTCGGGGACCTCGTCGGCGAGCTTGCGGGCGACCGCCGTCCGGAAGCTCGCTGGCGCCTCGAGTCGCCACGCGTTCGAGTTGCGCAGGTGGTCGACGACGGCCGCGACCGGCGGCATGTATGCGTCGTCGAGCAGCATCAGCCCGCCGACCTTCAGGTGCGGCGCCAGGTACCACCAGTCGAGCGTCGGGTACGGGAAAGCGTGCGCGCCGTCGATCAGGACGAAGTCGAGCGGCCGCGGCTCCCAGTGGCGCAGCACGTCGGCGGACGAGCCGATCCGGAACTGGAGGCGGTCGGTCGAGATTCCGCGCCGCTCGCACTCACGCGCGATCCGCTCCGCCTCCTCCGCCGAGGGGGTGACGGCCTCGTGGTCGGCGCCGCGCGCGGCGAAGACGATCGTGCTCGCGCCGGCGCCCGTCTCCAGCGTCGCCATGCCCGGCTGCACGCTGCGCTCGATGTAGGCGAGCGCGGCCCAGGCGAGACCCCAGAGCTGCGCCTCGCCGTGCAGGCTCGGCTGCTCGTGCATGAGTTGCTCCGTAAGCGACGTCACGCTTCGGCGACGACGTGGTAGTTGACGAAGAGCGTGCCCGGGCGCGGCTCGCGGAGCAGCTCCACGTGCCGGTCGACGAACGGTGCGATGCGGTTGATCATCCGCACGCCCAGGCTCCCGAGCGGGCCGACGTGCAGGCGGCGGGCGAGCAGGTCGACATAGGTCGCGGTCAGCTTGCCGAGGCAGGCGGTCGTGCCCCCCACCGGCGTGACGGTGACGGCGCTCCACTCGGCGCTTCGGAACAGCCGCTCGAGGCCGGTGTGCGTCCAGCGCCAGTTGTCCTCCGGGGACGGGTGGTAGACCTCGACGCCGTGGGTGGAGGCGAGGACGCGACCGCCCGGAGCGGTGACGCGGCGAAGCTCCCGCACTGCCTGCCGCGGGTCGGTCGAGTGCTCGAGCACCTGCGTGCAGAGGACGAGGTCGAAGCTCGCGTCCGGGACGGGCAGGGCCTCGACCGAGCCGTGCACGTCGGCGGCGGGGTTGTCGACCACGTCGACGCCGACGTACTCACTCGCCGCGTCCCGGAAGAACGGGTAGTACGGCTTCACGCCGCAGCCGACGTCGAGCACGCGATAGGAGCCGTGGCGCGCGGCGGCGCGCCTTGCCTCCTCCTGCAGCCAGCGAGACAGCGGCGCCCGGAGGAGGAAGGTCGGCGAGCTCCTCGGGGGGTTCCGCCGCAGCTCGCCCGGCCACTCGGCGTCCATCGCTCGGACCTTACCCCCTCGTATCATGGGCCTCCGTGGACGCCCGCCGCGCCCTCGTCACCGGGATCGCCGGCCAGGACGGATCCCTCCTCGCGGAGCTGCTCCTCGAGCAGGGCTACGAGGTCTTCGGCGTCGTCCGGCGGCCGACGTCGGAGCAGTTCGAGAACCTCGAGGCAGTCCGCGACCGGCTCGAGCTCCTCCAGGCCGACCTCCTCGACGAGCTCTCGCTCGTCGACGCGCTGCAAACCTGCCGGCCGCACGAGGTCTACAACCTCGCCTCGCCGTCGTTCGTGCCGATGTCGTGGCGCCAGCCGGTGCTGACCGCCGAGTTCGCGGCGGTCGGCGTGACGGCGCTGCTCGAGTCGATCCGGCTCGTCGACCCGGAGGTGCGCTTCTACCAGGCGTCGTCGAGCGAGATCTTCGGCGAGCCGCGCGAGGTGCCGCAGACCGAGGAGACGGCGCTCGCGCCGGTGACGCCGTACGGGGTCGCGAAGGCCTACGGCCACCTGATCGTGCGCAGCTACCGCAAGCGTTACGGCCTCTTCGCGTGCTCGGGGATCCTCTACAACCACGAGTCGCCGCGCCGGCCCCCGGACTTCGTCACGCGCAAGGTCGCGCGCGCGGCGGCGGCGATCTCCCTCGGCCTCGCCGGCGAGCTCTGGCTCGGCGACCTCGACGCACGGCGCGATTGGGGTTACGCGGGCGACTACGTGCGCGCGATGTGGCTGATGCTCCAGCAGGACGAGGCCGACGACTACGTGATCGCGAGCGGAGTTCCGCACAGCGTGCGCGAGCTCGTCGAGCTCGCTTTCGGCCACGTCGGGCTCGACTGGCAGGAGTACGTCCACATCGACGAGTCGCTCGTCCGCGGCGCCGCGGAGCTGTACGACCTCGTCGGTGACGCGACGAAGGCCCGCGAGCGGCTGGGCTGGGCGCCGACGGTGGCGTTCGAAGGACTGGTGCGGTTGCTGGTCGACGCCGACCTCGAGCGGCTCCGCCGCGGCGAGGTCACGGTCGAAGTATGAAACGGCGTCGGGGACAGGCTTAAGCGTGTCCCCGACTCAGTTTTTCGTAGACCAAGTCGTGCTCGCGGGCGCAGCGCTCCCAGGTGAACCGCGCGGCCTGCTCGACGCCGCCGCCGGGCGGGTCGTCGAGGGCCCGGCGGATCGCGTCCGCGATCGACTCGACCGAGGTCGGGTCGAGGTAGACGGCGGCGTCGCCGCAGACCTCGGGTAGGGAGGCGACGTTCGACGCGGCGACCGGCGCGCCGCACGCCATTGCCTCCAGGCAGGGCATCCCGAAGCCCTCGTACAGGCTCGGGTAGACGACCGCGGCCGCCGTCCGGTAGAGCGCGATCAGCTCGTCGAGCGAGACGTGGCCGCGCGACTCGACGCCGGGCGGTAGGGTCAGGCGCTCGTGCCCGATTCCGGTGAGGACGAGTCGGAGCTCGGCCCGCTCGCGGCGAACGAGCGCGAACGCCTCGAACAGCCGCCGGTGGTTCTTGTGCGGCCATGCGTTGGCGGGGTAGAGGAGGAAGGACTCGCGCGGGCGGCCGTCGGGGGCGAAGCGGTCGTGGTCGACGGCGAGGTGGATTGCGCGGACGCGCTCGGGTGGCAGGTGGTGGCGCTCGAGGATCGTCCGCCGCGCGTGCTCGGAGATCGTGATCACGATGCGGCTCTCGAGCAGCGGGCGGCGGTAGAAGCGGCGCCGGTAGAGGAGCTGCGCACGTGAGAAGAACTCCGGGTGCTCCTCGTGCTGGAGGTCGAGGATCGTCGTCGCGACCGGCAGGTCGTGAGGCGGCCGGGGCAGCATCACCGTGAGCGGGAAGTGGATCGCGTCGAGCTCGTCGAGCCGCGCGGCGCGGCGCAGGCGCCCGGGGAACAGCGCGGCTCGCGCCATCGCGGCGGCGCGGGCGGCCGTCGAGCGGGTGTCGCCGTATTCGCGGACGACGGTCGCGGGCAATCCGCAGCCGGCGTCGCCCGCGACCCGCGGGGCGAGGACGCGGTAGTCGAGCCGGCCGACGCGCGCCAGGGCGGCACAGAGCTGCCGCGCGTACGTCTCGGAGCCGCCCATTCGCCCGGGCACGAGCGTGAGCATCGAGATCCCGACCACGGCCCGAGTTAAGCAGCAGCCCGCGGAGCCGTGTCGATCTTCGTGGCGTTTACCACCCAGTCTCTGAGACCGGGGTTGAAACGATTGCGCGACGATTCGTCCACAGGGATCGGCGCGGTCGCGCCTTACAGTGCCGTAACGGCCCGGCGATACAATTTGCCGATGCCCCCGGCGGCGCCAAGAAGTCCTGCAAAAGAGGATATTTCGCCCTCTGAGGTCGACGTCAAGGCACTCGTCGAACGCCTCCGTGAGGAGCTCGCCGGCGGCCGGAACGGAGCCGCGGGGCGCGGGCACCTGCTCGCCGCGCGGCACCGCGCGGAGCGGCTCTGGGCGGTCAGCGCCGACCGCCCGCTCGAGCGCCGGCCGGGCGCGAAGGGCTGGGTCGCGTACCCGGTCAAGAAGCTGCTGCGGCCGCTCCTCCGCTGGTACGTCGAGCCGCTCGCCCACGAGCAGCGGATGTTCAACGACGTCGTCCTGAAGATGGTCGACGGGATCCTCGAGGAGGTCGACCGCGGCGAGCGCTCCCGCGAGGAGGCGCTCCGCACGCTGGGCGAGCTCGAGGAGCGGTTGACGCGCGTCGAGCGGCGCGCCGCAGGCAGCGCCCCCGGCACGGTCGCCGCCCAGCCGGCCGCCGCGGCGGTTCCCGACTACTTCGCCTTCGAGGCGCGGATGCGCGGCTCGACCGCCGACGTCCGCGAGCGCCAGCGTCCGTACGTCGACGACTTCCGCGACGCCGCGCCGGTGCTCGACGTCGGCTGCGGCCGTGGCGAGTTTCTCGGGCTGCTCCGCGAGGCTGGGATCGAGGCCCGAGGCGTCGACGCCGACGCCGACATGGTCGCCTACGCGCGCGGCGAGGGCCTCGACGTCGAGCAGGCCGACGCGCTCGCCTATCTCGAGCAGCAGCCGGAAGCGTCGCTCGGCGGGATCTTCGCCGCCCAGGTCGTCGAGCACCTGCCGCCCCCGCAGCTCTTCCGTCTGCTCGAGCTCGCCGCCCGAGGCCTGCGGCGCGGCGGCGTCCTCGTCGCCGAGACGATCAACCCGCTCTCGCCGCTCGCGCTCCGCTCCTACTTCGCCGACCTGACGCATGCGCAGCCGCTCGTCCCCGACACCCTCGCGTTGCTCGCCAAGCAGGCCGGCTTCCGCGAGGTCGAGACCCGCTACCTGAACGCGCCGCGCCACGCGGACGACGTCGACGAGCGGATCCGCGAGATCCTGTTCGCGCCGCTCGACTACGCGATCGTCGCGCGAACGTGAGCCCTCGCGCCCCCGGCCGCCTTCGGCCCCCGCCCGGCGAAGCTTGCCGCCAGCGCCGCCGGGCAAAGCCCGCCGGCGCGGCACCGGCCTGGGCCGGGCTCCGCCGAAGGCTGACGACGCTGGCAGACTCGTCTTTGGGCGCATCACCGGGCTTCGCCCGGGGATGCTTGCCGGCTGACGCAGGATGCTGCGCGCGCGGCGCTTGTCCGTACTGGGAGGTACTGTCCTGCGCGCCGCGCGCTTGCCTCCTTTGCCAGCGCCGCCCTGGGAACGCGAGGTGAGGATCGCCGTCTGCCGGCCCCAGGTGCCGTTCGCGCGCGGCGGGGTCGAGATCTTCACGGACGACCTCGTCGCCGAGCTGCGCAAGCGCGGCCACGACGCCGACCTCGTCACCGTCCCGTTCAAGTGGTACCCCGGCGAGCGCGTGCTCACGCAGGCGTTCCTGTGGCGCCTGCTCGACCTCGACGAGGCGGACGGCCGCCGGATCGAGCTTGTGATCGCGACGAAGTTCCCGTCCTACGTCGTCCGCCACCCGAACAAGGTCGTCTGGCTCGTCCATCAGTTCCGCCAGGCCTACGAGCTCGACCGCACCGAGCTCGGCCAGTTCGGCGAGTCGCCGGAGGAGCGCGCGATCCGCCGGCGCGTCCAGGAGCTCGACCGGCGGGCACTCGGCGAGGCGAGGAAGGTGTTCGCGACCTCGCGCAACGTCGCCGACCGCCTCGAGCGCTCCACCGGCCTGGCCGCGGAGGTGATGCCGCACCCGCCGCAGGAGCTCCCGTACCGCTGCGACGAGTACGGCGACTTCGTCCTCTCGGTCGGCCGCCTCGACCGCGCGAAGCGGGTCGACCTGCTGCTCGAGGCGGCGCGGCACGGTGGCTTCCGCGTCGTCGTCGCCGGCGACGGCCCGGAGCGCGAGCGGCTCGAGGCGCTCGCGGACGGTCAGGCGCGCTTCCTCGGCCGGGTCGGCGAAGAGGAGCTCGCCGACCTGTACGCGCGCTGCCTCGCGGTCTTCTACGCGCCGGTCGACGAGGACTTCGGCATGGTCCCGTACGAGGCATTCCTCGCCGAGAAGCCCGTCGTGACGACGACCGACGCGGGCGGCCCGCTCGAGGTCGTCACCGACCGCGTCACCGGCCTCGTCACCGAGCCGCGCGCGGAAGCGCTCGCGCAGGCGTTCGCGACCCTCACGCCCGACGAGGCCGCGGCCTGGGGCCGCGCCGGCCGCGAGCTCGCGCAGCGAGTGTCGTGGGACGCGACGATCGACAAGCTGCTCGCGTGAGGGTCGCCTACTACTCGCCGCTGCCGCCGTCGCGGTCGGGGATCGCGGACTACTCCGCGCTGCTGATCCCGGCGGTCGCGCGGCGCGTCGACCTCGTCGTCATGCGGCCGGGGCGTTCCCGCCGCCGGCAGCCCGACGCGGACGTCGCCCTCTACCACGTCGGCAACGACCCTGCCGAGCACGGCTGGATCGTCGACGCGCTGCGTCGCCGGCGCGGGATCGTCGTTCTGCACGAGTTCGTGCTCCACCACCTCGTCTCCGGGATCACGCTCGCGCGCGGCGACCTCGACGGCTACGCCGCAGCACTCGAGCGCGAGTCGCCGGACGGCCGGAAGCTGGCGCAGGCGGTCGCCGACGGCCGGATCCGGCCGCTCTGGGAGAGCCGCCCGCAGGACTTTCCGCTCGCCCAGGAGATCCTCGAGCACGCAGCCGGGCTCGTTGTCCACTCGCGGTACGTCGAGCAGCGCGCACGCGCGGCCGGGTACGACGGCCCCGTGTGGCGCATCCCGATGCCAGCGTGGCCGGTACCGGAGGTCGAGCCGGCCGAGATCGAGGGCAAGCCGCTCCTCGGGTCGTTCGGCCACGTGAACGAGAGCAAGCGCATCCCGCAGCTCCTCGAGGCGTTCGCGCGCCTGCACGCGCGTAACCCCGACGCGCGGCTCCTCCTCGTCGGCTCCTGGTCGCCGCGGTTCCCGCGGCTCGAGCTGCCGCCGGGCGTGATCCGGAGGGACTACGTCCCGGAGGGCGAGCTCTGGCGCTTGCTCGCTGCCGCCGACGCCGTCGTGTCGCTACGCTGGCCGACCATGGGCGAGACCTCCGCGGCCGCGATCCGCGCGCTCTCGCTCGGCAAGCCCCTGGTCGTCAGCGACGTCGGCTGGTTCTCGG
>Ga0070741_10007565_pt1 | contig 22376 bp, 16 predicted proteins | sample Coa_R1_4_FD_66440 | JGI IMG/M metagenome (GOLD analysis project Ga0070741, IMG submission 66440) | Surface soil microbial communities from Centralia Pennsylvania, which are recovering from an underground coalmine fire - Coalmine... | ecosystem: Environmental > Terrestrial > Soil > Unclassified ... | reverse complement strand
GCTCGTGGGCCGCCCAGAACCAGCTGCGTGACCTGGCCGATCTCATCAATCGCGATAAGGCCGCGGCCAAGGATCACGAGCAGACGCTCAAGGCGTACGATGAGTGGTATCGTGTCGGTGGAAAGATCACCGGCTGGCCGTGGGATTACAGCACCATCGCCAGCCACTTCAACCTGGCGCATCTCGAATCGGCCGGGCTTAAATCACCGCTCGAGCTTGGCGACGGCTGGAGCTGGAATGTCCTGCTCGACTACGCGCAAAAGCTCGCGCGGCGGGGCTCGACGCCACAGGAGACGCGCTACGGGTTCATCGTCGTGACCAACGATGAAGGCGGCTGGCTGAACTTCGTCTACGCCAACGGCGGGAGCTACTTCACCACCGACCTCAAGCGCTGCACGCTCGCCCAGCCGCCGGCCGTCGAGGCGATCGAGTTTCTGGCGGACATGGTGCAGAAGTATCGCGTGGCCCCGACGACCGATGAGATCAGGGCCACCGGGCGCAGCGAGCTGCAGCTCTTCGAGCAGGGCCTGGCCTCGATGTGGACCGCCGGCGACTGGAACTTCCAGGAGCATCGCAAGGTTGATGGGCTGCGCTGGGAGGCCAGCTTCATTCCCAAATCGCCGAAGACGGGCAAGACGGGCAGCGCGGCGAACCTGCGCGCACTGGTGATGAGCTCGCAGAGCAAGCGCGTCGAGCCTACCTGGGAGTTTATGAAGTTCATGCTGACCAAGCCGGTGCAGGATCGGGTGACGATGCTCTTCCAGGAGGTGCCGGCGCGGATCGATTCGGCCACCGAAACGTACGCCAACCCGGATAAGGCCGGGCCGCCGGCCGGGCGCAAGCTGCTGAAGGAATCGATCCAGGCGACACGCGCGCTCCCCGCCCATTACAGCGCGCCGCTGGCTGAATACCGGTCCCAGGTCAGCGCATACGTGGCCGATGTCATCAACGGCAAGATCAATGCGCGCGACGGCCTGAAGCAGGCAGAGGATTTCGCCAACGGCGTCTTCGCTAAATACGTGAGCTAGCGTGCGCTGGAGGAGTCGCGGCCAGCAAGGCGGCGGGGAGGAGGCCAGCCCCGAGGAGCCGGCTATGGTAGGTAGTGCCCCAACGCCGCTGCGCGGCCGGTTCGCCGTGGGAACCGCCGTCGCCGCGCCGGGTGAGCGTGCCTTTGGCTACGTTTCCGTGCCGTTGGCGCACGGCGAAGAGGTCCGCGTCGCTTGCTGGGTCATCCACGGCCGCGCCGGCCGCGGGCAGGCGCCTGGCACCAATCCGGTGCTCTACGTGCACGCCACGCAGCACGGAAATGAGCTCAGCGGGATCGAGGTCGTGCGTCGCGTGGCGCAATCGGTCGATCCCCGCCGGTTACGAGGCACGCTGATCGCCGTGCCGATCGCCAATCCGCTGGCGTTTCAGTGGCGGCGGCACCACTATCTGCAGCGTCCAGAGGAGGCCTATCAGGCGCGGCCGGAGCTTGACCTCGACCACTGCTGGCCCGGCCAGCCCAATGGCACGCACGTCGAGCGCCTGGCGTACGCGCTCTGGGAGCAGGCTGTTCGCCAGGCGACGCACGTGCTCGACCTGCACACCTGGAACCGCTGGCAGGCGGCGGCCACCACCGTCCGCGCCTGGCACGCTCCTTCGCTCGCGCTCGCCAAAGCCTTTGGGCTCTGGGTCCAAGCACGGTGGCAGCCTTCGCCGGCAGATAACGAGCCCTTCGGGTCACTCACCGGAATGGCCATCCGCCACGACAAGGCGGCCTGTGCCCCAAACTTCACCGGCCAGTGGGATATTTTCGAGCCGCAGGTGCGGCGTGGCGTGGCCGGACTGCGGCGCGTACTGCGGTTCCTGGGCCTGCTGCCGCTGGCAGGCCCCCAGCGCGGCGCCGACCGCCGTCGGCGCGCCGTCGAGCCACCGGTCTTTAGCGTCGAGCAGCTGGTCGACGTTACCGTCGCCGAAGCCGGCATCTTCCTGCCACGCGTCCGGCCGGAAGCGCGTGTACGGCACGGCTCCGTACTGGGCCTGCTGGTGCGCCTAGACACCTTCGAGATGCAGCCGGTACAGTCGCCCGTCGACGCACTCGTCTATCTCATCGGCGCAATTGGTCCGGGCGCTGATGTGGCGCTGCCACCAATGATGCCGGTGGCCCGCGCCGGCGGGCGTGTCGCACGGCTGCTGCCTTTGTCGTGTTTGTAGCTTTGCAGCTTTGTAGCAGGGAACAGGTGATGGCAAGAGTCCGATTGGCACACATACCCGCTCATTTGCATCGGGAGCTGCCGGCCAGGAGCCGCCGGCTAGTGCTCTCGACGCTGGCTGCTGGCCCGTTGGCCCTGGCCGCCTGTGTGGTACCAGGACGCTCCGGGGCCGCGGAAAGCAGCGCCGGGCCAAAGGCGCTGCCGGTGCCGCGGACGGTGGAGTATTGGAGCCAGTACGCTTCGGGTGATGCTCTCAATGCACAGAATGCACTGCTGGCGCGCTACCAGGAGCGCAATCCCGGTGTCACAGTGAACACGGCGGTGGCGCCGATGGTGAACCAGGTTCCAGAGAAGACGATCGCTGCCGTTGCCGCCGGCACACCACCCGATGCGGCCGTCTTCGACCGGTTCATGATTGCCACCTTCGCGGTGAAAGACACCTTTACACCCCTCACCGATCTCGCCAAGCGCGACGGGATGACAGCCAAGGAGTACTATCCCTTCGCCTGGAACGAGGCCGGATACAAGGACAAGCTCTACGCGCTGCCATTCCAGACCGGCATTCGCGCCGTGTTCTACAACCGCGCGCACCTCAAGGAGGCGGGGATCAATCCCGACCAGCCCGCGAAGACGCTGACCGAGCTCGACCAGCACGCCATCCGCCTGACGCAGCAGGACGGCGACCGCTACACGCGCGTGGGCTTCATCCCCTGGATCGGCAACAGCCACTTCTACACGTATGGCTGGCTCTTCGGGGGCGAGTTCTACGACCCGAAGACGAACCGCTGCACGGCCAACGATCCGCACAATGTGCAGGCGCTCGAATGGGAGGCGGGGTATGCGCGCCGCCTGGGTGATGCGCGTGAGCGGGCCTTCGAGGCTACCTTCAGCCAGGTTCAGGGCGGTGCGTTCGTCGGCGGCCTGGTGAGCTACTTCCACACGACGCAGTCGCTGATCAACGCGGCGCCGCAGCAGAACCCTTCGCTCGACTACGGCGCCATCCCGTTACCACCGGCACCGGGGCAGACGAAGACCTCGACCTGGTCGGGCGGGTTCGGCTACATCATTCCCCGCGGGGCCAGACAGCTCGAGGCCGGCTGGCACCTGGCCAAGTTTCTGGGGAGCGATGAGGGCGAGCTGCTCTGGACGCAGACGACCTTCAATCTGCCGGTGCGCGTGAACGTGGCCAAGAGCGACTTCTGGCAGGAGCAGGCGAAGGACGCGCGGATGAAGGTTTTTCTGGACCTGCTCCCGATCGCGCGTTCGCGGCCGGTGATGCCGGCGGCGCAGCAGCTCTGGGATGAGCTCAACGATGCCGTCGAGCAGGTGCGCAAAGGCGCGGCGCTGCCCAAGGACATCCTCGACGACGTGACCCGCCGCGTCAACCTGGAGCTGGCCAAGTACGGCTGAGCGTTAGCCTTCGCGCCAGCGTGTGGGACAGGAGCAGCCCGCGTCCGGTGGAGCCGGCCGGCGGGGCATCACGCCTTGCGCGCGGCCGCACCAAGCTCCAGGCAGCGCTCGTAGGCAGCGACGATGCCGGCGGCGATCGCGGCACGCAGGCCGCCGCGCTCCATGGCATAGAGGCCGGCAGCGGTCGTGCCGCCCGGCGTCGTGACCAGGTTGCGTAGCTCCGCCGGGTGCTTGCCCGTCTGGCGCGCCAGCTCGACCGACCCGCTCATCGTCTGCAAGGCCAGCTCGTACGCCCACTCGCGCTTGAGCCCAATCTGCACGCCGGCATCGGTCAGCGCTTCCAGCATGAGCATCACCCAGGCCGGGCCGCTGCCGGAGACGGCGGTGGCCATGTCGAGATACCGCTCGCGGTCGACCTCGAACTCGCGGCCGAAGGCCTGCAGGATGGCGCGCGCTTCGGTCTTCTGCGCCTCCGTCACCTCTTCGGTGGCGATCCAGACCGAGATGCTCTGGCCGACCTGTGCCGGCGTATTGGGCATCACCCGAATCACCGCTGCGTGTCGGAGGCCGAGCGCGAGCGTCTGGAGCTCGACGCCGGCAGCGATGCTCATGACTAGCTGGTCGAGGTGCAGGTGCCCGCGAAGCGCATCCATCACGCGCGGCATGTCCTCCGGCCGCACCGCCAGCAGGACCGTGCTGGCGCCATCGATCGCCGCATGGTGATCGAAGATGGCCGCAATGCCCAGGCGCTCGGCGAGTCGCGCGCGGGCAGCTACGTCGGGCTCGCTGACGACCACGCGCTCGGGCGGGACGAGGCCGGTCTCGACGACCCGCGCCGCGATCGCGCCGCCCATCTTGCCGCCGCCGATGATCGCCAGCTTGCGCACTTCCATCCAAGCACCTCCATCCGACTCGTCCGCCCGCCTCATCCTCCGGCACGGATTCTACCCGCGCCGCCTGCACGCGGCCGGCCGCGCAGCGCTCTATACTGGCAGTGGGGCCGGCCGCGACGCCGGCCAGACCGGCACGGTACAGCGAGGTGCAGCTAATGGTACAGAGGCTCTACCGAGGTGCCGGGTGGCCGTACGCCGGAAGGCAGCCCGTGGTGAGCGGTGCGCAACGCAGCGCTTTCCGGAGCGGTCTCCGGCGGCATGCGCCGAACGCCGAAGGAGGTGCAACGTGGTACCGGAGTTTCGCAACGAGGGACTGACTGATTTCGAGGTGCCGGCCAACCGCGAGGCATTCGCGGCGGCGCTGGCGCGGGTAGCATCGGAGGCGGGCCGCGAGTACCCTCTCCGGGTCGGCGGCGAATCGCTCACCACCGGCACCTGGATCATCTCGCAGAATCCGGCGCGGCCAGCGGAGACGATCGGCCGGGTGGCACGTGCCGGGCGTGCCGAGGCCGATCGCGCGCTGGCTGCCGCGCAGGCAGCGTTTGAAACCTGGTCGCGCACCGATCCGGCGGTGCGGGCGCGGCTGCTGCTCAAGGCTGCCGCGATCATGCGCCGGCGCAAGCACGACCTCTCCGCCACCATGGTGCTGGAGATCGGCAAGCCCTGGGCCGAGGCCGATGCCGATACGGCTGAGGCCATCGACTTCTGCGAGTTCTACGCCCGCGAGATGCTGCGCCTGGCCGCGCCCCAGCCCCTCACTCGCCTGCCGGGCACGCGCAATGAGCTGATCTACCTGCCACTCGGCGTGGGCCTGGTGGTGCCGCCCTGGAACTTTCCACTGGCCATTCTCTGCGGCATGACCGTCTCAGCGGTGGTGGCAGGCAATACGGTGCTGCTCAAGCCCTCCAGCCTCACGCCGGTGATCGCGGCGAAGTTCGTCGAATGCCTGGAGGAGGCGGGCCTCCCGCCGGGAGTGGTGAACTTCGTGCCCGGCCCGGGTGACGAGGTGGGCGAATATCTGGTTGAGCACCCGCAGATCCGCTTCGTCTCGTTCACCGGCTCGCGCGAGGTGGGCACGCACATCTACGAGCAGGCGGCGAAGGTTCCACCGGGACAGCGCTGGCTCAAGCGGGTGATCGCCGAGATGGGTGGCAAGGACGCCATCGTCGTCGATGAGACGGCTGATCTCGATGCGGCCGCCGAAGGGGTGGTTGTCTCCGCCTACGGGTTCGCGGGCCAGAAGTGCTCCGCCTGCTCGCGCCTGATCGCCGTCGATGCAATCTACGACGGGCTCATCGCACGAGTAGTCGAGCGGGCCAGAATGCTCCGCGTGGGCGACCCGAGCCTCTACGAGACGCAGATGGGTCCCGTGGCCGATGCCGGGCAGTTCCGCAAGATCTCGGAGTACCTGGAGATCGGGCGCCAGGAGGGCCGCCTGCTCCTGGGCGGCGGTGCCGACGCGAAGGAAGGCTTTTATGTCGAGCCCACCGTCTTTGGCGACGTGCCGCCCGGCGCGCGGATCGAGCAGGAGGAGATCTTTGGCCCAGTGCTGGCGTGCGTGCGGGCGCGCGACTTTGACGACGCGCTGCGCATCGCCAACGATACCGTCTATGGTCTGACCGGCTCGCTCTACTCGCGCGACCCGTACCGCATCGTGCGCGCCGAGCGCGAGTTCCACGCCGGCAACCTGTACATCAACCGCAAGTGCACCGGCGCGCTGGTGGGGGTTGAGCCGTTTGGCGGCTTCAACCTCTCTGGAACCGACAGCAAGGCCGGCGGCCGCGATTACCTCTTGCTGCTGCTCCAGGCAAAGTCGATCTCGGAGCGGCTCTGAGCCCGTGCTCCCGTGCTCTCGTGCGAGGAGGTCTTCCGCCACTCTGGCTGCAGGCACGGTCGATCGCGGATCGGAGCGGCTCTGAGCCATCCCTTCTCGCTTGCGATCCCGAGCTACCAGGCGGCCCACTCCGGGTGGCGCTCGATCGACGAGAGCGCTTGAGCCAGGGGATGCGCTGGCGGCAGGCGTGTGGGGCGGCCTTCAGGCGTGACCCACACCATCTCGGTCAAGGCCAGCGCCAGGGGTAGCGCAACCTCGGGCGCGGCATCCAGCTCAGCGGCGTCGTAGAGGCGGTAGCCAAAGACCAGGCGCGGGCCGCGGGCGTCGACGAGCGCGATGCGCAGCGCCAGCGCCTGGTCGAAGCGCGCCGGGCGGCGATACAGGAGGCGTAGCTCGCGCACGGCCTGGCCGTAGCCGGCCGCCTCCAGCTCGCCGAAGGCAAAGCCGAGCGCGCGCAGGAGCTCGACCCGTCCGGCCTCGAGCCACACCGGGTACGCCGCGTGGTGCGCCACGCGCATCGCATCGGTCTCGGCATAGCGCACACGGAAGCGATAGTCGAAGATCATCGTCTGGCGTTCCACATGGTACGGCCAGGGCTGCGGAATCTGGGAGAGCCCATCCGGCCGGTGCCTCCCGGGCCGGCTGCTCCCGGTGGCCGCATGGTACGGTGAAGACTGGTGAATCAGCCGGGGCAGCCCGCCGGGGCAGCGGAACCAATCAGCGCGAGTGAGCCGATCGAGACGGAGGTGCGCCTACGTGGGTCGCAGCGCGCCTTCCGCGCCCTCGCAGCAGCGGCGGCGATCGATAGCTGGCGCGTCGTGGCACGGCGCCGCGTGCGCCTGCGCGACGTGTACTGGGATACACCCGACCATCGCCTGGCGGCGCTGGGGATCACCCTCCGTGTGCGTGAGCCCATGCTCGAGCCGGCGGCGCTGCCGGCAGCCGAGCGAGTGGCACGTCCGAGCGCCGAGCTGACGCTGAAGCGACCGGCAGAGCGGCCGGCGCCTGGTGCGGCCAGCCACCAGCGCTACGAGCTCACGGCCCCCGTGCCGCTGGGCACAGGCCCCCGTGAGTGGCAGCACCTGCCGGCCGCTCGCCCGATAACCGCTGCGCTCCGGGAGCTGGGCGTCCTCGACGACCTGTACCCCGATCTCGTCCTTTGCAACCCGCGCCACGAGCTGGTCCTGCGCCGCGATGCGCGCCGAGCCGGCCGGTCTGAAGAGGTGGTGCTCTCGCTCGACGAGGTCACGATCGAGGGCGCGCCGTACCGGCGGCGCTACGTCGAGCTGGAGCTGGCCCGCGGGCACCGCGCGGCGCTGGAGGAGCTGGCGGCGCGCGTCCAGGAGCGCTTTGGCGTGCGCGCTAGCCGCACCGGCAAGGTGCAGGCGGCGCGCCGGTGGATGGCGAGGTGGGTAGCGCGCGCGCCTGCCTCGCCCTGGGACGATTGCCCAAACTGGTGTGAGCGAAACGCGTGATCGAACGACTGTGGAGGAGGACGAATGGCCAAACGGGTTGCGGTGACTGGAGGGGCAGGATGGATCGGTGGGTGGGTCGTGCGCGAGCTCGTCGCGCACAATTATGAGGTGGTGGTGCTCGACCGAGCGCTGCCGCCGGAGCGGACGACTGCCCGGGGCGTCCAGCCCCGCGTGCCGGGGGTGCACTACCGGCTTGGCGACCACGAAAACCTGGCCGATGTGGCCGAGGTCTTCCATGGCTGCGAGGCCGCCATTCATCTCTCGGCCATTCCGGCTCCGGGGACGCATCCCAATGCCCGCGTCTTTCAGACCAACGTGATGGGCACCTTCAATGCCTGCGAGGCGGCGGCGCTGGCTGGCCTGCGCGCGCTGGCGCTCGCCAGCAGCATCAACACGCTGGGGTTTGGCTACCGGACGCACGAGTTCGCGCCCCACTTCGTGCCCGTGGACGAGACGCACCCGAACCTGCCCCAGGACCCCTACGGGCTCTCGAAGCTGGTTGGGGAGGAGATCGCCGCTGCGATCCACCGCCGCACCGCCGGCCGGCTGCGCGTCGTCTCGATCCGACCCAGTGCTGTGGTGCGACCGTGGCAGTATGCCCGCGCGGCCGAGCGTTTCGCCAGCGATCCACGGTCTGGGCAGCGCAGCCTCTTCAGCTATACCGATCCGCGCGATCTGGCTACGCTCTTTCGGCTGGCGATCGAGAGCGAGCATCCCGAGGCGGCGTGCACGGCCGTCTTCGCCGTCCAGGATGATTCGTGGACCGACCGCCCGGCGCGCGAGGTGCTGCCGCAGGCGTACCCGGGAACCGAGCACTTACCCGGGCTGGAGACACTCGGGGCGGCCCAATCGCCGGTGTCGAATGCTCTGGCGCGGCGGCTCTTCGGCTGGGACCCGCAGCGCTCGTGGCGCAACCCGGCCGATCATCTGCCTCCGCCCGAGTAAGGCCCGTCCCTCTCGTCTCTCTCGTCTGCCCCTCAGGGTGAGCCGCTCGAGAGATCATCCGGCCGGCGCTCGGGCCGCCCGTCGGCGCCGTCGAGCCCGCCGTGCAGCAGGTGCAGCTGCGCCCGCAGCGCGCGACGTGCCTCGCCGTCTGCACCTTTGCCCCCTCCGCCGAGCACACGCAGGGCCGGCCTGCCTCCTGCCGACACTGGCTCACTCCCCTCGCTGGCGGGCGCATGGCGGCCCTCATTGCGCGCGCAGCGCACGATCAGCTCGCGCACAATCTCCCAGTACCGGCGGCGGATAGCCTGCAGACGCTCCCCGGCCTCACTCGCTGGAGCCGGCGCTCGCAGCGAGTCCATGCCCCGCATGGTTGCTCGAGTCACTGGCTCCTCGTCGCCGGCCGCGCTCTGGTACCGGGCGGGAGCGCCGCCAGCTTCCGGCCGCTCAGGTGCGGTGGAGCCGGATAGCCGATCATCATTCTCCCGGCCGCTGCTGCGGGGAGACGCGGCCGCGGGCATCTCCGATGACCCGCGCGGTGAGCCGATGGTGGCCATGGTGTTGCGTGCCTGCGTCGTACTGCGTGCGGAAGTGCGGTCCCCGCAAGTCTCGCCGATCACGCCTGCAGGCGTGATCGGCGCGGTACTTGTGGGGGGATGCGAGCCGTGTGGCGGGAGGATCAACGCCGGACCAGGCGATAGCTGGTGGTGGTGGCCTCGATCGTCAGCGGGCCGTCGACGGCGGTACGGTACCGGGCTGCCTCGGGCAGCACGTCCAGCGGATCCGTCTCACCGTCCGAGCCGGGGGCCCGCTGGGTGGATGGCCGTGGCACGTCCTGCACGACGACCACCTCCGGCCGCGCCGCCGCCAGCAGCGCCGCTGCCACCGGCGTCTGGCTCTCACGGTCGCCGAGCAGCACGACTGTGCTGGCCGGCAGATCGTGGAGCGCACTGCTGCGGAGCGGGCCGGCCGGGACCAGCAGGCTGAACTCGCCCCAGCGCAGGCGCAGTGCCGACAGTGCCGGCGACCCGTGCGCCTCCCCGCCAGGCTCCGGCTCTGGTGGACCCAGGATATCGAGAGTGAGGCTGCGGCCAATGGTCAGCCGCGTGCCCGGCGCGACTACTAGCCGGCGCACTCCGGCCTGCGCTGCCATCGAGCGCAGATGGCGATAGGTGGCTGAGGGATAATCGTCTACCAGATCGATCAGCACGCCGGTACGGTAGCGCTCCAGCACCATGGCGAGACCCTGGATCGACGCCTGGCGAGGGTCGGCTAGGACGATGGCATCGATGGTGCGGTCCCAGGGGCGAAGATGCTCGCCGAGCAAGGCCACCGCGCTGTTCGCTGCCGGCCCGCCGTTGACCAGCACGCGGCTCCCGTCCGGCGCCTGGACGAAGGCCAGCGTACCATCGGGCACGGCGGGGAAGCGCGCTACCAGGCGCGGAGCCTGGAACGCGCCGGCTGGGAAGGCCATGGCCCAGGCGACGGCGGCCAGTGCCAGCAGCCCACTGAGGAGGGCCGCTCTCGCGCGGCCGCCCAGGCCGCCGGCGGAGGGAGGCGGCGCGCTTGGGGAGCGTATCTGGCCCTGGGTGCGCCATTCCACCACCGCGCAGAGTACCACCAGCGCAGCGAGGTAGGCAGTGATGGCGGCCGGCGGCCAGGCCGGCAGCGGCGCGGCCGCGTGGGGCAGGCCGGCCGACCAGCGCACCAGCGCCACCAACGCGGCCGCTGGCGCCCAGGTGAGTGACGCCAGCAGCGGCGCGGCGGGCGGGAAGAGCGTGCCGGAAAGTGCCAGCGCGGTGCCGCCGGCCATGATCGGTGCCACCAGCGGCAGGCTCAGCACATTGGGCAGCGGCGCGATCAGCGAGACGCGGCCAAAGGTGCTCACCAGCACCGGCAGGATGAAGAGCTGGGCAGCCAATGTTGCGGCCAGCGCCTCGACGGCGAAGGCGGGGAGCCGCCCGAGGCGGCCAAGCCCTGCCGCCAGCGGGCCGGCGAGCCAGATCAGTCCGGCGGTGCCGAGGAAGCTCAGCTGCCAGCTGGCATCGGCCACGATGTCCGGCTGCCACGCCGCCAGGGCAGCGCTGCCCCAGAGCAGCAGACTACCCGCCGTCCCCTGCCGGCCCGCCGCGCGACCCAGCAGCGCGAGCTGGGCCATTGCGGCCGCGCGCAGCACGCTGCCGGACGCGCCGACGAGCGCCACGAATCCCCACAGCGCCAGCGAGCACAGCGCCGCTGTGGCCACCCGTCGCGCGCCGGGGCGCCGGCCCGGCCGGCCCAGCAGCAGTGCCACGGCACCTACCACCATCGATACGTTGAAGCCCGAGATGGCGATCAGGTGGCTGGTACCAGAGCGATTGAAGGCGTCGGTGAGGTCCCGCGGGATCGAGGCGCGTACGCCAAGCAGGATACCTGCTACCAGCGCGGCCTCCGGCTCGGGAAGATAGGTGGCCAGTGGCTCGGCAAGCCGGTGGCGTAGTGTAGACAGGGCGTGGCTCAGCCGGTGCGGTGCTTCATAGCCCAGTACCTTCGTCGCCGGGAAGGCCACCGTCGCGTCGATCTGCTGCCGGCGCAGGTAGGCGGCGTAGCCGGCCGTCGCCGATTCTTCAGGCGTCTGCACTGTTCCCCGCACCTCCACCACCTCGCCGTCCTGCCACGCCGCCACGAGCGGGATGGTCACCTGGGCCGTGCCGCGCGTGGCGCGCCAGCCCTCCCCGGCAGACTCGAGCGCGTCCACCCGCAGGATCGCCTGCTGCACGCGGCCGCGGGGAATGGGGTCGCCGGCGACGGCACCGCGCAGCGCCACCACCTGCTCGCCGGCCAGCGCCTGCGCCAGCGGCGATGGCGGGGCGGCGCCGGCAGCGCTCCGGAGCAGGCCGAGGGCCAGTGCCGCCAGCGCCAGGCCGATCGCGACGTGCCACGGCCGGCGCGCTGCCATCAGGCACAGCGCGGCCGCAGCCGTCGGCATGCCGGCAAGCCACCACGGCCACGTGACGAACGATGCCGCCCAGACCGTGGCCAGGAAGGTGAGCGGCACGAGCAGGATCATGCGTTCATGCGTTCTTCGTCTCGTGAGATGGCGGCGTGCCCGACCTGGCCGGTACCCCGGGTGCGCCGCGCTGGATCAGTCGAAGGAGAGATAGTCGGCCGCGCGGCGCACGATCGCCTCCGAAAGGCCGGCGCGGCGCAGGTCATCCAGCGAGGAGAGACGGCCGTGGGCAGCGCGATAGTCCACGATCTTCTTCGCCGAGGCAGCTCCAATGCCCGGCAGCTTCTCCAGCTGCGCGGCGGTGGCCGTGTTCACGTTCACTCGCTCTGTCGGCGCCCCCGTTGCCGGCACCGGCGTAGCCGCGGGCCTGGGCGTAGCCGACGGGCGCGGCGCCTGCGCCGGCCGCGGCGTGGTCGATGGGCGTGGGATAGGCGAAGGGGCGAGATCCGGCGCGCCTGTGCCGGCCGGCGCGCTGGAGGCGCCATGCTCGGGCGAGTCGACGGCGATCGGACTCGGTGTGGGTGCGAACGGCACGTCCAGGCGCTGCTCGTCGCGCAGGCGCTGCGCCAGGTTCAGGCGGCTGGGGTCGGCCCCGGGCGCAAAGCCACCGGCAGCGCGAATGGCATCGTCCACCCGGTCGCCCAGTGTCAGCCGGTAGACGCCGGGCGTGGCAACAGCGCCGGTGACCTGCACTGCGATCTCCGCCCCGCCCCCAGCGCTGCCCCTCGCCGGCTCAACGAGTACCGGTGCAGGCTGCCGGCCACGCCAGGCCTGCCAGCCGAAGAGGGTGAAGCAGAGCGCGACCAGCACGCTACCGCCCCACGTGCGCCAGCGGGCCCACACCGGCGGCAGGGCGGGAGTGGCGCCTGCCTTCGGGCCACCCGGCACGCCAACCCCCTCTCTCGGGCCGCCGGTGCCTTCGTGGATTTCGTGGATGATGATCTCTGTTCCCGAGAGGAGCCCCTGTGCGCTAAGATCGGGCGGCGCCGTGCCGTCCGGTGTGGCTGCAGCCCCTGCCGTGCCACCAGAAGATGCACGCCACCCAACCGCACCTTCCAAACCGCCCGAACCGCTGGAACCGCCGGAATTGGCCGGCGCCGTGCCGGCCGGCCGCCTGCGCCACGCGCCCAGCACGCCCGCACCTCCCCCGGTGGCGCTCCTCCACGTCGCTGCGCTCCCGCTCCGCGCTGATGGCGCCAGCCGGACCGGCCAGCACTGTACCATGCTCGCCGGGCACGCACCAGCCCGGCGATACGCTGGGCTTGATTCAGCTCCAGCAGATCACGAGAGCCCAGCACCCCTCCTGGGCCGCGCCCACACCGCCATCGTTAGCCGGCGACGACTGCCTCCACGTGCTCGAGCGATGGCATGCGAAGCTGAGCCAGCACTTGGTTCCCGTATCCTATGTCACTCTCTATCACTAATATCCGCGGCCAGCAGGCCCGGCGACATTCACTGCTTCTGGCCGGCGGCCTCAGGCGTGGGTGAAGCGGCGGTCGGCAACGATCGGCGCCACGACGTGCTCGGGCGCCTTGGCCGACCGCAGCCAGCTCACATACGCCTCCCAAAGCTCGCGCGCCTTGTCCGCGCGCGCCGGCCAGAGGTTGTGCTCCTGCCGCGGGTCGGTCGCCATGTCGAACAGCTGCGGCTCCGCCTCGGGGCCATAGAGCATGGCCCAGCCGGGCAGCTGGATCATCGAGCGCAGGCCGCCGGGGATAGCACGCGAGACCGGGCTCTCCGCGGAGACGCGCTGCACGAGCGTGGTTGTCGAGACGCACACGTCGCGCACCGATTCCTGCTCGCCGCGCAGCACCGGCACGAGCGAGCAGCCGTGCGTCGTGCCCGGGTCCGGCACGCCGGCCAGATCAAGGATGGTGGGCATCAGGTCGGCCGCCTGGACGTAGGCCCGGCTGCGCTGCCCGGCCGGCATCCCCGGCACGCGCGCTAGCAGGGGCACGTGGTTGAGCGGCTCGTAGAGCGGGCAGCGCCCTTTGCCGATCCAGCCATGCTCGCCCAGCATGAAGCCGTGGTCAGCAATGAAGAAGATCGCCGTGCGGTCGCGCAGTCCCAGGTCGTCCACCTTCTCCAGCAGCCGGCCGACCCAGGCGTCGACCATGGTCACCTCGCCAGCATAGAGTGCGCGGCAGTGGCGGAGCTCGGCCTCGCTGAGAATATCGATCTCGCCGTAGCGGGGATAGATCACCTCCTCGCCGTCGTAGCCGGGATCGTAGCGGTCGACGTAGTGCGACGGTGGATCCCACGGCTCGTGCGGATCGAAGGTATCGACGTAGAGGAAGAACCGGTCGCGCTTGTAGTTGCCTTCCAGCCAGCGGATCGCCGCGCCGAGCGTCTGCGGCGCGAAGTAATCCTCCTCGCCGCGCCGCTGCGAGACGTTGCGCAGATACTGCACCACGGTGGTATCGGGGTTGCGCAGCTTGTGCGGCGCACAGGGCAGCGTCACCTCGATCGGGTCGGTCCGGTAGCGGTCGCTCTCCTGGCCGCGGAACCATTGCCAGGCAGTGAAGCCGCGGTCGAAGTGGAAGCCATCCTTGAGAATGTGCGGCGTGTCGACGAGCATCATCGAGGTGTAGCCGGCCTGCCCGAGCACCTGTGCCAGCACCACCTCGTGCGGCGGCAGCGGCTCCCAGCCACGAGTGTAGGTGCACACATAGCGGCCGGTGAGAAGCTCGTAGCGGTTCGGCACCGTGGCATACGAGCCGGTGTGCGCGCGCTCGAAGAGCGTGCCCTCCGCCGCCAGCCGGTCCAAATTGGGCGTCTGGATGGGACCCAGGCCCGAATTGGCCGGGCCCGCGAGGTTGGCCGTATCACGGCTCGCGCCGAGGTGATCGAATCGAAAGCTATCGGAGACGATGACGATGAAATTCATGTGGCCAAGGGTGGCACGTTGCAGGTCCTCGTTTCAAGGCCTGGCCGGCTCGTGCTCGCGGTGAGGAGGTGCGGGCTACTGCCGGCGCGTCGTATCGAGGGACCAGCCGGGCGCGCCGCCGGCTACGCCACCGCCACCGGATTGAAGTTCGTGCCGACGTCGAAGGGGTCGATGCCCTCGATGCGCTTGAGGGCAGTCACAATGGCATAGGTCAGAGGCGTGGCGACCACCTCGTAGGCCGTTTTCAGCAGCCACTGCGTCAGCACCGTCTGCAGCAGCACCGCCGGGACGATAGTGCCGGCGAAGGCCAGCGTGATAAAGACGAGGCTATCGAGCCCCTCGCCCACCAGCGTGGAGCCAATGGTGCGGCTCCAGAGCCAGCGCCCGCGGGTCAGGATCTTCATGCGTGCCAGCACGTAGCTATTGGCAAACTCGCCGACCAGGTAGGCGCAGAACGAGGCGGCCAGCAGGCGCGGCGTGTAGCCGAGGATCGTCTGATAGGCTGCCTGGTTCTGCGCCCAGAACGGCGCCGGGGGGAGCGCGCCGCCGATGGCGATGGCGATCACCGCCACGAGGTTGCAGAAGAAGCCGAGCCAGATCACTCGCCGGGCCGCCGCGTAGCCGTACACCTCGGTCAGCACATCGCCAAAGATGTAGCTGACGGGAAAGATGACCACTCCGGCCGGCACCACCAGCCCCCCCACCATCGCCAGCTTGACGGCAATGATGTTAGAGACGATCAGCGTGGTGACGAAGAGCGCGGTGATGGCGACGAACCAGGCGCTGAAGCGGCCGCTGGGCATGATGCCGGGAACCACCACCCCAGCTGCTGGCCGCGCGGGTGCAGGCGGCGCGGGCGGAGAATCGGGTGTGCTTTGGGCCATCGTTCGGCGCAGAGTGTAGCGTAGCGGCCGGCGCTCCAGACGCGCTACGACCTCGCTACGGCCTCCTGCCGGCGTCAGTACGTCAGATCGACGTGTGGATCGACGACGACCTCCTGCTGCCGCAGGATCGCGCGCAGCGGCAGGATCTGCTCCACCAGCAGGCGGTGGGCATCTTCGAAATCCTCGTCGCTCACTACCTCGGCCCGATGCAGCTCGACGAGGTCACGGTAAGCATCGACGAGCTGGCGCAGCTCAGCGGGATTCAGCACCATCGGCTCCTCAGGGGCCTCGGCGCCGCTTGCGGGTGGGCCGGCTTCCGGATAGGTACCCTCGCCGGATCGATTGCTCGTAGTCTCGGTGGTGTTCATGGCAAGCATCATTGCTCGCTGCCTCCAGCGCAACGTTGCGTAAGGACGGACCTGCAGCAGTGCCGGTCTCTATCCCCTCTCAGTCTACTGCAAATGCCGCGCCGAGGGAAGGCCCAGAGCGCCCGCGACGACATGGCGGCATGACGACGCGGCGAGTTGCAGTGACGAAGGTCCTAAGGGCCGCTTGGGCGTACGCCCGGTCGAGTATGCTCTGGCCACGAGTGCTCGCGGCGCCCCCTGCGTTGCCTCCACGTTTCCGAGGGTAGTGGTCGCCGTCGCGGCCGCCGTCCCGGCACCACCTCTCTGCTGAGCCGCCCGACCCATGTCCCAGCCTCTCCCTGGGAGGGAGCCGCTGCCCGGCTGCTCCAGCCGGTGTCGCCCGTCGCCGGCTAGAGCGTGCACGGAGCACGCGCCTTTCCTTCGTGCCGGCCGTCTGCCTCGCCCCGGTGTCCTGCTGGCCCTGGCTGCGCCGGTGCTGCTCTGCTCCCTGCTGCTCACCGCCTCACCCGGGCGTGCCGATTCCACGGCTGCGCTCCCCACGGCCACGGCGGCCCCCGCGGCGATGCAGGCCGCCTCACCGGCCGCGGGAGCTGCACTCGAGACGGCGGCTACGGCGAGCGCCACGACGACCTCCACTGCGACCGCCACCGCCACCGGAACGGCCACCGCAACCACCACCCCTACGGCAACGGCCACTCGCGGCGCCGTGCACGTGTCTCCGTTGGCTACCACCCTGGCGGCCTCGCCGCTTCAGGAGCAGGGGCAGGGTACGCGCGCCGGCCCAAGCAGCAATCCCGTCGCCGCCATCGTGCCGGGCGTGCCAAGCCCCACGCCACCGGCGAGCGACGGCGGGGGGACGGTGCGGCTGGTGGTCAAGCTGCGCCCGGCGAGCGCGCTCCGTTCGCTGCTGGCCGGTGGCCGGTCGCCCGAGCAGGTGGCCGGTGCGGTCGCCAGCCAGGAGGTCGTGCCGCAGGCGCGTATTCGCCGGCTGGAGGTTCCTGCCAGTCGCGCTGCCGAGGCACTGGCAGCGCTGCGCGGCCATCCAGCGGTGGAGTACGCCGAGCCAGAGGTGCTGCTGCACGCGCTCGACACCGCGCCATCGGTAGTGACGCCGAATGACCCGCTCTATCCAAATCAATGGGCACTGCCCAAGATCAACGCGCCGGCCGCGTGGGCCATCTCCACGGGGACGAGCGCGGTCACCATCGCCATTGTCGATACCGGCATCGAGCTGACCCATCCCGACCTGGCGTCGCGGCTCGTCGCCGGCGCCGACTGCACGTCGGGCACCTGCTCTGCCGGCGGGGGCAATGATGGCTACGGGCACGGCACGCACGTGGCCGGCATCGCGGCGGCGGCCACCAACAACGGCGCTGGCATTGCCGGCGTGGCCTTTGGCAGCGCGGTCAAGCTCATGCCGGTCAAAGCGCTCAACGACCAGGGGGGCGGCACCACTACGGCGGTCGCCGCCGGTATCTACTGGGCCGCCGACCACGGCGCGAAGGTCATCAACCTCAGCCTCGGCGGGCCGTCTGACTCTCGCGCTGTGGACGATGCCATCGACTACGCCTATGGCCACGGTGCCCTCGTCGTCGTTGCCGCCGGGAACTGCGGCGATAGCTCGGCGATCACTGACCCAGACTGCAACTACACGATCAACAATGCGGACTATCCGGCTGCGTACGCGCGAGTCCAGCCAACGCACCTGATCCCGGTCGCGGCGACCGACGGTGGCGACGGACATGCCTCGTTCTCGACACAGCAGGATTACGTTCGGCTCGCCGGAGTGGCTGCGCCCGGGGTGTCGATCCTCAGCACTTACCTTGGCGGGAGCTACAGGAGTCTCTCCGGCACCTCGATGGCCACGCCTCACGTGGCCGGCCTGGCCGCGCTGCTCTGGAGCAGCTTCCCCGGCCTGACGCTCGACCAGGTCCATAGCATGCTTCTCCAGACGGCGCACGATCTTGGCCCGGCCGGTCCAGACGACGCCTATGGTGCCGGGCGGATCGATGCCTATGCGGCAATGCAGCAGGCGGCCGTGCTCTTCCCCACGCCGACCCCCATCTCGGTACAGCCCACACCAACGCCTGCCTCGACGCAGCCTACGCCAACGCCGGTCTCGACCGCAACGGCGACGAGCACCGCAACGGCGACGAGCACCGCAACGGCGACGAGCACCGCAACGGCGACGAGCACCGCAACGCCAACGCTGTCCCCCACCGCGACGGCAAGCCCGCCGCCACCCGCGCCGCCGGCGGATAGCAGTGGAGGCAGCGCTTCCAGTGGTGGTGCCTCAGGCGGCGGCTCCTCCGGCGGTGGGGCTGCACCAGCCCCCAAGAATTTTGCGCCAGCGGCGGGCAATAGCGCTGCGCCGGCGCGCCCAGCCGCGGCGGTGCCGGCCTACTCGCTCGCCGTCTCGCCAGGTCTACCGGGCCTGCCTGGCGTGCTTGAGATCCACGGCACCGACGGCAGCCTGGTGCGCGCTGCTCTCGCCACCCCCGATCCCGTGACTGGAGCGCGGCACTTCCATGGCTGGCTGCGCTCCGACTCTGGCCCAATCTTCGGCGTCGATGCCACCGGCCATCTGGAGTGGATCAGCCCAGACGACGCGCCGGATCTGGCGGAGATCGACTGGAGCAAGGTGCAGACCATCCCCGACGATGCGCTCACCGCCGTGCCGTTAGCCCCGCCGCGGGCCGGCTGGCTGCTGTGGGACTTCCGGGGCAGTGGCCGGATCTTCGTCGTCGGCGAGGATGGGCAGCTGCACCACATCCCCGATCTACACACGTTCAACGCCTTCTTTGTGTGGCGCAACGTGCTACCGGTGAGCGCCGGCCAGGTGGCGCAGCTCCCGGTTGGGGCTGAGCTGCCGCCGGCCCCCTAAAGCCCACTGGCCCGATCCACCGGTCGGCGCCCAGCGGATTGCGGGCCGGCTCTATGGCCGGATCGGCACCTGCATGCCCTTATACGGCAGGCAGTCGCCGTACTCGACCTCCTGGTTGATCCGCTGATTGAAGTCCTTGAGAAAATCGGCCATCCCTCGCGTGCCGTCGAAGACCTTGGCGATCTCGCTCCCGTACTCGTTGTAGTGCTTGACCAGGTTGTTGTGCCGGAAGTGGATGCCATAGGGATGCTTGTAGATGTCGGCAAAGACGTGGACATGCCGGTTGGGGTCCTTGGTGAACGTCTCCTGCCACTTTTTGAGCGTGGGCAGCTGGATCTTCTCGCGCGCCCAGAAGCCCTGCACGTCGTCACCGGCCAGCCACTTCACGAACTCGTACGACTCGTCCGGGTGCTTGGTCGATTTGGAGATGGTGTGCGGATTGCCGGAGACGATGGTGATCCCCGGTCCCGGCTTCGTCTTTGACGGGAAGAACACGATGTCCCAGTCGAAGCTCTCGGCCACCTCCTTCTTGATGACGCTCTGCGAGGCCGCGGCCCGCACGCGGAAGACCGCTCTCCCCAGCCCGAAGGGCTTCTCTCCGCCGCCAAGCTCGCTGACCACCGAGTTGGGGATGACCAGCCGCTTGTTGTACCAATCGAGCACGTAGCTATGTGCATCGAGCGATTCTTTTGAATCGAGCGTGTAGCGCATCTTCTGAAAGTCGGCCCACGTGCCTCCATACGACCAGACGAACATGCCGTTCGACTCGGACATGCCGGTATAGCCCATGTGTACGCCGTATACATCGGTGCCCGAGCTGCCGGTGACCTTGGCCGTCTTGACCATCATGCTCAGCATATCGTCGAAGGTCCACTGGCCCTTGAGGTCATCCCAGGGGTCGGGTGCGCCGGCCTGGCGGAGCAGTGTCTTGTTGTAATAGACGGCGCGCGGATCGGCATCGAACGGCATGGCGTAGGTCTTGCCGCACCAGATCTCGCTGCCCATCAGCGCATACTGCTTGGTGAGATCGATCTTGTCGCGCTTGAGGTAATCGGTGATCTCGAGGATCACGCCGCTGTTATAGAACTGGCTCCAGGAGAAGTTGTCGCCGTTCACCACGTCGGGCGCTGTGCCAGCAACGTACCAGGCGGTGTAGCGGTCCATGCTGCGGTTGCTGGCGCTCAGGCTGTAGGTGATCTTGATATTGTGCTCCTGCTCGAACTTGGCGAAGAGGGGCACGATCGGCTGGGTCACCGCCTCGTACCAGGTGTCAAAGGTAATCTCCACCGGTGCAGCCGCTGGCCGCTTGCCACTGCTGGCCGGCGCCGTCGCGCTCGAGAGGCCGCAGGCGGCGGCCAGCACCGCCCCGGCCGGGGCGAAGGCGGCCAGCCGGCGGTAGAGGCCGCGGCGCGTCGTTCGCCCATTGGCTGCTACTGGCTGAGTCACAAGCTTCGTCATGCTCCAAAGGCTCATGGCGCTCCTCCCTGGCTCTCAGGTTGTCGGTGGCTCGCTCGATGTCACCCTGGCGGGCTGCATAGACGACTCCGCGGCCATCAGCCTATCCCGTCCGGGGCGCGGCGTCAAAGAGGGGCCCTTGACGGAGCTGCGCCCTGCTGCCTATGCTTGGGCCTTCGATGCCGGCCTTGGAGCAAGCCGTTCACCGCGCGTCACGCCGGCGCGTGTTATCGGGTCTGGCGGGCGCAGCCGGCGTGGCCGGCATGTGGCGGCCGGCTGGGACGGTGCGGGCTCAGGAGGGGCCGGACGACGAGGGGCCCAACGTGGGCGAGGGCGCCGGCGAGCCGCCGCCCATGGCGCGGCCCCTGATCGTGCAGATCGATAACGATCCTCGCGCCCGCCCGTCGTCGAACCTCGGTGCCGCCAGCTACGTCTACGAATACACCGCCGAAGGCGGCGTGACCCGCTTCTCCGCGATCTTCACCGATCAGGATGATGTCGGGCCCATTGGCAATATTCGCTCCGCCCGGCTGGCGACGATCGAGATCGTGCGCCAGTTCAACGGCATCCTCTTCTACCATGGCGGGGCCACCGGCATTCAGCAGCACATCTGGGAAAGCTGGATCGACTTCGTGAGCTTCGAGCTTGCAGAGAACTTCCCCTACTTCACCCGTGTCCCCTGGCGGCCGCGTCCGTACAACTCGTACAGCGATCTGCCGCGCATGCGAGCAGCCGCGGCGCAGCACGAGATTGCGCTCACTCTCCCCACGCGAGCGTACTTCCCGCACGGCGACTACGATCCACCGGACCAGACGCCGCCAGCCAACCGGATTATCCTGCCGTACCAGAACGGTTTCCAGGTGCGGTACGAATACGATCCGTCGACGAACGCCTACTGGCGGTTCATGGCCGGCCGGCCCCATTGGGATGATGGCCTCGGTGCCCAGATCACGACGCAGAATGTGATCGTGCAATTCGTGCCGAGCTTCCTGACCGACATTGTCGAGGATATCTACGGCTCGCGGTCGCTGGACTATGCGCTGCAGGGCTCCGGGCCGGCGTGGGTCTTCCGCAATGGGCTATGGATCGATGCCCTCTGGCACCGGCCGGAAGCCTGGAGCTTTACCGCCTATTACGACGCGAAGGGGCAGAATATCCCGCTCGCTCCCGGCACGGCGTGGATCTCGCTCGTCGCGCCAGATGCTCCGGTGCAGGCGTGGTACGAGGAGGATGGCTAGCGGGCCAGGGTGCACGGCGAGGAGCGTATCCTCCCCCTGGCCTCGTAAGAGCCACACGGCAGTGGCGGGCCCTGGTATACTCTCGGCTAAGTGCAAGGGAGGTGATGCCGTTGGCAAGTGCAAAGAAAGCGAACAAGCGGCGCCTTAGCTGGCGCAGCAAGAAGGCGAACCACGGCGTCAAACCGAACCACGGCAAGTAGCCCCGGCTCTTGCTCCCCCGTTCCGGTAGAAGACGCTCATTCACCTGACAGGCGGAAAGGCTACCGTTCAGCTGGACGGTAGCCTTTCTTGCTGGTCCCGCTTATCATCCGCCATTCTCCCACTTGCTCCGGGAGGTGATCGCAGCATCCAGCGGCCCGCCCCGGCGCAGGAACCTTTTGCCGGCCGCGCGGCACTTACTATTCAGTGCACAGGTTCCCTCCCCATCCGTTCCAGGGAGCAGTGGAGTGACCCAGTTCGCCGATGCTCGCCCGGGCCGAAGGGCCCGCGTGACCGCGCCGCAGAAGACGAGGGCGCGCCCGCTGGCAACAAATCTCGCAGCGACCGTGTGCGCAGCGCGCGACGGGGATGTCACTGCATTTGGCGAGCTCGTGCGGCGCTTTCAGGACATGGCGTACGGTATCGCTTATGCCTACTTGGGGGACCACCACCGTGCGCAGGATGCGGCTCAGGAGGCCTTTCTGGAGGCCTTCGAAGGCCTCCAGCAGCTACGCGAGCCGGCTGCCTTCCCGGGCTGGTTCCGGCAGATCGTGCTGCGCCGCTGTGGATGGTATGTGCGTGACGCGCGCCGCCACCGCGCGTCCACCGTTTCGCTCACCCATCTGGCGACTGGCCCCCTGCAGGCACCGAATGCTGACCCGGCGCACCTCGCCGAGCAGCGAGAGGTCGAGTCCGCCGTCCGTGCCGCCATCGCTGCCCTCCC
>Ga0070741_10007564_pt1 | contig 22380 bp, 18 predicted proteins | sample Coa_R1_4_FD_66440 | JGI IMG/M metagenome (GOLD analysis project Ga0070741, IMG submission 66440) | Surface soil microbial communities from Centralia Pennsylvania, which are recovering from an underground coalmine fire - Coalmine... | ecosystem: Environmental > Terrestrial > Soil > Unclassified ... | reverse complement strand
GTCCTTTGAGATAGAGAAAGGGAAAAAATCATGAATAAGACCAGTAAAATTGGCAAAGTGATTACGTTAGTGGTGACCTGCCTGGGATCATTGATGGTTCTGCTGGATACTACGATTGTCGTCACCGCCCTGCCTACGATCCAGAGCAGTCTACACACCAACCTCTCGGATTTACAGTGGGCCGTCGATGCTTATACCCTCTCCTTTGCCGCCCTCATGCTCACTGCTGGCACGCTTGGGGATCGCTTCGGACGCAAGCGCTTCTTCCTGATAGGACTGATCCTCTTTGTACTTGGCTCCGCCTTCTGCGGTCTGGCTCCGGCGCTTGGCTTGCTCCTCTTTGGACGGGTGCTACAAGGAGTAGGTGCTGCCGCCCTCGCTCCCGGCAGTCTCTCGGTGTTGGCAGCTGCATTTCCTGAGCCGCGCGAACGCGCCCAGGCTATCGGTCTGTGGGCCGGTGTATCCGGGTTGGGTCTGGCTATTGGGCCTCTGGCGGGCGGCTGGCTGATCGCGGTAGCAAACTGGCCAGCTATCTTCTTCGTCAATCTGCCCATTGGACTGCTCGCGTTAGCCTTGAGTATCCCTGGATTGGCAGAGTCACGCAACCCCGATGCTCGGCGCATCGACGTGCTGGGGCAATTGCTGGTGATAGGTGCTCTTGTGTGCCTGGTAATGGCTTGTATTGAGGGCACCGATCTCGGCTGGACCTCATCTGTGATCTTAGCCCTCTTCAGTGGTGCAGTTGTCGGGCTTGTTGCCTTTGTGCTGGTCGAAGCTCGCGTGCGAGAACCGATGGTGCCCTTAAGCCTCTTTAGGAATCCCGTGTTCTCGGTTGCCAATATCGCCAGTGTTACTCTGGGCTTTGCAATGATGGGGACACTCTTTTTCATAGTACAGTTCTTGCAGGACGTACAGGGAAGCAGCGCTTTGGAGGCGGGCTTGCAGTCATTGCCTGTGAGTCTGTGCATGTTTGTGGCGGCCCCCCTGGTCGGACGGCTCACTGCTCGACTGGGACCGCGCCTGCCCATTGTGTTAGGAGCCTTGTTAGCCACCGGTTCGTTAGTGCTGTTGGCATACCTGGAACCTACGACCCCCTATAGCATACTGTGGTGGCAAATCAGCCTGTTTGGCATTGGCTGTAGTTTCATGGTCACCCCCTTAGCCACTGCAGTGCTCTCCGCCACCCCTCCCGCTCGGTCAGGGCTAGGCTCATCCTTGCTCAGTACTTGTCGGCAGGTCGGCATCACGTTGGGGGTGGCTGTGTTGGGAGCAGTTTTGCTGCAGCAATTTCCCGGCAACATTGCCTCCCAACTCACCAAAGCCGGCCTATCTGCTACGGCGAGTGCCACGATTGCTCGAAAGCTTGCCACCGCTGGAGCTGGGGCGAGCTTGGCTGCTCAACCAGGACGTTCTCCTCTCGCGCCGACAGTACTGCACCATGCAGTTGGGCAAGCGTTCACAGACGCGCTGCACGGGACATTTCTCATTTCTGGCATCGCTCTACTTGCAACCGCAGTGCTGGTCGCGCTTTTGTTGCGAACTGTGCAGCCCCCTGCTAGCAGGACGAGCGTCGAAGTTGCCGATGTGCCTGTGGCAGCTGGCGTAAGGGGTGACTGATCAGTAGTAGATCAACAGGCAATCGGATTGTAGGAGTCTCCTCCGTTCAGAGGTTTGGAGACCCTGGCCAGAAGTCACCCTGAATTTCTTAAACAGATGTTCTCACATGTTTCATGAGTCATCCTGAGTTTTGGATCATCTGTTCCGCATGGCAGAACAGGTGATCCAAAACTCAGGATGACTCTTCATAATCACCCTGTAGCACTTCTGAAAACGGCGTTTTCATCCTGGGTGGTGTCACTCCAATATGATGGTGGGGAGCGAATCTAGGGCCCCTCTCCTCGTTGTACATTTTTTGCATCGGTCGTTCCGACAACAAGGCTGGCAGAACACTTCGCCTGACGCAACTCGGCTTTCCTCAGGTGATAGACGCTTTCGATCAGAGCTCCATGAGTGAAAGCCTGTGGATAATTCCCCAGTCCCATACCATTGATCGCGTCAATTTCTTCTGAAAAGAGTCCAAGCCGTCCAGCATAGGCAAGGACACGCTCAAATAGTGAACGCGCTTCATTCACACGACCTTGCATAGCCAGGTTGTCTACCAGCCAGAAGGTACACAGTGTGAAAGTTCCCTCTCCACCGTGTAAACCATCGTCTGAGATATAGCGGTATACAAAGCCGTGCTCATCCGTGAGGTTCTCCATAATGCGGTCAACAGTTGAACGCATACGGGGATCGTCTGGCGACAGAAAACCAACAAGAGGTATAAGCAGGATAGAGGCGTCTAATGCCGTGTCGTCATATGATCGTGTAAAAGACATGATAGTTGTATTATAGCCATACTTCAGAATATCTGCCCGGATCTGATCCCGTACGAGCATCCAGCGCGGCAGATCAGCACGCTGGCTCAACAGTTGCGCAATATAGACCCCCCGATCCAGTGCTACCCAGCACATAACTTTGGAATAGACGAAATGTTGTGTTCCGTTACGCACTTCCCATATGCCACTATCAGGTTCGTGCCAATGAGCGCAGACATACTCAACCAACCGCTGCACTAGATCCCACAACTCCTCTTCTACGATCCTGCCGCAATTCCCAATCCTCTTCGTTTGACAATACAGATAGATGCAATCGAGCACTTCGCCAAAGACATCGATTTGTCTTTGTTTGGCAGCTCCGTTTCCGATCCGTACCGGTGTGGAATTACAATAGCCGCTCAGATGCCTCAGTTCCTGCTCTGCTAATTCTCTCTCTCCACGCAACCCGTACATGATTTGTAACGCTTCAGTATCTGGACGCGAAAGATGACACAGCCAGCGGGCAAAGGCTAATGCTTCTTCGGCAAAACCCAATGTGTGGAGGGCAGTTAATGTAAACGCAGAGTCTCGCAACCAGGTAAAGCGATAATCCCAGTTTCGCTCCCCTCCCAGTTCTTCTGGCAACGAGGTCGTTGGAGATGCCACTATCGCACCGGTAGGACTATAGATCATCATCTTGAGTGTGAGCGCGCTACGCTGTACCCATTGCTCGTATGGTCCTCGATACTTGCATTGGGCAACCCATTGATGCCAACAGTAAAGGGTAGATGCCAGCGCCCTGTCGAAGTCTTGCTGGGGAAAGACATCCTCTACAAGCTGGCAGGCTGCGTCCTCACTCCGTGCTATCCCTAAAACAAAGAGGAGCTGCTCCTCTTTCTGTAAGGTCACCTGTGCAATGATTGTCTGATGCCACTCATCATCTTGGCTCAGATCCAAAGAGAACGATGGACACTGAAATGCTCCTCTGATACCGAGTGCAATGGGTTGCTCTCCCCCAGAGATAATAGCCCCTTTATAATCTGATGCCAGTGTGATCTTGCTAGGGAGTGAGGCATAAGCAGGAGTAGCTTTAAGTCTCATGGTTATTGCCATCTCGCCACGAGTACACTCCACCATGCGTACCAGCAGGCCATGAGACGAATAGTCTTCTGCTATCTCACCAGTATATTTTATTTCCTCAGAAGGGCGTGTAGATAATGTCTCTACAGGCATAAAGTCGGTGAGCACAATTTCGCCAGAGGTGCTCGCAAAACGTGTTTGCAAGATATTGCTGTCATGCAGGTAACGCTGGAAACCTGGGATAGTTCCTTCAGTAGGAGCAATTTGGAAGTATCCGCCGCAGCGGGCATCGAGCAATCGGCAGAAAATCGCCGGGCTGTCAAAGTCGGGTAGGCACCCCCAGTCTATCGAGCCTTCTGGCGAGATCAGTAGTGCTGAGTGACAATTCCCGATGATTCCATACGATGTAATCGGCTGATACATATCATTGTGCTCGTTCATCTCGACCATGAGCGTCATCCCTCATTCCTGATAGGAAATGGTAGGTAAGCAATCTCCCTACGATTAGCAAGTAAAATGGTACGAAACATGAGAGGTCTCTATGAAGGCTTGCAAGTCTCCTCGGTGATCAAGGTCTGCCTGGATTCCTGTTCACTAGTAAGCCTCTTCGCCCTTCGCTTGATACTGTAACGTTCCCACTTACCCGATATTTATTTTTTCCATAAGAGAAGACAACGCTACTTAGCACCCTGGTAACTGGCAAGTAATTTACCTCCCATATTATCTCTAAAAGTGCTTTAATAGTGTACCTGGCGACAAATGCCAAAGAAAGTAGAGGGTCTCCTATGGAAGGCAAGAGAAGCGACGAACAGTTACTTGAACGTGGCTTCATGCCAGAACAAATTGAGAGCTTATGTCGGCTTCGTTGTATCTATGAGGAAAGAGAGCGCAAGCACCTGCTAAAGGAGCAGCGTCGTCTGGAATTTGTTCGTTGGCTAGTGTTAACCGGTCGCTTGACAGACAAATCATCCGAAACAAGCACACTGTAATCAAGCCGAAAACCTTCTGAGTCGGACTTAATGAACATGTTTTTGTTCAGGTCTCTCTCAGAAGGCTTTTTTTATGCATTAGATGGTGCTTTCGTGCCATTACCATCGAGTGACGCTATTATGATCTTTGCCTGACCCTACCCCGGATTTGTAGAGGAGTGAAACCAGAGGACAGACTCTTTTCAGAAGGAGAACAGAGGCGAACAAAAAGCGCAAAAGACGCATATCTGGCTGCGAGAAAAACAGCTCTTTCGTTCTTTGTGCTGGAGAAGACCCTTCACCGAACGCAGCACAGCAGACTTCCTCTGAAGATGTACAAACCGGACACTTCTGTGGTCATCTCGCCTTCAGGCTCTCTCTATCAATAGTCTATGTAACTACAGAAGCATCATTTTCTTCTCAAAGAGAGATAGCAATACTCATTGTTCATTGACATACAAAAAACAATATGGTAGTATAAATATGGATCAGTTTTCCCCTGATGGTGCCAGATGCTCAGACTGGTTTTGAGATGTTCAGGAGGAACCTCATGCTCGCGCTCTTTCGCTTCAAGCAGCACATCCGCTTCATCGTCGCTCTTAGCGTTTCCGTCGTATTTCTGATTGCCTCAACGCGCCTGGCGTTCGCGGCTCTCTCTACTGTCCAGCTCAGTACTGACCCGTACACCAACACGACGAGCCAGCATCAAACAGAAGTTGAACCCGACACTTTTGCTTCTGGCTCAACGATTGTCTCTGCCTTTCAAGTCGGTCGTTTTACCGATGGAGGCAGTTCCAACATTGGATTTGCTACCTCCATCAATAATGGGGGAACCTGGACCGATGGATTTCTACCCGGTATCACCAAGATCGTCAATCCCGCCAATCCGTACGACCGCGTGAGCGATCCTTCGGTGGCTTTCGATGCCAGGCACAACATCTGGCTGGTTTCTTCCCTCGCTATCACGACTTCTGGAGGTACGGTCCTTGGAGCAGCCGTCATCGTCAATCGCTCGACCGATGGTGGCCTGACCTGGGGCAATCCTATCGTCGTTCATGCTGCCAGTGGCAGTCAAAATCTGGATAAAGACTGGATCGTTTGTGATAGCAGTGCAAGCAGTGCCTTCTTTGGCAACTGTTACACCGAATGGGATGATAATGGCAGCGGCAACCTGATCCACATGAGCACTTCAACAGATGGAGGGCTCACCTGGGGAAGCCAGAAGAACACCGCCAATTCGGCGACTGGTCTGGGTGGGCAACCGCTTGTTCAGTCCAATGGCACAGTCATCGTCCCCATCAACAACGCCAATGAAACGGCAGTCCTGGCATTTACCTCGACCAATGGCGGTACAAGCTGGGGTAGCACGGTGACCGTCGCCACCGTTCGTCATCACACCGAAGCTGGCAGTCTGCGTGCCGATGCCCTTCCTACGGCGGAAATCGATAGGGCAGGCAAAGTCTACGTCATCTGGTCCGATTGTCGTTTTGAAAGTGGTTGCCGTGCGAATGATGTGGTGATGAGCACCTCGACAAACGGCACCACCTGGACGGCGGTCACACGCATTCCTGCCAATCCTGTCGGTAGTGGTGTTGATCATTTTATCCCAGGACTTGCCGTTGACAGGGGTACATCTGGTAGCACAGCCCATCTCGTCGTGGCATTCTATTACTACCCTGTCTCTAACTGTGGGAGTTCTTGCCAGCTCAATGTCGGTTTCTCTTCTTCGGTTAATGGTGGAACAAGCTGGACGACCACCACCAACATTACCGGACCCATCACCCTCTCCTGGCTCGCAAATACGACTCAGGGACGCATGGTTGGCGATTACATCTCCACCTCTTTCGCAGGCACAACAGGAACGGCATTTCCTGTCTTTGTGGGAGCCAGCGTGCCCACTGGTGGGACAAGCTGCGGCAGCACAGGAGTGACCTGTCATGAAGCCGCTTTTACCACTGCCAGTGGTCAGGCCTCTGTGAAAAGTAATCCTGTGACCAATGACGCTGTGTTTGCTACTGCCGCCGTTACAATAGCAAGCGGTCCACTGACCGCTCGTTAATCATCCGTTGTATCGTACCTGCAAGGTAATGACACTCGTAAGGAAAAAGAAGGAAGGCACAGGCAGCGCATACCGTCTTCAGAAGCCGCTGACCGCAGTACACGTTGCCCGTGCCAACCAGCCTGTTAGACCATCAAAGAGGGGATGACTATCCACGTGCGTCCACCATCAGTTGTCTTGAGCAAGGATGGGCCTGCGGTTTGCACCGAACCAATGGCCCATCCCATGTCACTGGACACAAAGTCAAGATGGGAAAGACTATGCAAACTTTGCGGAGAAGAGAGCTGCATCCAGTGTTGTCCTCCATCACTTGTTGCAGAGAGATGGGTTCCGTCACTGGCCCATCCATGCTTGCTATCGAGAACATCCCAAACCGTTGCCATCACAGCCGTTGTCCTTTGCCAGGATGTTCCGCCATTCTGTGTAACATAAAAAGTGAGCTGTGTACTGCTTCCTGTATTGGCACTCACTGGCAGAATGCCTTCAGTGGGCGAGAAAAAGACTGGCTGCGTGATGGAAAGCAGTGCTGATTGCTCATCGGCAGAGAGTTCTAATGACTGAGGAGACCAAGTCGTTCCACCATCATTGGTCCGATACAACAGGGTCGAGCCATTCACCGGGACAGAACCAGCCATCCACCCGCTCATGGCATTCAAAAAGCTCATCCCGGTTTTCTTGCCACTAAAAGGTAAATGCCCAGGTGCAGGCAAATCGGCAGAAGAGGCCAGCACCGTCGCAATGCTCGTCCAGGTTTTTCCTCCATTGGTGGTACGAAAGATTTCTGCTGTCTCAGCGTTTTCTGAAACGGCGTGCTTTGACAGCAACCAGCCCACCTGCGGATTCAGAAACGTAATCTGGGCCACTACGCCAGTTGGAACCGTCGTTTCCCGCCACATTTGTCCGCTATCACTGGTCTGAAAGATGCGCGTGGTCTCATCATCACTGCTAGAGAACGCAACCCAAGCAAGAGAGGCCGTCAGGAAATCGGTCACGATACTGGTTGGCACGGCATGAAGGAGCGCCTGGGGAGAGACGTCGTGCCAATGACCTCCACCATCTACAGTGCGTACAAGATGTTCCTTGTCAGTCAAAGCCCATCCCATCTGTGCATCCATCATCTGCAAGGACGAAATGACGCCAATCGCTTGCAAGACCGTGCGGGACGTGCCAGCGCTATTTTGGTGAGCATGGTCCAACACAATGACCAGGGCACTCACTAACACAGTCACACACACAGCAGCAGCCAGAGTACTCAGACGTTGCCGCCAGAGTGTTTCTCCAGAAGAACCGAAACGTCTCCTACCACTCTGATGAGGCTTTGGAGGCGGAAATGGCTCAAGATTGTGCTCCTCACCGTGGTCCTGGGGAAGACTGGCACTGCGTTCTTGCAGACGTGTGTAGAGCCGGACGAAAAACTCAGGATCTCTGCCCTCTACCGAGTAGAAACGATGGAGATCCCGCAGAAGGCGTTGATCTTTCTCGTCGTCCTCTTGCTCAGGAGAAAACGTCTCAAAATCGGTCATAACGCTTTTTCTCCTTCTTGCTGATGATAGATCGTACGTAAGCGAGCCAGTGTGCGCGAATAGAGTTTGCGCACTGCTTCTTCTTTCTTGTTGAGTAAAAGGGCAATCTCGGCAAAATGCAAGCCGTCTGCAAAGCGCAGTTGTAAGACCTGTCGCTGGAGCACAGATAAGTGCTCAACCGCTCTGTAGAGGTGCGTCACTTCTTCTCGTCGGAGCAGGAGTTGTTCTGGGGCCTGCGCTTCATCCTGGCAGAGCGTCTCTATCACCTGTTCTAATGGGAGAAGGGCTGTGCGCCTTGTCCGGCGGTACCGATCAATCAATTTGTTGTGAGCGACTTGCCGCAACCAGATAAACTGTTGTTTCTCAGTAAGCCAGGAAAGATGATCGTGCTCGAATGCGACCAGGAACACCTCAATCGTGAGATCTTCCGCGTCCTCCCAGGAAGACGTATGAAGCCTCACATAGGCAAAGATGGCCTGTGCATACCGCTCATAGAGCGCATGCATAGTACTGTGCACGTGTGTACACTCATCTTGTTGAGACATACTCACCTTCCAGGCAACAGAGAGCCAGACACATCATCTGTTCTTTAATAAAGACGTTCAATTCCCAAAAGTGTGACCACTTTTGACGCAAGATGCAATGCGGCGTCTCTATCCCATATCGCATTGATGCTGAGCATCGCACGCGTGTTTCTTCTCTCCGCATTTCTCCTCCTTACAGTCAAGGGGAGCGTTTGAGCGAGTGAACGTTCCTCAAGAAGGACTGGTCGTTTCACATCTGTCCGTGCTCGCATCATGGCTATAAGAAGCACCGTCCAGGCTGAGCTGATACGGCTGGTCTTCTCGCATTGCTGTTCCTTTACAGCACGAAGATCCATCTTCAGCAAGAGAGGGAGACGCCAAGCAGAACGCATCGAGACTGTGTTCACTGCAACATTTCGAATCCCTCTTGACACGAGACAGAACTGTACTGTATACTCTCTCAATGAAAACAGAACTGTTCTGTATCAAATTAGAGTTTGAATAGGAGAATGGATATGCTACTGACGAACAAGAACGCTATCATCTACGGAGCAGGGGGAGCTATCGGAGGTGCGATTGCTCGCGCCTTCGCACGCGAAGGGGCAAGGGTTTTCCTGACCGGTCGTTCGCTTGCTTCGGTCGATGCCGTGGCTAGCGACATCCTTGCGGCAGGAGGAGTCGCCGAGACGGCCCAAGTTGATGCCCTCGACGAGCGCGCCATCGAGAAGCACCTGAGTACCGTCGTAGAGAAAGCCGGAGCCATTGACATCTCCATCAACGCTATCTCGCTTCCTCAGCGAGGGGTGCAAGGCATTCCGCTCATCAAGTTGTCGCCTGAGAGCTTCACTCTTCCAATCATGACCTACATGAAGTCCCACTTCATGACGACCAGCGCTGCGGTGCGGCATATGGTCGAGAAGAAGTCTGGCGTGATCTTGACCCTCACTGCCACCCCTGCCCGCATCGCTTCCTCTCACGTAGGAGGCATGGCACCGGCGTGGGCGGCGATCGAAGCACTCACCCGAAGCCTGGCAGCAGAATATGGACAGCAGGGTATCCGCGCTATCTGCCTACGATCGGACGCCATTCCAGAGACGGCAACGATTACCGAAGTGTATAGTCTTCATGCCGAAGTTCTGGGTTTGACGCGCGAACAAGTCCAGGATTTCAGCGCCAACTTGAACCTACTGAAGCGGCTGCCCACACTTGCGGAGGTAGCGAATGTGGCCGCCTTTATGGCTTCCGATCAATCCAGTGCCATGACGGCGGCTGTTGCCAACCTGAGTTGTGGCTTAATCGCCGACTAGTGCGGAGCAGAACCGTACTGTAAACTGCCTCGATAGAGAACACTACGGTGCTATCTAATACAGAGAAGACAGCGCTTTTTCAGTTCCCCTTGACAAGATACGGAACTGTTCTCTGTTAAGAGAATACAGAACGGTTCCGTGTCAAACACAAAGAAAGATGTATGTATGGACGAAGATATCAAGGTACCAGGCCTCCACGGCAAGAATGTGGTCGTGATTGGAGGCAGTCGCGGTCTGGGACGTTCCCTTGTTGCTGCAGCTTACGCACAAGGCGCGCAGGTCCTTGCGGTCGCCCGGCAGCAAGAGCCCCCTTTCCAGGCTCGCCGACGATTTTTTAGGGGTGCACGTGCTCAGCCTTGACGCCACCTCCGAAAGTGCTCCCAAATCGGTGTTTGCTACGCTTTCACCCGACGTCCTGATCCTCTGCGCAGGTGCCATCCCGCATGCCGCGCCACTTGTGGAGCAAAACTTCGAGCAGTTCTCGCGCAACTGGAATAGCGATGTCAAGATGTCGTTGCTCTTCTCTCAGGCCGCGCTGACCATCCCGCTTCCCCCTGGAGCAACCGTTATCCTGATTTCCAGCGGTGCAGCTATCGGTGGTTCGCCGCTTTCGGGTGGCTACTCTGGCTCAAAGCGCACACAGATGTTCATAGCGCACTACGCCCAGCAAGAAGCTGAGCGCTTGCATCTCGATGTGCGCTTCCTCGCGCTTGCCCCAGCAGGCTTAATGCCAGAAACAGATCTGGGAAAAACTGCGGTCGAGGCATACGCTTCCTCCGTTGGTCTTTCGGCCACGGATTTCCTCAAGCGGAGGGGATCATCGCAAACACCGGAAGATGTTGCCAACGCGATCGTCAAGTTCGCAAGCAATCCCAGGAGTCGAGAGGGAAACGTCTTCTTGATTTCTGGGAAAGGCATTGAAGCTTTGCCGTAGATCTTCTGATAGAGGAGAAGCAAAGAACCTGATCTGGGGAAAGCTAAAACCTTCCCCGATGGCCTTTGAGAAAAATGTTCGCTGGGTTATACGCATTGCCTCAGCAGAAATCTTCCCGAGCACGGCTGAGAAAAGACCTCTTTGAGCGATGGGCTTGGCCTGTAAGGCAAAAGCTCATCCTCATCTTACCTCTTTTCGAGCTAGAAAAGGATGAAGTATAATGAGGTCAACGAGGAAGAACTCAGGTAAGGAGGAGATGAAAACCCCTCGTCGTCCGTTTGCAGATCTTCGTGAGAGGCGTCATCCCACGCTCACGCGGTCGCGCGTCAGCTTCTGATTGATCACGCATGAGATAAGAGACAAGGAGAAAACTGGATGTCAGAGCCGCACCTGCTGGTAACCAAGTTCATCATCCCTCCAATTCGCGCCGAGTTGCTTCCCCGCGTTGCCCTGATCGAGCGTTTGAACCAGAACTGCATGCTCCCTCTGGTACTGCTCTCAGCAGGAGCGGGATTTGGCAAAACGACGCTGCTCTCCGTCTGGGCTAACCAGAGTCCTTCTCCGGTGGCCTGGCTCTCGCTCGATCACCTCGATAATGATCCGCAGCGTTTCTGGAGGACGATGATTGCGGCTCTGCGCATGCGCCTGCCCACGGTTGGAGAAGCGGCTCTGGCTCAGTTGCAGGCCCCGCAGCCTCCCCAACTGGTCCCACTGCTCACCTCACTCATCAACGAACTGGTGGCGCTTGGAGAAGAGACCATCCTCATTGTAGATGATTATCATGTGATCGAAGTGCAAGTCATCCATGAGTCGCTCGCCTTCCTGCTCGATCACGTCCCTCTCTGCCTGCATCTGGTGATTGCCAGTCGCGTTGATCCGCCCATGCCCTTGTCGCGCTGGCGGGTGCGGGGACAGATGGCCGAGATCCGGGATGCCGAACTGCGGTTGACCGAGAGAGAGACGGCCAGTTTCTTGCGAGAAGTTATGGGGGTGCCGTTGGGAAAAGAGGAGGTGAGGGGGCTGGCAGCACGGACAGAGGGGTGGATTGCGGGCGTGCAGCTGGCTGCCCTCTCTCTACGCGGACACACTGATCCTTCGGCTTTTGTCAATGCCTTCAGTGGCAGCCAGCGATTCATCCTGGATTATGTGCAAGAGGAGATCCTGGCACACCAACCCCTGGCGATTCAACGTTTTCTGATGCAGACTTCCATTCTTGACCGGATGCATGCCGCTTTATGCCAGGCAGTGACAGGCGAGCAAGAAAGCGCTGCTCTCCTGGAGCGGATTGAGCGAGCCAATCTCTTTCTGACACCGTTAGATGAGCAGCGACAGTGGTATCACTTTCATCCTCTTTTCCGCGAGGCGCTGCTGGCCCATCTACGTGCTAACGAGCCAGAGCTGGTGCCCACGTTATATGAGCGAGCAGCTCGCTGGTACGAACAACAGGGATTGTTTGCTGACGCACTGGAAGCGTCGCTCAAAGCTGGAGCGTTCGCGCACGCAGCTATGCTGATTGAGCGGTGCATCGATTCGGCGAACTTCCACAATGAGTACCATCTACTATGTCAATGGATGGAACGGCTGCCAGAGGAGATGATACAGGCACAACCAGAACTCAGTTTTCAGTATGCCCAAGCCATCATGTTCTCCACGCCACGACGTTCTCCAGCTTCCTGGATACGCATCGAGCCGTTGCTCCAGTGGGCCGAGCAGGGCTTTGAGGTCCAGGCGAAGTCAGAGCGACTCGGCACTGCACTGGAACTCCACTCAGGACTCGCTCTCTTTCAAGGAGATCTCGCCAGCATGTTACTGTTCGCTCAGCGGTCCCACCCATTGCTTGCCAGGAACAGCGAGATATATAGCTCCCACCTTATGTTCAGAGGGTATGGGCACCTTCTGGCAGGCAACCTTGCTGCTGCCTGGCAGGGCTTTCTGGAAGGATATAGGATCGCTGAAAGCCACAGTTTGCGGACCAAAGCGTTTGCTGCGTCTCTCCTGTTGGGAGAGGCATGTTTCGCAAAGGGTGATCTGCTTGCGGCCTCTCGCTACTTCCACAAGGATCTGGCCGATGCGGATGAAAACCCGGAGATCTTCCGACAACGCTTCATAGCAAGCAAGGAGACGTTCTTCGCGTTCTGGGTCTATCACAACCTCGCGATGCTGTCTTACGAGTGCAATGAACTCGCCACTGCGCAGCACTATCTGGCGCAAGCACAAGCACTTGGAGATGATCCAGAAGAAGAGATCCATGTTCTGACATCTGGTCGGATCATCTGGGCACGTTTGCTGCATCGATGTGGAGAGACGGTCCGGGCAGAGCACCTGTTGAGAACATGGGAGCGGCAGGCACGCTGGCCCTGGGTTCTCAGGGCTATTCGCGCATGCCAGGCCAGGCTCCACCTGGAGATGGGAAATCTCTCCGCAGTCGAGCACTGGTCTCGTACCAAAGACGACTTCTTCGGTTTTCCTCTCCGAGAGCGTGATAGGAATTTGCCGTATGTGTTCCAGGAGAAAGAGGCGCTACTGATGGTTCAGCTGCTCCTTGCGCAGGAGAAGGCGGAGGAAGCGCTCCGGGCGCTGGCACCCTGGAAAGAGAAAGCTCAGGCTCAGGGACGCATGCACGCATTGCTGGGAATCCTGATCCTTGAGGCCCTGGCTCGCTTTGCGGCTCGCTCGCTCCCGCAGGCCCGCTCCACCCTCCAGCAGGCGTTGAGACTGGCTCAACCTGAGAACTTCCAACGCCTATTTCTCGATGAAGGCCAGCCGATGCAAGCTATGTTGAAAAGCACGCTCAAAGAGATTCAGGAGCCAGAACTGGCTGCGTATGGGCGTCGCCTACTCCAGGCTTTTGAGCGAGAGCAGATGCCTGGCGCTCCATCCTCCGCGTCAGCTTCCTCTGCTTTGCTCGACCCCCTCACGCCCCAGGAAAACCGGATCTTACAGTTGTATCCCATCGTCGGATATCGCTATCGCTCAGAGGCAATCCTTTCAGAAGAGGTGGCCACACCAGCGCAGGACGGGATTGAGTTGCTCAAGCCCCTGGAGTTGAATAGACTGCCTGGGACACGCATCCCCCATCTGTGGATCGAGCGAGCGGAGCAACGCCTCTGCACGCTCGATCTGCTCGATGGACGCTTCGTCCTGCTCATCGGTCCTGGTGGCATAACCTGGGGCGAGGCAGCACCTGGGGGTGCAGCTGCCTGGCAGCCTACCGCGTTGGATTGGATGGAGATTTGCTGGATCTGGAGCAAAGCTGGTCAACAAAGATGGGCGTCTCAGCTCAGGGTGTGGTGCTGGTGCGGCCTGATGGTTTTGTGTGGCTTGGCGCAGCGCCATCTTACCGACCAATTTTCCGAAGATGTTTATGATATACTTCCTCATTTACAGGCAGGTATGCTAGAATTGAGACATCTGTTCTGAATAAGGATTTCTGTTGATCGGAAACGACAGAAGGAAAGGAGCATGATGCTATGATCCTGGCAGATATGACTCTTGACAATCTGATTTGGTGGTTGATCGTTGGATTAATCGCTGGATTGCTAGCAAGTGCGGTCATGCGCGGCGGGATTGGCTACGGAATCGTCGGAGATATCATCGCCGGTTTGGTCGGAGCTTTTATTGGCGGGTGGCTTTTTGGCGTGCTCGGTATTAGCATTGGAGGTGGGTTGCTTGCCAGTATCATTGTCGCCTTTATTGGAGCCTGTATTTTCATTGCCCTCCTGCGTCTTTTGGCGCGCCGCTAACCGTAACCGTAAGAGGAAAAGGCAGGCCGAAGCATCATTTCGCTGGGTGGGAAGGTGTGAGGGCAACGCACTTTGTTGCCCTCACACCTTGTTATGCATGAGCATCGATTTGCAGGGTTTCGCTGGCCTTCGCCCAATTGAGGCACTGCTCGTCGGCCTCATAGAGATATACTGACGTGTAAAGCGCATCAAGCAATGAGGAGATCTGTGATGTCTTCTGACTCATCTTCGGAACCATCTTCCAGTTATTTTGCAGACGCGGAACATGTGGCGGAAATGGCGCGGTTGACAAAACAAGGCCATCTGCTTACAGAACGTATGGGCGTGATGCCTGCCTCTGTAGATCTCACTAAAGTACACACGGTGCTCGATATCGGTTGTGGACCGGGCGAATGGGCGCTCGATGTGGCCCAACAACACCCTGACTGCCAGGTGATCGGCATCGATATCAGTGAGGTCATGACTGGTTCTGCCCGCGCCTGGGCACAGCACCGTCAGATAGCCAATGCCCATTTTCGCGTCATGGACGCCCGCAAGCCATTGGACTTTCCCGATGCCTCCTTTGATCTCATTCATGGCCGCCTGCTCTTTGGCTTTCTCACGACAGAAACATGGCCGCAGCTCTTTCAAGAATGCTATCGCTTATTGCAACCTGGCGGCATCTGCTGTAGTTCTGAAGTAGATAACATGGGTGTGATGACCAGTGCGGCGATGGACCGGTACAACACGTTGTTTGTTGAGGCTATGCGCCGCACCGGGCATTGCTTCACCTCTGAAGGCAGCTATGTTGGTATCACGGCTGTGCAGGCCCGGCTTTTGCAAGATGCAGGTTTCCAGAACATTGAGCAGCAGTGCTATCTAGTGAACTACTCGGCAGGAATGCCAGCTCATGATATCATCTACGATGACACCAGGACGCTGCTCAAAGGAATTCAGCCATTTCTGGTTGGCCAGAACTTGATTACTCAGGAGGAGATCGACACGCTTTATGAGCGTGTGCTCCTTGAGATGCAGGAAGACACATTCTGTGCGGTATGGTATCACCACAGAGCATGGGGCCGCAAAGCGTGATCAGCACTCCAGGGTTGTAATGTGGATGGATAAAATGAGAAGAGCGAAACAGCCTATCTTTCTATCTATATGCCTCAGCCTGCAAATTAAACAGTTCGGCATAATGCCCGTCAAGTTCCATGAGTTCCTGATGTGATCCACTTTCGTGAATCTTCCCATGCTCTAGCACGAAGATACGATCAGCCAGGCGCACGGTGCTAAAACGATGGCTGATAAAGACGGCGGTTTTACCTTCGGTCAGTGTGCGGAAGTGTGTAAACACCTCATACTCGGCCTGGGCATCAAGCGAACTGGTAGGTTCATCCAGAACAAGAATGTGGGCATTGCGAATAAAGGCTCGTGCCAGCGCGACCTTCTGCCACTCGCCACCACTCAATTGTGTTCCCCCTTTAAACCATTTTCCCAGCATCGTATCATAACCACCCGGCAATTTCTCAATCACGGTACTGGCACCGCTCTTCTGGGCAGCCCACACTACCAGATTCTGGTTCTCGATCTCGGCAACACGTCCCACTGCAATATTCTCGTGAGCAGTCATGTAATAATGGACATAATCCTGAAAAATGACGCCAACCTGTTCGCGCAAGTCGTGCAGATCATATTCTTTGATGTTATGGCCTCCCATGAGAATCTCGCCCTCATCAGGATCATAGAGCCGTGTCAGCAGTTTGACCAATGTGGTCTTGCCCGCGCCGTTACGCCCCACCAGCGCTATCGCTTCGCCCGCCTTGATGGTAAAGCTCACATTTTTTAAGGCCGCTTGCGTCTCAGGATTTTTTCCAGGGTAGGTAAAGCTCACATTGCGAAACTCAATTTCCAATCCCTTTGCTTCTGGAGCCCCCTGTACCGGAGCGGGTAATGCAGGAGACACAATGCGCGGCTTATACTCCAGGAACTCGAAGAGTAAATTCACATAGAGATTGTTCTCGTACATACTCGAAATACCTGTCAACAGGCCCTGGAAATTTTGCCCGGTCTGCGTAGCGGTCTGAGTATAGAGCGTCAAACTCCCCAGCGTCACTTGCAGCGGGTCCATAACTGCACGCAAGGCCACATAGAGATAAATGCCGCTATTGGTAACACCCGTCAGCGCAGTCCAGAAAAAATTGGCCATATAACGTTTCGTCAGAAGTTGCCTGTTCTCTTCAGAGAACGTATGTGCCAGATGCTTAAATCTACTGATAAAGAGGGGGCCAAGATTGAATAGTTTGATCTCTTTATTGTAGGTATCGGCTGAAAGCAGATCCGTCAGATACATCATGAGTCGTCGCTCCGGTGATTGCCGACGCATCTGCTGATAGCCTCTCCATCCATAGCGAGCGCTGGAGATAAAAGCAGGCAAAGGCACCAGCAAGGCAATAATGGTCAGCCACCATGCAAGTTGGGCTAACAGCACGACCATGGAGACGAGCGTCACCAGGGTGCGGAAGAGATCAAAGGTCTGTGAGATCATAGAGACCGGTTTGTAGGTTGATTGCTCGGTAGCCTGGCGCAACTTATCGTAAAATTCTGGGTCTTCAAAAAAGGCCAGATCCAAAGTATTAGCTTTCTCCAGAATGAGCAACTGAATATGATTAGAGACATGTTCCTGCAACAACTGCTGCACAATATTACTGAGCGTGCTGAGCAGGTTGGAAAGCAAGACAATGCCCAGTTGCAAGCCCACAGGTACCCAGATAGGAGCCGTACTGTGTGACTGAATCCCTTTGACCACCCCATCCACAACCAGTTTGGTAAGCCATACACTGGCTGCCGGAGTAAAGCCTTGTAAAAGACTCAAGAGAGCCAGTAAGATGGTCATCAGAGGGCTGGTAGACCAGACCAGGCGCAGAACGCGAGGTAAACTCGCAAATGCTCCAGGAATCTGCTTAATACTAAAACCGTCGTTTTTTCTCCTTCTTCTTTCATTCTCCGTAGCCCCCAACGCATCGAGTTGTTGTTGCATAGAGCCTCCTGAGAGTTTACCTCGTTTCCAAAACATTGCTTGATTGCACTTAGAGCAGCAAAGACTGTGTATAATGCCCATAGATAGGATGCTCAGGAGCAACGAGAACTTGAAGCAGACTCGTATAGTCCTCCGGTAAACATAAAAATTTATCCATTTCTGGTACTGGGAAGCCTAGATTTGCTCGGCATCCCAGTTTGAGCGTTGCCGCTGCGAGATAGAGGCGTTGAGTTATGATGCCAGCCTCCATATTTTGTATACGATACCAGCGATCCCCATACACTTGAAAGCCATTCTTGTAATTCGCAACGGGCACCAGACATATACTCATCTGAAACAGATTGAAATTGGCCCATCCCAGGAGCTCCTGAAACTTGCTCTGGACCTCCCCGGCAGAGACTAATGCCAGCCTGTGCTCCTGGGGATGATAGGAGTAAATTCCTGAAGGGATATTCTGAACGCTGTTGACAACACAATAGAGCAATGTATGCAGGAGTAGATCTGATCGCCCATCGAGATCGTTGCTAGTGCCGCGTGTACTGGCGAGGAGCAACTGAGCTAATTGTTGTTCACTAAGTGGTGCGGGCCTGAAACCTGCCGCTGAGCGACGTTGATAGCGCGCTTGCCAGAGATCCAGCGATTCGTTCGTTGGGGGAAACGCCTGACTTGCCACGCTCTCTGCTCGCTTAATGGGCTCCAGGCTGTGTAGTGGACGGAATGCAGATAGTGTTTCGATCAATGAGGCTCTGTGTACCGCTTCCACCAGAGGCCAGTAAGCCACCGACTCAAGTTGCTCTGCTGTCGGCATGGTCTGGTGTTGGATCAGCTCTTCTCCAGGTGTATTTCTATCATCCAGGGGCAAATGGTGCGTAGGTGCGAGGGTAATAACCGCGTAGATGCTTTCATGTAGCGGGTCGAGTCCAATCAGCTCGTCGATAGCTTTGTCGAGAAATTGATAATGGATCGTTGCCTCCAGATGATAGTGGTTGCTGATGATGATGCTTTGCCCGATGACGGCTCCGATATCTAATCCCTGCAATCGATAGCTAAATGCTCCATATTTGAAACCATCTTTCCAGAAAAAGCAGCTCAAGAGTAATGTATAGCCAGGAAACGTGTCGCCAGGATGAGCAAGAGACGCCTGCAACAATTGCGAGTGGTCACCCTGGCGGATAATATCAAGCGCGTGATGTGCTGCGTCATAATGATAAAGGCCCGCCGGGAAAGCTTTGCCAGACCCAACCAGTAAATACAACTCGCAGGGAAAGAGCGCTCCACCAGATGGTATTGGACGTAATAGTGCCTGATGAAATGCTGGAGTATAAGTGCGCTGAGAGAAAGAAGCCTGGAATAGCAGACCTTCTTCTTTGATTATATGGCTCTGACGTGTCAAACCGTAAATGTCTGCGAGCATCTGTCCCATTTGTGCTCGCTCCAAATCACTTTCAGTCAGCGTCTCCGGCTGTTCAATAGATTCATAGGTGCACTTTATCTGGCCACAGTTGCGATAGAGCTTAAAGGGGCGGGGCATCGAACCCCGCTTCCAACCCATCCTGGGCGGTTGTACATCGGCTTCTAGATAGTTCTGTCCGGGATGCTTTTGCATAGTATCGCTCTCCTATCTCTCTTTTTGTTTTTTATTATCTCTCCTATTTCTGCTTCATCTCGTAATAACGCTGAACCCACTCTTCTGACTGTTCATTTGTCTGTTTCTTCAATTTGCGCTCTCCAAAGGCCAGTGGCCCTGTAATCGGGATCTGCAGGTAATTGAGGATCTGGAAAGCTGTCTCCTCATAGGAGTTAACAAAATCTTCATAGACAACTTTGAATGGTTGAACCCCGCAGGCGGTGAAATAGTGCTGCATCTCTACCTCGTCTTCTTCAATACCGCGTCGCAGGCGTTCGATCGTTTTGAAGTCAAAGATCGCCTCTTTCTGTGAGCGGCGCGGTTTTCTATTTTCCGCAAGGGCTCTCTTCTGAACCATGATCTGCTCTGGGGGCTGCCAGTCCTCAAATCCAATCCAACGATTGGTCTGGAGCGCCTTCCAGTAGGAAATAGCTTGCCTTACTTTATCACGACGGGTGATCCAGATGTAGCTGAGATGAGGAAAGACAGTCGAAAGAAGTTGTGGCACTGGCAACTTCTCATAACCAGGTATATCTCGCAGGTGGTCAACAAAGTTTTCAAGGAATTGCCAGATGATCTTTGCACCGAACACGCCGTTGGGAGTGGTGCCCTCTTCCATAATCCGAGCCAGGCAGGTAGCATAGTCAGGGGCATTCCCCTCTTTCAAGAATGCTCTGGTCTGCGCAGGCCCAAAGTACTCTGTTGGACAACCTGCCAGATTCGTATTGATCAGAGATTCGCAGAGAAGATAACTGCCACTGCGAGGCGTTGCCATAATGAGATAAGAAACGTAGGGACGCATGAGAACCTCCCGCAGAGATCTCTATAGAGAGAGTATCCTGCTTTATGTAAAAGGGAATATCGATATCGCTTCCCTGCTTGTATGCCTGGTCGCTCATGGCCAATAGCAAATTTAGCAATAGGGTGAGCGGCGAATCCGTCAAGGTCAATAAAATCGTCAGCACACTCCTACGGAAACGGGTGTGGATGCGGATTAATCTCAGCATCCGTCAGTGGACTCGTGCGGTAACCAAGTTGATACGGCAATTGATAGAGCCGTTGGAAACCGCTATGACGACGGTACTGATGACCAAACGTCATAGGGAGCATACCGGGCATAATAACCTTTACGCAATGAAAGCCTTGTAAAGCATGCTCTGGAGTCGTCTGGTCAATTGTAATCACATCAATACCCAGCTTCAGATAATGCTTGATAAGGGCGCTCAGATCATCGCGCAGATCCAGGCACACTGGCTTGCGGTAGAAGCTGTCAAATGCCTGCTGGAAGGTCTGCTGGCGCTGTGACCGAGACAAGAAATTCAAGCGCTCAAATGCTTCAGGTAAGTAGTAGAGCAAGGAATGATCTTCCATCTGTCGAACCATCATGGGATCAACCAGCATCTCCAGAGCGTTCTCACGTTTTTGCTCGAACCAGGTGGACGGCCTTCTGATCATCGACTCTAATTCGAGAAGGGCATTGATAACAGCTTCTTCTGGACGAGGATGTGAGCCTGCGGCACACATCAATTTGGGAACGCCCGCGCGATCCTGTTCATCAACAGCCATCACCCAGCAGCAGGGAATCCCATGATCAAGCGTGCTATTGAAGATCGAAACAGTGTAACCAGTGGTGTGCGCCAGATTTTCGATCAGCAGGCTGAGGGTAGGATTACGTGCGGACAGATGATCAAGGCGTGGAAGGCTCAACTGCGCATACCAGGCTATCAAGAAGGCATCGCGTTCGGCTACCTCTAAGATGCCATAGAAAATGGCTTCTTCGAGACAATTCCCGAGGGCGCAGCCATTCGAGATTTCATAGAGAAATGCAGGGTTTGTCTGTTCTGTATCATGGCGGCGTGCTCCATAGTAAGCGATATGTTCTGGCAGAAGGATGGGACTCTGGCGCTGAAAAGAATATCCCCAGACCCAGTTGCACATCAAATCGTGATGATAGGTACGATAGTGATACCCTGGGAGCGCATATTGATCAGGTGTATGGAGGCCCAGCGTTGTTGGATCCAGGGCTTGATCGCCAAGTTGGCGGTAGCTTGCCCATACGCCTGTCCGTTTGCCTTTAGGGCGTTGGCCGCCATAGCGTTCAAGGGCCTCTGTGATAGCTGTGAGTTGGCTCTGTTCATAGCTCAGTGTGCGACCTGTGGCGCTGATCTGCCTCTGCTTCTCTCCATCGCTGATCCCTATCCAGGAAGTTATGGAAGCAATAGAAGTGTCTGGATTTTTAATGAGAGAAGAGACGAGTCCCATCTGTGGGTCTACGTACTCATCAAAAAGTGGCCTGGCAAGAGCGGCCAGCGAACGGATGCGGTAGGTGTATGGTCCCGGCTTCGGGCGTGATTGGAGTGTAATCATGGCCGCTTCAGCCGTATCCAATGGCAGTTGGCCGCACGCTGAACACTCTGGTTCGGGAAGGAAATGATGGCGATCAGAGCGCAGTGTGGCAAGCTCTAGATGAAGCAAGGCATGACGCGTTTTTATATCATCAGGGTTCTGCAAACAGGTAGAGACCTCCCAAACGACCAGCTGAGCGAGAATTTCCAGGCTAGTTGAAGTAAGCCAGGATTGGTCCCCGCTTTGTTTCTCGTCGTCGCAGGCCTGTCGTAATTGCAGAAAGTCGCGGGTATCTGCCATAGCCGCCAGCCTGCGTGTCTCCGCACAGAGCAGGCAGCCTGTTTCCCCTGGAAAAACGCAGGGGCCAACGATACCGATGCCAAATTCACAGTAAGCCCGGAGCCAGGGGATACCCATGGTCAGGCATTGCTGATTAATTTCCAATTGTTCCTGAAAATGCCAACCATCGTCACAATAAATGATCATTGAGCATTGTGAGCCCTGTTGTAGCAGGTTTTCTTTGCTCAGAGAAAGGATCTGGTACTCTTGCGCCAGATGCTGTTGCACCTTCTGCAAGAGCAGGCCAGAGCCAAGGCATCCAATACAGCTCTTCTGGTCGTCTCTCATAGGGATACTCTTCTTCTACTCATTTAAGCCAGCTTTAAGGAGTACAGACGCAATGTAGGGTTGCACTGCACGTAAGGCTGGATCAAGATCGAGGGGAACAGCTAAAGCGTGCCAGCCCATCTTCTGGAGGGCCGCTTGTAGCCATTGTAGGCGCTCAGGCCATTCCAGTGGTACTTCATAGGCTGGAGTGCTGATATCGTCACCACGTAAGGCAGGTGGTAGATCGAGAACGGGAGGGAGAGTGGCGCTCTCTTCATCAGCGAGTTGCC
>Ga0070741_10007563_pt1 | contig 22382 bp, 25 predicted proteins | sample Coa_R1_4_FD_66440 | JGI IMG/M metagenome (GOLD analysis project Ga0070741, IMG submission 66440) | Surface soil microbial communities from Centralia Pennsylvania, which are recovering from an underground coalmine fire - Coalmine... | ecosystem: Environmental > Terrestrial > Soil > Unclassified ... | reverse complement strand
CGAGTCTCCTTTTTCGTCTGATTCACATCGGCGACACGAACGTGATGGTCGAGCCGGGCACGCTGAGCGAACGCCTGGAGCAAGTGGGCTTTCGCGATGTCACAGTGGACACGAACGCGCAGCGTTTTCGTTTTCGAGCGCGGCGACCTTGAATATAGCGATGGCACTGTTGAGCATGTTCCAGAGATAGGGTGTTATGCGGCAAAATTCCGCATAACAGACCTATACGGGATGTTATACGGAACAGATTCGGGTTAAACCATACTTGGGCTGCTCGTCTGATCGCAGGTAGTACAATACGTCATCCGGAAGATGAGACAGAGAGAGGAGTCTGCCTATACGTTCAAATCTTTGACTGTTCACAGTTGTTGATTACTAACCATTTGTGCGCCCCTGGTCAGGGAGCGCACGCCATTCGCTAAAGGAGAATACCCATGGTCTACCTCGTTACACGCCACACTGTCGCCGACTATGAAAAATGGCGGCAGGTTTTTGACGAAGGCGAAACTCGACGCCGCGCGAGCGGTGCAACTGGCGTCGAACAAGTTTACCGCGATCTGGATGACCCCAATATCGTCACGGTCGTTGTCGAATGGGACAACGCGGAAAATGCCCGCAAGTTCACGGACGATCCGGCAGTACGCGAGATGTTGCAAAGGGCAGGCGTGATTGGGACGCCGGCGGTACGTGCCATTCTATCGCGTACGTAGTCTAGGATTAGTTCAACAGGCATACAGCCGCCTGCCAAGCAACACAGCAGGCGGCATGAGATCTTATGGGATTGACTGTGGATGACCTCTAGGCTGGGTACAAGATAAGATGAAGCTTCCCACACATCCTGTTTCAAGACTAAAGGCAGCCCAACAAAGCGTGCACTTGACGGTGGGTACGCGGCGCGTTTTTCAGCAGTTTTCTGGCTTTGAGTTTTTCCCGTTTCGACAGGGAGGCCACGCTCCCACCCACCGCAAGTAACGCACGCCGTTAGCCCGCTCCACCATCGTACCAATGAGCGCGTGGCTGTGATACTCATCGTGTTCCTGCTGTATAGAAAGGAGGAGCGCCTATGAGCTGAAAGACCTGAACTGCGCCCACATCGTTTCTGCAATCGTGGTGCGGCTCGTTAGGAATCGCACCCCATTCACACAGTCCCCAAAGGGGACAAGGAGAAGATCCCATGTCAACCGAACAAAACAAAGCTGTTGTCCGCCGTTTCATCGAGGAGGTCTTGAACAACCAGGACCTTGCCCTCGTGGACGAACTATTGGCTCCCGACTATGTCAACCATTTAGCCCCGGGGGGACGCGAGGGCTTCAAACAGTTCAACACCATGCTGCGCTCGGCTTTACCCGATCTCAAGAGCCACGCTAGGATGGAGCATATGGTCGCAGAAGGGGATTACGTTGTGGCGCGGATCACATTCCACGTTACAAACGCTGGCAAGGAAGCAACGGGATCGGACCTGAGTGAATACCGCCTCGCCAACGGTAAAATTGTGGAAGATTGGCCCCCAAGCAGCACAGCAGGTCTGCTCCAACAGGTCGGGGTAACTCTTCCATCAGGATAGGGCGAGAGGTCGGTTCGTCGTTTCGCAAGGCGAAACAACAAGCCGCAGTTTGGCGACCGAACCAAGCATTCAGCGGGAATAACAAGTGGAGCGCGTCGGTTTGTCAGCATAGGTCTTGCCGAAAGCGCAGGTAGGCAAGGCCAATGCGAGAGTCTTCGAGCAGGAGCGCGGGCTACCCGTGCGTTAGCCGACGCGCTGCGCTTCGCTCCGCGCGCGGCTGAACGTGACCGTCGCAGGGTAGATACAGGACGAGTCGCGCATGACGGAAGTCTATCGCCGCCACTTCGTATGATTCGCGTAGATTGACGCGATTCTGCTCGTGTGGTTCACACTCACTCCGTTCTCAAGCGTCCTTTTCGCGACGGACAGTCTGCGGTTATTGAATTTCTGCGTGGTGAAAGTGCGAATGAATGGTAACTGATTTGCGTACCCGACTCGCGGCGTGGAGTTCAACAATCGGGGTCGCGCTGACCGCGATCAGCTGCACGGTGATGATCGCCGCAACGATCATCGGGCTCCTGGGTGTCATCGGCATCCGTTCGTCCGCCGAGTTCGCAGATACGTTCAATCACATTCTGTCGCCGATTGCGCAGCCGCTGCTCATAATTTCACTGGCGCTGGTTGTAATCGGGCTCATCCCTCACGGGCGCGTTGCGGTGGCGCTCGCGCTTTTAGGCGGCGGCTTGGTTTATCTTTCAATGTTTGTTCTCGGCGCAAGTTCAAGCGCGGCGGCGGATATGGCAGGCATGACGGGAATGAACACAACGGCAGCCGACCCCGTTTCGCTTGCCGTATTTTGGATCGGTATCGCAGGAATCGGATTTGCGCTTGTAATTGCTTATCGCAAGTAATGATTTATGCTTTCCATTCGCCGCGTAATTTTTCCCTATCGCACTATCATCCAAAACCGTCGCTACTTTCCGCTTTGGCTGGGTCAACTCGTCTCTAGTCTGGGCGACACGCTGAATTACATCGCGCTGGTGGTCTATGTGTACCAATTGACGGGTTCGGGCTTTGATCTTTCAAAACTCTCTATCTTTCAGATCATTCCGATTCTATTGATCGGTCCCGTCGCAGGCGTCATCATTGATCGCTTTCCCCGCAAGCGCATCCTCATCGCGGCAGACCTCGCTCGCGCTTTGCTGATGGTGGCGCTGGCTTTCACCTCCAATGTCACGGCGATCTATGCCATTGCGGTACTGGTTGCGATTGCCACCACCTTTTTCCGTCCAACGGTGCAGGCGGTGATTCCCGCGCTGGTCAAAGAGGAGGAATTGTTTGCCGCGAATTCCGTCGCATGGTCCACCGAACAATTGGTGCAAATTCTCGGCGCGGCGATGGCGGGCGGACTCATCGCGCTGATCGGACCGCAAGCGGCGTTTGTTTTCAACGCAGCAACGTTCGTCTTTTCGGCGCTGATGATTTCGAGGATGGAAGTGCCGAGGGTTGCACTGCCCGAGAGTGAGAAAAAGGGCTGGCGGCTGTCTCTGGGCGACATGCGTGCGGGTTTGAAGTACGCCGCGCAGGACACATTTGTTTCGCGGCTGCTCGTCGTGCAAATGATCGCGTCGTTGGCGGTGGGCGGCACAGCGGCATTGTTGGTCGTTCTGTCCGAACAGCATTTGCAATTACCGCCTGCGGGCTTTTCGCTGCTGCTGCTCGCGATCGGGATCGGCGCATTCTTGGGTCCGTTTTTGCTCGGGCTCTTTACCCAGAACTATAAGGATGTGCGGCTCTTGTTCGTGCCGTATTTGATTCGTGGGGTAGGAGATATTCTCATTGCGCTCGTAGTGTCATTCCCCTTTGCGCTCTTTCTGCTGTTCGTGTACGGTCTGAATACTTCGACGGGGTCGGTGGTCTATAGCTCGCTGATGCAGTCAGCGATCCCCGATGCGGTCAAGGGACGCGTGTTCACGTTGATGGATATGACGTGGAGTGTGATGGAGATTCTTTCGATCGGCGCGGCGGGAGTGCTCGCCGATGTGCTGGGCATTCGCGCCGTGTATTATCTTGGCGGAGCATTGTTGATTGGGGCAGGCGTGTTGGGACTGGTGACGCTGGGCCGTTATCGCTTTGAACGCACGCCCGATTTCGTGACGCAGTAAAACAGAGGAGTGGCGGATGACTGAAATCTATCTTCCCTTTTTGGGACAACTCGCATGGATCGACGCCATACTGCTTGTGTGGTTCGCGGTGACCGCGCTTTCAGTCATTTATGTTGCTTATGATGCCTTCACCAACAACCCTGAAATGACCGTGATGAAATGGGGTTGGGTGTTGGTGACGCTCTATCTCGGACCCGTCGGATTATTTTTGTACGTCATGTCATGCAAGGAGCCAGCACCCGGCACGCATGAAGAATTTGTAAAGCCATTGTGGAAACAAGGGCTCGGGTCCGCCATTCACTGTGTCGCCGGCGATGCGACGGGCATCATCGTCGCCGCCGTCATCACTGCGTTTCTTGGATTGCCGATGTGGATTGATTTGATCGTCGAATACATTGCGGGCTTTGCCTTTGGTCTGCTCATTTTTCAATCACTGTTTATGAAAGATATGATGGGCGGCTCGTACATCAAAGCCGTGAAACATTCGCTCTACCCCGAATGGGTTTCGATGAATTTCATGATGGCGGGAATGTTCCCTGTAATGGTGCTGTTGATGATGGGACGTGACATGCGCGCAATGGAGCCGACCGAACTCGTCTTTTGGGGCGCGATGTCGGCGGCAGTCGCGTTTGGATTATTGACCTGCTATTCCGTCAATGTCTGGCTGGTTGCCAAAGGACTCAAGCACGGGATGGGCACGGTGCGCGCGTTGGGCAAAGGTGGACATTCGCTCCAAGCCGAATTGCAACAATGGCTGCCGTGGCTGAAACCCCAATCCGCGCCCGCGATGAATTTGCCAGAGTCTGACTCGATGGCAAACATGAAAGGAATGTGATGCCATGCAAGAACATGATCACAGTAAGATGAGCAAAGGCGACGGAGACGCAAAGAGAGAATCCGATTCGAAAAAAATGCTCGGGATGAGTCACAGTCCGATGCAGCAAAAAAGCGATGAGGGTATGGCAGGCATGGACCATGGCGCGATGGACTTGAGCGCCGCGACGAGAGCTACCTCCGCACAGAAAGCAGTATGGGCATTCCTGTCGGTAGTCCTGCTCGCGACGGGCTTGATTTTTTCTGCGACCGTTGTGAATTTGAATTTAAGCGCGCGCGATGTGCGCGGCGCGATCATGCCGCCGGGGATGATTATGCTGCGCGACACGCCCGGAGATGCCATGCGTGATATGTCTGCCGTGGATCCGAACAGGGTCAGTTATACCGCGCCCGTGGACGCCAAAGGGGATCAAACTTTAATGCCGCGCCTTGAAAACGGTGTCAAAATTTTTGAACTCAAAACCTCCGTCATCAAATGGAATATTCTGCCGTACGAGCAAGTGATGGGCTATGCGTTCAACCAGCAGATTCCGGGTCCTCGCATTCGCGTCACCGAAGGTGACCACCTTCGCATCAACGTGACCAACAATCTGCCCGAACCGACGACGGTGCATTGGCACGGTTTGATTTTGCCTAACAACATGGATGGTCCCGCTAAAATTACCCAGCCGCCGATTGAACCCGGGCAATCGTACACGTACGAATTTACGACGCAGCAAGCGGGGACTTTTTTCTATCACACGCACGACAGACCTGACCGACAGCAGACGCTGGGTTTGTACGGCGCGCTGATCATTGATCCGAAAACGCCGCAAAACATTCCTCCCTATGACCTCGAATACACGATCCAACTACAAGAGTGGCTCGAACGCGAAGGATATACGTATCCGGCAATGCTGATGGAAGGTGGGCTGCCTAACTTCTTCACGATCAACGGCAAAGCATACCCATCGACTGACACGATCAACATGAAAGTCGGACAAAAGATACGCATTCGCTTTATCGGCAGCAATAACAACTTTATTCATCCCATGCACATTCACGGGGGTCCTTTCACAATCATCGCGACGGATGGCAATATCGTCCCCGAAAGTGTCCGCATTGAAAAAGATACCGTAAATGTTGGACCGGGTGAACGCTATGATGTGCTTTGGACCGCGCGGGAGCCCGGTAAGTGGCTAATCCACTGTCACATTCCACATCACACAACGAACAATAATGTCGAAGAACAAGGTGGTGGCGGTTTGACAATGGTGCTCAATGTGACGCCGTGAACCGTGATCGTTACGTAAAATGATAAGAGGTGTTGCGCTCAATCTTGACCCGTGGCTTGTTACAGATTCAGCCGCGCGACCGCAGTTTGAAAAAGACCCGATGGCGGTCAAAGCGCTTGTGAATACATGACGGCACGATCCGGATTTTGCACAGACGCTCGAGACGCAACAGCAAATCAGTGCGGCACGGGAACGCGGCGATCTGACACGCGTTGCTTGGTTCTATTGCTGCCCTTGGGCGCCAGTGTACGAAGTGAATCGAGATGTCACAATTGGCGGCATACACATTCGAAGCGGACAGCGGTTCACCTTTGACGTGAGCGCAGAGGATATGGAACGTGGCGGAACGTTTCGCCGCGAAGTCGTCATCGGCGATTTCAAACCGACGGATGAGGTAGATTATTGTTTGCCCGAAGATAACAATTAAGACTGCTCACACATGATAACTATTTTTTGATACCACAGGAGGAAACTCAAATGCACGAGCATCAGGAACAGACACAGCCCACTGACGCAAACGAACACATTGACCCTGTTTGCGGCATGACAGTCGAAGAAGGTCCGAACGCACTGACGATGGATTACAATGGCACAAAATACTATTTCTGCGGACCCGGCTGCCGTCGTTCTTTTGAAAAGGATCCCGAAAAGTATTTAAAAGAGGGTCCCTCGATGCACATGTAACACTGTGCGTCAGCTCAAGGGACGCATCGCATCGAAACTGCGATGCGTCCCTTGAGCCCCCCGATTGCTTACGCGGTGTAGGAAATGGCAAAACGTCTGATCGAGTCGAATACAACTCTGTATCCCGTGCCCGTCGTTCTAATCACAGCAGGAATCGCTGTGCCGAACGTGATGACGTGCAATCGCATCACCTCCTGTTCCGCGGAACCGCCGCGCCTTTCTATTTCAGTCCGCCCAATGCGACTCTCACATGCGCTGATCAAACATACACGCGAATTTGTTGTGAATATTCCATCACCCAGACAAAAGAGGCTCACCGATTATGTCGGCGTTGTCACAGGAAAAAAAGAAGACAAAATCGAAATTGCCAAGTTGAATCTAGCACCATCGTCTTTTGTAAAAACGCCCCTGCTTGCCGATTGTCCTGTCAATATTGAATGCGTGGTCGAACGCGAAATCGAATTGGATTCGCATACGATGTTTATCGGGTTGGTGAAAGCGGTGCATATGGAAGAATCTCTACTTGACGAGAATGGGGATGTGGATTTTACGCGTGCGCAAGGCATCACCTACGACTGGGGCGTAGTACGCGAGCGTCCGACGTACAATTTCAAGGTAGATGATTTGCGCCGCGCGGTCCAGGTGAAGGAATGAAAATCGAATACTGCGTTTGCGCTGCCGCAACCCGCGGCGGCATCAATTCAGCCAAGGAGGCGAGAGATGGTCAAAGACCCCGTTTGTGGAATGGAGATTGATCCGAAGGACGCGTATGCGACGCGCGAGCACGCGGGCAAAACGTTTTACTTTTGCTCCAAGTCCTGCGTTGACCAGTTCGACGCGGACCCGCACAAGTATGGACATCCCCAGCACGACAATCACGGTCACGAAGAAAACGCGCAGTCGTAACACAGGCGGCGTTGCTTGCAACGCCGCCTCGTTCTGCCAATCTCCGATCTTGTCGAGAAGCCGCGGAGGGCAAGATGCAAAACGATTTCGCCGCGCAAGCGCGGCAACTTTCAAATCTCGGACATATCGCGGAGGGCGCGCTATTCGGCGCGCTTGGACTTGTCGCGCTGCTGCAAACGTTGGGATTTATAGGCAGCGCGCTGCTCTTTCTCACGCCGCTGCTGATGATTGCCGCGGGAATTACGATTCCCGTGATCTTGTTCGGGCACAGTCACGAAGGGCAAGACGCGGCGGCGCACCGTCGCGCCGTTCTCGCCGACCCACAGCAGCGGCAGCATATCAGCATGGCGGGCTTGGTGTTGCTTTCGGGTTTGGCGGAAATCGGGCGGCTCGCGGGAATCTTGCCGCCGCTGTTCGGTTATGTATGGCCTCTTGCGCTTGCCATCATCGGGGTCATGTTCATGCGCCATACGCAGCATGGGAATCACGCGGCGATGAGCCAAGCGGTGCGCTCGTTTCGTAATCGAAACAACATCGAATCTTGGGTGGAGCGATCGCACTCGTAGGAATTGTCGAAGGGATTCAAGTGTGGATGGGCGACGTACGCCGGCTATTCGCATTTGCGTACGCGCTACTGTTACTCGTCGCCGCCGCACTGCTGCTCACGTACCGCGAACCCGCGGGCGCGTATGCAAATATTCCCCCAATGGAGCATGACACCCATTCGTCGCATTGATGCACGCGCGCATCCCAATTGCAGAAATAAGATTTGTCGCAAATTCTTACATCGTGTAGTATGTTTGATACAAACTCTTTATGTTACAAACACAGTTTGTAAACATTCAAACTACCGGATGGAGGTTTTTGCATGTACAGGATTGTTGTTTTGATGATCGTCACCGCAGGCGCGCTGTTGGCGGCGTGCGGACCGGGCGCGTCAGCGGGACCAACCACGGTACCCATCACGATGACCGAGTTCAAAATTGACACACCACAGACCACCTTCAAGGTCGGCGTGCCGTATCGCTTCGTCGTGAGCAACAAAGGCACGGTGAATCATGACTTTTCGATTTCACCGCCCGTCATGGAGGGGATGGCGGGGATGAGTATGGAAGATGCCCACAAGGGTGCACTTGCCGTCATCGATGCCAATGACATGCCACCGGGCGCGACCAAGACGATTGACCTAACGTTCAGCAAACCAATGTCGTCGAGCGAGATGGAATTCGCCTGTCACACGCCGGGGCATTACGAATCCGGGATGCACGTGCCAATCACGGTCACCCAGTAAAGCCGCGTCCATTGCTTTTGATGCCGCGCGATTTCTTGAACGCGCGGCATGAATCTTTATCGTGGGAGCAAATTTCATGACGAATGCGCTTTTGAAAATTCCCATCAACCTCACCGACGCGGACGACGACCTCGTTCTCCACGCGGCGATGCCAGGCGCAGAACCCGAAAATATCGTTGTCACCTTTACCGCGAAAAGCATCATTCTTCATTCTGTGATGCGCGGGATGTTGGCGAGTGACAAAAAGCCGCTCAAGCAAGAATGGCACATTGGCGAATATCATCGCGAGGTACGTTTGCCATTTCCCATCATGTCGCAGCATGTGAATGTCACATACAACAACGGTGTTCTTACAGTGAGCATGCCAAAAGGCGAACAAACCACGCCGCGCGAAATTCGAGTGAAAAAAATTCGCGGCGCGCGCGGTCAAACACGCGGTCACGTCGGCGCGCGCGGTCAAACGCCTGCTCACAGCGGACGCGTTGAGTGATGCGTCATTGCTTGTCGAATCGCGCAATTTGATTTCGCGGGCGCGTTCAACGGAACTTGGCAATTGTGTTGCAAGACGGAAGACTCAAGGGCAAGCGAATGCGAAATTCCCTAATCGTAATTACATTAATGCTCGGCGCGATCATCGCTCTTGCGGGCTGCGGACAACCCGTACCCACCCTCGGGGCGCCGACCGTTACGCCTACTGCTCCGCCGCCTACACCCACTGCCAATATTGCAGTAGCAACCATTCCCGATCCACCTGCCCAAGGCCAAGTTGAGATTATCGTAATTGTGACGGACAAAGATGGAGAGCCCATCAATGATGCGGTCGTCTTTGTCTTTGCTGATCATACAGCCATGAGCGGCATGGGTGTGACGGGTCCCGCAACCAAGCAGGGTGACGGGAGATACGTGTTCAAAGCAAATTTTGGCATGAGCGGCGATTGGAAATTTACCGTGCAGGTAAAAAAACCGCCACTGGATATTAGTAAACAAGTGCGGTTGCTATCCAAGTAATTATTGTGAGGTCGTGGAGCGCGCAGTAGCTCTACGACTTTTTTGTCGTTTGATGTCAAGGGAAAGTGATTATTCGTCCCGCGCGCGCCAAAGAACGATGGATAATTCGCCGGATCGTTTGGCGTGCACAGATCAATCCCTTTGATTTGGATTGGCAAAGATTTCTTGTCGCGGAGGAAAATGGCAAGATTGTCGGCGTCGGACAGGTCAAACCACACCCCGATGGCAGTCGCGAGCTCGCCTCTATTGCCGTCATTCCCTCGTGTCAAGGGCAAGGCATTGGCAGCAATCTGGTGCGGGCGCTCTTGGCGCGTGGACACGACACGCTATTTCTGACATGCCGCGCACCGCTTGAAGCCTACTATGCGCGATTCGGATTTCGACGCGCTACCGACCAAGAATTGCCGCCTCATTTTCGACGCATCATTCTTGTGCAAATGTTCGTGCCGATTAAAGTGATCGTCATGAAGCACGGAAATGAGTAAAAGTGGCTTGCACACCGTATGAAATGGTTGTGTCCGTTAGCACCATCCTAGTACGCCAAATGGCGCGCCGCCTGATACGCAGTATGGCGGTAGCGCGCGGCGTCTCTCTTTGTTATGCTCATTGCAATTAGATTCAGAAAGGAGAGCGCATGGATGCAACCTGTCATGTCGAACCAATTCAAAAAGAGATTAGCGTCGAGGATCGAAATGCTGCACAGATGATTATTCTCGCCGTTTGGGGACTGGGCTGTGAAAATTGTGCGAACCGCGTGCGAAATTCGCTGCTTCAGCTGGAAGGTGTTGTATCTGCAGATATTGGGCTGGCACACGGGCTGGCGCTTGTAGACTATCTCCCATCCAAGACAAACCTGCAGGACATTGTTCACGCGGTTGCTGCCGCCGGGAACGACGGACACCACCATTATCGCGCAGAACTCATTCCAGGAGCCAAGGAGGATTTGTATGTCAACATCAGATAAAAAGCGTCTTGAACGTATGCACCAAGCGGAGCGGGAGAAACAGCGAAAACGGTGGCTGCGCCCTGCCGCGTTTGGTCTGATCGTTTTGGTCGTTATTGCCTTTATTGGTTATTTCCTCTCCCCATTGCTCACGCCGAACGCGAGTGGCGTGACCCAAAACGAAAACGGCAAAGTAATCAACATCCAAGCCGCGATGGATGGCTTCGACGTTCCAGAAATTCGAGTCAAACAAGGTGAGCAGGTCACGATCAATTTACGGAGTTTGGATAATTCAATGCACAGTGATGGCGGCGGTAAACACCAATTTGCAATTGACGAACTCGGCGTGAATCTCGTCGCGCAGCCAATGTCGACCAACAGCGCGACCTTTACCGCGACCAAGCCCGGCATTTACACCTTCTACTGCGATATTTGCTGTGGCGGCAAGGCGAATCCGACGATGAACGGGAAATTTGTGGTTGAGGCATAAAGTGACGTTAAAAGAAAAGGCAGTTTCTCCGAGTCCGAGCGTTCGCAGCATTGTAATCGTCGCCGCAATTGCTCTGGTGACGATGGCGCTGGCAGTGTATTACGGGTTGATTCACCCGCACGCCCCAATGGTGGGAATGACAGAATACCTTCCTGCCGTGACCCTCGGCACGGTGGTACTTGGCGGCTTGATTGACGGCATCAATCCCTGTGCGTTTACGGTGCTGCTCTTGTTTGTGACGGCGATGCTCGCAACGCTGCAAGCCGATAACGCGGCGGACATCAACGCGGCGCGCACGCGGATCTTTGGTATGGGGTCCATTTACATCGCGTCGGTGTTTCTCACCTATCTCGCGCTGGGCGTTGGGCTGTTAGCAACAAGCGCGTTATTCTCGCGCTTTCATGCACCTGCGCGCATTGGCGCTTTGCTTGCGATTGGCATGGGCTTGTGGATGCTGAAAGATGTGTTTCTTCCCACCCTTGGTCCAAGACTCGCGGCTCCGAAATTCGTTGGACAGTGGACTATTGACAGCGCTCGCAAGGCGACTCTCCCCGCATTGATTATCGGCGGAATTCTCATCGGCTTGTGCACGGTTCCCTGTAGTGGCGCGGTGTATCTCGCGGTACTTTCGCTTTTGTCGCTCCAGTCGTCAGCGCTCGTCGGCTTCGCGTATCTCATTCTGTATAACTTGATGTTCATTCTGCCGCTCGTCGCATTACTGATCGCCGCGTCGGCGCGCCCAACGCTGAATCGGCTGGCGCACTGGAATTTGCATCACAAAGAAGGCGTGCGGTTGGCTCTCGGCGCAAGCGTCGTGGGGATGGGTCTGTTGATTCTGGCAACGGTCTGAGTATTTACTTCGCATACGCAAGGATGCGCCGCGTCGCAATGCATTGCGACGCGGCGTTGTTGTGCTTGCAAGAACGACTAAAATATCTTATTCTGTGTAAGAAATAAAAGTGAGCTACAACCGAAAAAACTCAAGACCTTGGACGTGCAAAAGGTCAGGCAAGATCCCCGCGGTAGGGCGCGCCATTTTATCTGGCTAAAGCCAGCCAATCAGCTCATACGTTTACGAGCCCACTTGATTAAGATGTTGAAATGGGTGGGGGTTGGGCAAATGAAACGGCTCGTCCTTTGGGTATTTGCTGGAATTCGTGCCACGCGCGGATAAAACGGTGGCGTAAACAGAAAGAGTGGAGGTTCGGATGAAAGAGACGACACTGGATATTACCAATTGGAAATCAGTCCTCGACGCGCAGTGCATTGAGCACTGCTTGATGCAAATGCACGGGGTACATCATGCCAGCGCAAATTTTATGAGCGGGCAAGCAACAGTGCACTATGACGAAAATCTAGTTTCCATCGCCGCGATGAAAAAAATGCTCGACGAAGGCGGATTCGAGTGCATGCAATCCATGCCCAAAAACCTTGCGCAAGAAGTGGATCCGCCGACCTCACCCCCTATCCCTGTCCTACAAGGAGAGAGGAGCATGATGGATCATGGGGCACACACCGCATCTATGCACACAGGTCACGCTATGCCAATTCCAAGCGCGCCTACAAAAAAAGATGAACGTGTAGGACTTACGATGCCGACCAGTCTCGCGAAAGCGGATGAACATGCGGGTCACGATATGAGCGGCGAGATGGCGGGCATGGCGCATGAGATGGGACATGGCGCTGGCATGACCATGGAGGCGATGGTGCGCGATATGCGGAATCGGTTTTTGGTCGCGCTCATTTTTGCTGTGCCAGTGTTTCTCTATTCCCCATTGTTCACTCAATTTTTCAACATCAATTTGCCTGTCCCGCTCGGTCTGGATGTCAATGTCTTCGCGTTCTTGCTCGCAACGCCGCCCATTCTCTATAGTGGCTGGATTTTTTACGCGGGCGCTTGGCGCGCGCTGAAAAACCGCACGCTGAATATGGCAGTTCTGGTCGCGCTTTCTGTGTTGGCGGGATATTTATTCAGTATAGCGGCAACGTTCCTGTTTAAGAGTGAAGTCTTTTACGAAGCGTCCGTGCTCCTGCTTGTGTTCGTCCTGCTCGGACATTGGCTTGAGATGCGCGCTCGCGCGGGCGCCTCGCAGGCGATCCAAGCCCTCTTGAATCTCACCCCCCCAAAGGCGACTGTGATTCGTAACGGGCAAGAGTTGGAAATTGCAACGGCGGATGTGCTGTTGAACGATATTGTGCTGATTCGTCCCGGCAACAAGATTCCTGTAGATGGTGTGATTATCGAAGGCAGTTCCGATGTAGATGAATCTATGATCACTGGGGAATCGCTGCCCCTCTCGAAAAAAGTGGGCGACCCGGTAATCGGGGCGACGATCAACAAAACAGGCACATTCAAATTCAAAGCGACCAAAGTCGGCGCCGACACGGCACTTGCGCAAATCGTGAAATTGGTGCAAGCGGCACAAAACTCCAAAGCGCCTGCACAGCGGCTCGCCGATCGCGCGGCGCAATGGCTCGTCGCGGCTGCTATCATTATCGGCACATTGACGCTGCTCGGCTGGTTGACGATTGGACGCAGCTACGTTCCGTCGGACGTGACAACCTTCGTGTGGGCATTGACGATGGCGATCACCGTCGTGGTCGTTGCCTGCCCTGACGCACTTGGGCTTGCCACACCGACTGCAATCATGATGGGCACAGGATTGGGCGCACAGAACGGGATCTTGTTCAAAAACGCAACCGCACTGGAAGAAACGTCTAAAGTAGGCGCTATCATTTTCGACAAAACTGGCACACTCACGCGCGGACAGCCCGAAGTGACGGATGTTGTGACTACCGCAAATGATGGTGAGACCCACGAATTGCAATTGCATCAGGAACATTCTCATCCGCGTACACGCGTTCATATCGTAGAAGAGAGTGCGGCGAATGATTTGCTCACGCTCGTTGCGTCGGTGGAGCAAGCGTCAGAACATCCATTGGCGCAGGCAATTGTGAACAAGACGAAAGCGGAAAACCTCGCACTCGTCGAGCCGCAAGAGTTCGAAGCGATCCCCGGTCACGGATTGCAAGCAAAGGTAAATGGCAAAAGGCTGCTCGTCGGGAATCGTAAATTGATGCGTGACCATAGCATCGGGTTTGATGGATTGGAACAGTCAGCAAATTCGCTTGAAGGCACAGGGCGCACTGTCGTATATGCAGCAATCGACGGAAAACTCGCGGGCTTGATCGCGATTGCGGATGCGCCGCGGGATACATCAAAAGAGACGGTGGCAAAGTTGCGCGAACGCGGCATCCAGGTCGCAATGCTGACAGGCGACAATCGCGCGACGGCGGAACGAATTGCCCAGGAATTAGGCATTGATACTGTATTCGCAGAGGTGTTGCCCGGGCAAAAGGCGGACAAGGTGAAAGAGCTGCAGGCATCGGGGAAAAAAGTAGCGATGGTCGGCGATGGCATTAATGATGCACCCGCGCTCGCGCAAGCAGATGTAGGCATCGCGATTGGCGCGGGAACCGATGTGGCGATGGAAACGGCGGATGTGGTATTGATGAAGAGCGATCCGTTCGACGTTGTGAAAGCGATTGAACTCTCGAAAGCGACGGTCGCCAAGATGCAACAGAATTTGTGGTGGGCAGCGGGCTACAACACGATTGCGTTCCCGATTGCGGCAGGTATTTTTTATCCCGCGTTTGGTTTGGTATTGCGCCCCGAAATTGCGGCAATCGCAATGAGCGGTAGCTCACTGATTGTTGCGGTGAATGCGTTGTTGCTGAAATATACAAAGTTAGGGAGACAATGAAAATTCCGCACTCCTTTGGAGGCGCTTGTCCTGTTTGCCGTTGGGTTGAGGGGATGACGGCGCTTGTTGCCCGGACGCGCATGAAAATCGAATTGCATTTTCATCAATTCTTCACACCTCTGGCTTATGCTTTAGTTATAAGATGAAAGATTCATCGCTCCGTCTTTCATTGAGAGTGCAAATAGAGGTTGGAAATGAGAAATTCAAGTTTGGTCATTGGTGCTGTTATCTTGATCGTGCTGCTTGTGGTGCTTTTGGGCGGGATCGGTATGATGGGATTCGGCGGATTTGGCATGGGTCCCGAAATGATCGGCGGCATTGGAATGCACGGCTTTGGTGGGACGTTTGGCTACAGTCCCTTCGGTTTGGTTGTGCCGCTTGCGTTCTTGGGGCTGCTCATTGGTGGGATCGTTCTGGTCGTCGTCTCGTTGGCGCGAACTTCCCGCGCGCCCAGTGCCGTTCCGCTGTCGTCCACGCGCAGTGAAGCCCTGCTCGATATTTTAAGAGCGCAGTATGCGCGCGGCGAGATTACAAAAGAGCAGTTCAACGAAATCAAAAAAGATTTGGACGGATAGGGCAGGAGGAACAAACAATGATGGGTTTTGGAATGGGCATGTTGGGCTTGGGCGCGTTAGTGATGATCGGGTTTTGGGTGTTGGTGATTGGCGGCGCGGTATGGCTGGTGATGACGCTCGTGCGTGGGAATCAAAGCCCCGCCGCGTCCAATCCACCGCACACAATCGTGTCCAATCAACCACACGCGTTGGTGCCGTCAGCGCCAAGTCAAACGCCACTCGATATTCTCAAGATGCGTTATGCCAAAGGCGAGATTACCAAAGAGCAATTTGACGAGATGAAACGCGAACTGGACGCGTGAATCAAGACGTAGCTACCGTCGAAGCACATCTCGCGCGGCTTGCCGCACCGTATTGAGTGCGGCAAGCACTCGTCGGCGCGTCTGCCGATTTTGAATCGGGAAGATGTGTAGGCAGCCCGGCGACCGAATTGACCGACCTCGCATTGGGCGTATGATGGAGAGGTCGAATCTGTTCTTTGTACGCCCGTATGCTGCAAACATAAATTGTCAGACAATTGAAATTGTCCGGCGCGGGGTCGTATATTGAGCGAGTCGAACCCATTGGACCGATGCAGATGGGCAAATTGACCGTAGCGTACCCAAACAAATCTGTAAATGGATAAATCAAAAAAGATTCGTGTACTCCTTGCGGATGATCACGCAGTTGTGCGTAAAGGCATCCGCGATTTTTTGGAAGAGGATCAGACGTTGCGCGTGATCGGTGAGGCAAACGATGGTGAAGAAGCACTGGCGCTCATCGCCGCTCATGCACCCGATGTTGCGGTGTTTGATATTCAGATGCCGCGCCTGAATGGGTTGGATGCCACACGCCGTGTGAAAAAAGAATTTCCGAAAGTCCAAGTACTAATTCTCACCGCGTACGATGACGACCCGTACCTCTTTGCCGCGCTGCAAGCAGGCGCCAATGGTTACTTGTTGAAAACATCCTCATCCGAAGAATTGTTACATGCTGTTCATGCGGTTGCAGAAGGGGAAACGGCACTTTCGCCCGCTGTCGCCAAGAAGCTAGTCCGACGCGCGGCAGGCGTTTCATCCAGCCAACAAGAAAGTATTGAACCACTGACGGACCGCGAGCTCGACGTCCTGCGCCTTGCCGGAAAGGGGCTCGGTAACAAACAAATCGGCGCAACGCTGAACATCAGTGATCGTACCGTACAGGGGCATCTTGCGAACATTTACGCGAAACTCCAAGTCGCCACCCGCACCGAAGCCGTGCTGTTTGCGGTGCGGCAAAAGTGGATCGTGTTGGAATAGCTCGGTAACTGAAAGAGGAACCAGATAAAAGACTCTGCGGCCTCTGTCCTGGATCCCTTTATCGGATGTTCACTTCTTCCCCATGCTCCGTAGTCTTCGCACTCAAATTCTTCTCTGGACGATTCTCCCGCTCGCTATCATTTTGATTGGCATCGCCTACCTGGGAGTCAATAGTCACCAGGGCGCAATGCGCGAATTGGTGGCAGAGCGCGACGGCGCGTTGGCGCGTGTCGCGGCGGCGCGTATCTCTGCGCTCTTGACGGATCGCGGGCGCGACATAGCAAATCTGGGCGCCGCTCACCCCGAGATGTGGAACCTACAAATCTTTGAGGGCGGCGTTGCGCTCTTGGATACGGACGGACGTATTGTCAATGCGCTGCCATCGCGTGACCTTTGGGAAACGCGGCGCGACAAAATTCCACTGGGCAACGAATTCGGAGAACCATTTTGGGAAAATGGCGCGTGGCTTGTTCTTGTTGCGCATTCGCTCCCAGATGGGAGGATTGTTGGTGCAGTACAACTGCCTTCCTTCGAGACGCTTGCCCCGCGCGGCAACGCGTATCTTGTCAATTCAAAAGGAATTATCATCGCACACCCTGATCCTGCGCGTGTGGGAACGGATTTCGGCGCGCACGGGGGAATCGGACAGGTTATTCGCGGCGAAACAGGCGCGACGTTTCATTACGATACGAACGGAACAGAGTTGGTCGTTGGTTACGCGCCGATAGCGCCTACCAACTGGGGCCTGCTGATTGACGAACCATGGCAAGAGGTCGTCGCACCGATGTTTCAATATACAGTGCTGCTGCCCGTTGTCTTGGTCTTGGTTGCCCTCGTCGCGCTCGGCGCGATTTATTTCGGTGTGCGGGATGTGATTCGTCCGCTGGAAAATTTGGCACAGGCGGCACAGCGCATCGCGTTCGGGGATTATCACGCGGCAGAACGACGAGTTGGGGGTGTGCGTGAGATCGAAGGACTGCGCGAGACGCTCAACAGCATGGCGGAACAAGTCTCTGCCGCGCACGCCGCAATGCAAACTTATATCGTCGCGATTACGCACAGCCAAGAGGACGAACGGAAGCATCTCGCTCGCGAATTGCACGACGATACGATCCAAGCCCTTATCGCCGTTCAGCAGCGAATTGAAATGGCGCAAAAAGTATTGCATAGAAACCCCGCGCTCGCCGCGTCCAAGTTGGCAGAATTGAAAGAATTAACGATGGATGCAGTGGAACATGTGCGTGGCTTTGTGCGTGATTTGCGTCCGACGTATCTTGACGAGTTGGGTTTGATTCCTGCGCTCGAAACGGTTGCGCGCGCAGCAAACGCGGATTTCGCTGTCAAGGGCGAGGAGCAGCGGCTCGACGCGGAACGCGAATTAATTCTTTTCCGTATCACGCAAGAGGCACTGCGCAATGTTTCCAAACACGCCCGTGCGACAAAAGTGGAGGTCATAGTTGCATTTGATCCGGACGAAGTGACAGTGACAATTCAAGACAATGGCGTGGGATTTGATGCGCCCGAATCGCCTAATGCGTATGCGCGTGCGGGGCATTTCGGTTTGATGGGGATGCAAGAACGCGCACAATTGTTTGGCGGAAACGTATATGTGAAATCGGAGCGCGGGACAGGGACAAAGGTCGTGGCGTATGTGCCAACTCAAAACAGCGCGAGATAAATGTCATTGCGATGAGACGAAAAAGGGACGAACGCTCTTCAAGCGTTCGTCCCTTTTTATTGTACGCCATTCGTTTACTTTATTTCTTTCATGCCAAGATATTCGCCATGCCAGGTGTGATACCACACTGCGCCCGTATTCCCGTTGACACTCAACATGCCAAACGGTTTGCCATCGCGGAGTACATCAAAGTTGTAATAACCATAGAACATGTCAGGCGGAACAACAAGTGTTGTGGTTGGCAAGAATGCTTTTAGAAAAGTCTGCGCTTTTTCCTTTGCTTGATCCGCGCTCAAGGTCATATTGTCGCCCGTGATGGTCATCCCCACGTTTCCCATCATCACCGCCATCGGTGAGTACTTTGCATTCCACATCATGTTCGGACCCATTTCGGGAATAACCGCGCCGCTGTATTTGTCCACAATGAGTTGGAACGCGCCCTTGCCGGTGCTGGTTTCCTTGACCATGCCGTAGAAATTCCACGTGTACTCTTCGAGGTCAGCAACCTTCAAATCTGCGTTGTTCAACGCGGTGACATATTGTTGAATCCGCGTCGCAGCCTCGTCGAGCGTCAAGGGTTTCGCGCCGGGCAAGCGATTCATAGCGTCGGGTCCCATCATCCCTCCGCCCATCACGCCGCCACCCCCCATCATGCTTTGACTGCCCGCCATACTGCCCATCGCGTTCATCATCTGCATCATCTGCATCATATCCGCGCTCATCATTCCCCCCGCGCTACCATTTGGCGCACCCATCATTCCCTGACCATTCAACATGCCCGGTCCGCTGATTCCGCATTGTGCAGTTGGGGTCGCGGTTGCGCCCGGCATTGTTGTGGGATGATGTGGATCAGGCGTTGCAGTCGGTCCTGGACCTTGAGCAAACGCCGCCGCCGCAACAACAAACAAGCCAACGAAAGTCAGTGTGAGAGCAAATAGAATTGTGCGTTTCATTGTTGAATCCTCCTATATTTTCTTACAGGCTGTCAGTTTGCCAGATGCGGAACAAGCTGACAAACCCTGTCTTTGTTTTTATTGTTCAGCCGCAGTCTATTTGCGAGCTATGAAATTCGCGTGAAGATTTCTTGTGGTTTCCGTGCGAATGACGCGCTGTCGGTCAAGCAAACACCCGCGCCATCTGGCGCATCCAACACCAAGCCAAATAGCGCGGCGACGGATGTGCGAAAAGGCGGTTACATTCCGTTGGATAAAGTCTTACATTGAATACGATTTATGGGACGCGTAGCGGATTTCGCTCTTCATTCATGGCATGTGCCGCGCGCTCCGCGGTGGTGACACACTCTACAATCACCGAAACGGGAGGTCTTGATGCAAAGTTCTCTGTCTGATTACGTCTATGGGATGTGGTGGCTGGTCGCGCTCAACGTGATACTCGTTCTCGCCTTTGCCTTTAGTTATTTTGTGCCAAAGAAAAAGGTCGAGTGGCGTTCGATGGGAGTCTTGGCGGCGTGGGTAGTCGCCCTCTTTACCGAGATGTATGGCTTTCCGCTGACCGTCTATTTGCTGTCGTCCTGGCTTGGAAGCGCCTACCCCGTTACCGAGCCCTTTACGCATGTCAACGGTCACTTGCTCGCCGTAATTGCAGGAGGTTCGCAGTGGGTCGCATTGGTGGTGGATATCGTGACGGGATTGGGTTTTCTCGCGGCGCTGCTTTTAATGGGGAGCGCGTTCCAGCAAATCCATAAAGCCAAGGGCGAACTCGTAACCGATGGGCTGTATGCCTATGTGCGGCACCCCCAATACAGCGCGTTATTCTTGCTGATCGTTTCACTCTTGATCCAATGGCCCGCCCTGCTGTCGTGGTTGATGGCACCGATTCTAGTTTTCACTTATCTGCGGCTTGCGCGGCGTGAGGAACGCGAGATGACCGAACAATTCGGCGAGCGATATTCAGAGTACCACGCACACACGCCTGCGTTTATTCCGTCATGGCAGAACTTGCGCGGCTTACGCGCGGCAAAGACGCTTCAAACCCGACCATGAACACGCAACAAGTCTCGTTTGCAATCCGGGGCATGACCTGTGCGCGCTGCGCGGTGCAGATCGAGCGCGCGTTGACGCAACTTGAAGGTGTAATTGCCGCACAGGTCAATTATGCGAGCGAGCGAGCGACGGTTAGGTATACCTCGTCGCGTATTAGCCCCGCGATGTTGGTCCGTGCCGTCATCCATGAGGGTTTTCAGGCACAATTGGAAGGGGAATTGGTGATGAAAGAGTCTTTAAGATTTGCAAACCGGTTTGTGCCGTCAGAGTGGCGGCGTTGGATTCTACCACCCGTGGTCGGATTTCTTGGGGCTTTGGCGCTTACTGGATTGTATGTCGGCATTCTTTCGGTCGCGCAATCCCCTAGCCACGCGTTGGAGCAATTATCCCAAGACCGTCTTTGGGTCGGTCTCGTCGCACTTGGCTTTGGGATTCAAATCGGCTTGTATGCGTATCTGCGGCTCATCGTCAGTGCGATGCAGCTAGCAGGCGCGACGGCGATGACGGGCGCAGGAACGACGACTTCGACCGTTGGCATAATCGCGTGCTGCGCGCATCATCTCGCCGACATTGCGCCGCTGATCGGCTTGACGGGGGTGAGTGGCGTGTCGGGCGCAGTTGCATTTCTCGCCGAATGGAAAATCCCGTTCATTCTCTTTGGTCTTGCCGTGAATGCTGTAGCGATTGTCATGAGCATTCGCAGGATTCGTCGTGAACGCGCGCATTTGAAAATGATGGAGACCGCCGTGGCGCCTTCGACGGTGCAAGCGGCAGCATGTCACTGATGGAAACGAGAAAGCATCGGGAGAGCAGAAAACTATGGCTACAACACAAATCACCATCCCAATCGTCGGAATGACCTGCGCGAGCTGTGTCGCCCACATCGAGGGTGGTCTCAATAACTTGACCGGGATTGAAAAGGCAACAGTGAATTTAGGCAGCGGCAAGGCGAGCGTCGAATACGACCCCACGCGCGTGTCGCCGCAAACAATGTTCGACACGATTATGGATGTCGGTTATCAAGTCGGATCGGCGGAGACAACGCTCCATGTCTCGGGCATGACTTGTGCCAGTTGCGTTGCCCACATCGAAGGCGCATTGAACGAACTGGACGGCGTGACCAAAGCGACTGTGAGTCTCGCGACAAACACAGCCAAGGTCTCATATGTGCCGACGGTGGTCACAGTCGCGCAGATGAAATACGCGATCCGGGACGTCGGTTATGACGTGACCGAACAGACGGGAAGCAGCGTGTCGGCGCTGGATCGTGAACGCGAGGCGCGGCAGCAAGAATTGAATCGCCAGCGACGCAATCTGCTCATCGCAACACCAATTGCGCTCGTCGTGATGCTTGGCACCTTCCGCGGCATGCTGCCGCCCGGCGTCCAACAATTCATCCCGGAACTCATCGCACAAAAATGGTTTCTCGGGATTTTGACGACACCTCTTGTCTTTGGACCGGGACGCCAATTTTTTATCAACAGTTGGCGCGGCTTGAAACACGGTGTCACTGACATGAATTTGCTGTATGCGACAGGCATCGGCGCCGCGTACGGCATCGCGGTCATTAATACCTTGTTCCCGCAAGCGGGATTTGGCGGCGAAGGCGCGACCTTCTTTGAGTCTGCCGCATTGTTGACGTGGTTCATTGTGTTGGGACGATTCCTTGAAGCCCTCACCCGAGGGCGCACGAGCGAAGCGATTCGCAAATTGATGAGTCTCCAACCGAAATTGGCGCGCGTGGTCCGCAACGGACAAGAAATTGAAATTCCCGCCGAAGAGGTCGAGATTGAAGAGGTAATCCAAGTGCGCCCCGGGGAACGGATTGCCGTGGACGGACTCGTGAGCGAGGGCTATAGCGCCGTGGACGAATCTATGCTCACGGGGGAATCGCTGCCGGTCGAGAAAAAAGCGGGGGACAACGTCATTGGCGGAACGATGAACAAAACGGGCGCCTTCAAATTCGTTGCCACGCGCGTTGGCAAA
>Ga0070741_10007562_pt1 | contig 22386 bp, 20 predicted proteins | sample Coa_R1_4_FD_66440 | JGI IMG/M metagenome (GOLD analysis project Ga0070741, IMG submission 66440) | Surface soil microbial communities from Centralia Pennsylvania, which are recovering from an underground coalmine fire - Coalmine... | ecosystem: Environmental > Terrestrial > Soil > Unclassified ... | reverse complement strand
CCAGGCGATGATCCCGATGGTCGACGTCGACACGATCGGCGCCGGCGGCGGCTCGATCGCCTACGTCGACTCGGGCGGGATCTTCCGCGTCGGCCCGCGCTCGGCCGGCGCCGACCCGGGACCGGCGGCCTACGGGCGCGGCGGCTCCGAGCCCACGGCGACGGACGCGATGGTCAACCTCGGCTGGCTGCAGCCGCAGGCGTTCCTCGGCGGGAACATGCAGCTCCGCGCCGACCTCGCGCGGCGCGCGTTCGAGGAGGGGCCGGCAGCGGCGCTCGGCATGTCGGTCGAGGAGGCCTCGATGGGGGCCGTCCAGATCCTGACGCACTCGATGGTGCAGTCGATCGAGGAGAACTCCGTCCGGAAGGGCTACGACCCGCGCGACTTCGCGCTCGTCGCGGAGGGCGGCGCCGGCCCGCTCTTCGCCGCGCAGATCGCGCTCGAGGTCGGGACGCCGTGGGTGCTCGTCCCGCCCTACCCCGGCGTCACGGCGGCGCTCGGCCTGCTCGCGACCGACATGGTCTACGAGTTCAGCACGACCGTGTACCAGCGCCTCTCGGCGCTCGACACGGCCGCGCTGAGCTCTGCGTTTCAGGATCTGGAGCGGCAGGCCCGGGCTCAGCTCGAGCACGACGGGATGCCGGCCGACTCGATCGTCGTCCAGCGCGTCGCCGACTGCCGCTACCTCGGCCAGGGCTACGAGCTGCGTGTCGACGTCGGCTCCGGCGCGATCGACGGTGCGTGGGTGGAGAAGGTGCGCGCGGACTTCCACGACATCCACGAGCGCGAGTACTCGCGCCGCTTCGAGGACGCCGACATCGAGATCCCGAACGTCCGCGTCCGGGGGATCGGCCTGATGCCGCCGCTCGAGATGCCCGAGATCGAGGAGGGCGAGGAGCCCGCGCCGGCCTACGAGGGGAAGGCCTGGTTCCGCGTCGGCGCCGGGCTCGAGGCCGTCGACACGCGCTACTACGACCGCGGCGCGCTGCGAGCCGGCAACACGCTCGAGGGGCCGGCGATCGTCCACCAGTACGACTCGACGACGGTGATCCCGCCCGCCATGTCCGCGCGGGTCGACCGCTTCGGAAACCTCGTCCTCGCCGCCGCCGTCCCCGCGACGGCAGAACTGGAGGTCGTCGCGAGATGAGCGTGATGGACTACGAGGTCGGCCGTTCGCCGGGCCCCCCCGAAAGGACGAGAGTAGAAGTCGATCCAATTACGCTCCGCGTCCTCGGCGGAGCGTTCCACGCGATCGCGAAGGAGATGGCCGGCGTCCTCTTCCGGATGAGCTACTCGTCGATCATCCGCGAGTCCGAGGACCTCGGCGCCGGGATCTTCGACGCGCAGGGGCGCGAACTGTGCGAGTCGGACTCGACGCCGATGCACATCGGCTCGCTGCCCTGGTACATCCGCGGCTTCCTCTGGCGCCTCGCGGGCGAGCTCGAGGAGGGCGACGTGATCGTCCACAACCACCCGTTCCTCGGCGCGTCGCACTCGCCCGACGTCGCGGTCGCGGTGCCGATCTTCCACGACGGCGAGCTGCTCGGGTTCGCGGCCGTCACCGCGCACGTGCTCGACGTCGGCGGCTCCTTCCCGGGCATCAACGCCGACGCGTTCGACGTCTACGCCGAGGCGAAGATGTACAACGCGCTCCGCTGGTACCGCCGCGGCGAGCTGAACGAGGACCTCGACCGGATGCTCTTCGACAACGTCCGGACGGAGACGATGAACCGCGGCGACATGAACGCGATGCTCGCCGCGTGCCAGCTCGGGCGCGAGCGCTTCCTCCGGCTCGTCGAGCGCTACGGCGCCGACGTCGTCATGAGCGCCGCCTACGACTGGATGGACTACTCGGAGCGGATGCTGCGAAGCGAGATCGCGAAGATCCCGGACGGGACCTACGGGCCGGTCGTCGGCTGGCTCGACGACGACGCGCGGAACCGCGACGTCCGGCTGCGCGTCGAGACGCGGGTGGTCGTCGAGGGCGACGAGATCACGATCGACCTCACGGGCTCGAACCCCGAGGTGCCGACCGGCTACAACGTGCCGTTCGAGGGGTCGCTCCTCGTCTCGTGCTACTACGCGGTGCGGACGATCCTGCTCGACGAGGTCACGTTCCCCGAGCACGTCCCCCAGAACGACGGCGTGTTCCGGCCGGTGAAGGTCGTCGCGCCGAAGGGGACGATCTTCAACCCGAACTTCCCGCGGGCGTGCTTCTCGCGCTTCTGCCAGACGCAGCGCGTCGTCGACAACGTCAACCTCGCGCTCGCGGACGCGCTGCCGGACAAGGTCACGGGCGGCAACTCGGCCGGCATCCACTTCTGCGCCTACGCGGGCTTCGACGAGTCGATCGGCGAGTACTGGCTCTACCTCGAGGTGAACGAGGGCTCGTACGGCGGCCGCTACGGGAAGGACGCGATGGACTCCGTCGACAACCTGATGGCGAACACGCGGAACAACCCGATCGAGGAGCTCGACATGCGCTTCCCGATGCGCTGCGACGAGTACGAGCTCCGCCCGGAGCCGGCCGCGCCGGGAAAGTGGCGAGGCGGCGTCGGGATCATCCGGCGCAACCGCTTCCTCGTCGACGGCACGTACTCGTGCGAGGGCGACCGCCAGACCGATCCCCCGCGGGGCGTCTTCGGCGGCTGGGACGGGCTCGTCGCGTCGTGCCGCAAGAACCCGGACACGCCACGCGAGCAGGAGCTGCCGGCTAAGGTGACCGGGATCCCGTTCTCGGCCGGGGAGTTCATCGAGTTCCGCGAGCCGAACGCGGCCGGCTACGGCGACCCGCTCGAGCGCGATCCCGCGGCGGTTTGCGAGGACGTGCTCGACGACTTCACGACGCTCGAGCTCGCGCGCGACGCCTACGGGGTCGTGTTCACGGATTCGGTGACGCTGGAGATCGACGCGGCTGCGACCGAGCGGCGTCGAGCAGAGCTCCGCGCGGCGCGTGACGGGAGCTCGCTGACCGAGTACTTCGCCGGCCGCGCCCTGCCGCCGTCGTCGGCGCCTGCCTCGAGTGCGGGCAACCGCGAGTTCGGGCTCGGCTGACGCACGCCCGGTGGCGGTCCGCCTCGGCATCCAGGGAAGCGGCCAGCTCGTCGGCGACCTGCCGGACCCGGGCGTCTTCCGCGAGGTCGCGACAGCCGCCGAGGAGCTCGGCTTCGACTCGATCTGGGCCGGCGAGCACCTCTCGTTCACGAACCCGATCCTCGATGTCGTCGTCGCGCTCTCGACGTTCGCGGCGGTGACCGAGCGGATCGCGCTCGGCGCCGCGGTCGTCCTCTTGCCGCTCCGCCACCCGAGCTGGGTGGCGAAGGAGTTCGCGTCGCTGGACTACGTGTCGGGCGGGCGGGTCGTGCTCGGCGTCGGCGTCGGCGGCGAGGGCGTGAAGGACTTCGAGGCGGCCGGCGTGCCCGTCCGCGAGCGCGGCGCCCGGACGGACGAGGCGATGCGTGCGCTGCGCGTGCTGTTCCGGGGCGGGCCGGCGAGCTTCTCCGGGCGCTTCTCCTCGTTCGAAGGCGTCTCGATCGCTCCCGGGCCGGCTCGGGCCGGCGGGCCGCCGCTCTGGGTCGGCGGCCGCTCGCCTGCGGCGATCCGCCGGGCGGCGACGCTCGGCGACGGCTGGTTCCCGATCTGGATGTCGCCCGAGCGCTTCGCGGCGGGCGCCGCGCAGCTGCCGGAGCGCGCGGAGCGGGCCGTGATGCTGCCGGTCCGCGTGGGCGGAACCGCGGACGAGGTGCGCGCCTATCTCTCGCAGCGCTACGGCACGGAGTTCTCGACGCAGGCCGTCGAGCGCTACTGCCTCTTCGGCGGCGAGGAGCGGATCGCCGCGCGCCTCGCCGAGTACGTCGACGCCGGCGCCCGGCACGTCGTCTTCAACCTCGCCGTCGAGCCCGGTCAGATGTCCGCGCAGCTCCGACTGCTCGCGGCGCTGCAGACGGTCGGAGCCCGAGCATGAGCGCCCGCGACCTCGCCGGCTACGGCGCCAATCCTCCCGATCCGAGGTGGCCGGGCGGCGCGCGGCTCGCGCTCAGCTTCGTCCTCAACTACGAGGAGGGCGGCGAGCGGACTCCGCTCGAGGGCGATCCCGAGTCCGAGTCGTACCTCCACGAGGTCGTCGGCGCGCCGCCGACCGTCGGCCGGCGGAGCCTCAGCGCCGAGTCGATGTTCGAGTTCGGGAGCCGCGCCGGCTTCTGGCGCGTGCACCGGATCTTCACGTCGCACGGGCTGCCGCTGACGGTCTACGCCGTCGGGCAGGCGCTCGAACGCAACCCGGCGGCCGCGCGCGCGATGGTCGACGCCGGCTGGGAGGTCGCGAGCCACGGCTGGCGCTGGATCGACTACGCGGAGATGCCGGAGGACGAGGAGCGCGAGCACCTGCGCCGCGCCGTCGAGACGATCGAGCGCCTGTGCGGCACGCGGCCGGTCGGCTGGTACACGGGCCGGATCTCCGAGAACACGCGCCGGCTCGTCGTCGAGGACGGCGGTTTCCTCTACGACTCGGACTCGTACGCGGACGAGCTCCCGTACTGGGTCGACGTCGCGGGCCGGCAGCACCTCGTGATCCCCTACACGCTCGACGCGAACGACTTCAAGTTCGCGATCCCGAACGGCTTCGTCACCGCGAGCGACTTCCTCGAGTACCTCGTCGACACGTTCGAGCAGCTGCGCCGCGAGGGCGGCCGGATGATGTCGGTCGGCCTCCACTGCCGCATCGTCGGCCGCCCGGGCCGCGCGCCGGGGCTCGACCGCTTCCTCGAGCACGTCCGCGGCTGCGACGACGTTTGGGTCACGACCCGCGCCGAGATCGCCCGCCACTGGCACGCGCACCACCCGCCGGCTGATTGAATCGGGCCATGGCCGAACGCCACCACGTTCGCATCGAGTACTGCGTCCCCTGAGGAGCGCGATCGAACGCCGCCGGTCTGGCGGCGCGGATCCTCGAGGAGTGGGAGGACGCGGTCGCCGCGGTCGAGGTGGTTCCCGGCGCGAACGGCATCTTCGACGTGCACCTCGACGGAGCCCTCGTCTTCACGAAGTCGATGCTCGGCCGATACCCGCAGCCCGACGACGTCGTCCCGCTGCTCCGGGAGCAGTTCGGGGCCGCGTGAGCTCCGGCCGGGTCGGGATGGACGGCCCGCCTGAAGTCGCGGAGGTTCGAGCGCTGCTGCGTGAGGGACCCTCGCGCCGCACGACCCTGCGGGCGACGATCCGCGATTGGAGCAGCTATCGCCGGATCTCGGGGCTCAAAGGACTCGCTTGGAGCGGCGAGGGCGAGGAGGTCGGCGAGCGGCTGACACGCGTCTCGGTCAGCGCCGACTGGCGGTGCGTGAGGAATGTGACAGCGGCACGGTTCGCTGCGTCGCCGACCGCGACGACGCCAGTCACTGCCCTCTCTACGACTCGAGCTGGCTGCGCGACGAGCGGAGTCTCACGATCATCGGCGCCTGCGAGCTCGCGGGCAGGTCGGGTATCGCGGTCGGCGCGTCTGGCAATGCAGCCCGGTTCTTGCTTTCCGGGCGGATCGATGCGTCTGTACGGTCGATCGCGAGCGCAGCGTGATTCTGCGATGCGAGGCCTGGCCCGGCGACGAGCTGTTGATGATCGAGGAGATAGTCGAGGTCGTGTTCGACGAACCCCTCGAGCGACACCTTTTCGCGCCGCCTCTGCCGGATCAGCCCTAGACGGCTAGGCCGGGACCAGCGCCTCCCGGAAGAACCCGTCGACGATCCGGACGGCGTCGTCCGGGCACTCGAGCAGGTCGGCGTGGCCGATGTCGGGAAACTCGACGACGCGCACGTTCGGGTTCATCGCCGCCATCCGACGCGCGCCGAGGCCGGACGGCGCCAGCTCCGGCGGGCAGAGGACGTCGTGCGTCCCGTTCGTCATCAGCAACGGCCGCTCGATCTTCGGGACGAGCGGCGAGAGGTCCATCTCCTCCATCGCGAGGCACGCCTGGCGGACCGTGTACGGGTCGTTCTGCGCGATCACCTGCCGGACGAGCTCGAACGTGCCCCGGCCCGCCTCGCTTTCGAGGAACGCGGCGCCGACCGCCTGCGTCGTCACGTGGTCGGAGAAGTCGTCCCACGGCATCGTCTCCGCCATCCGGCGCCAGACGCGGAAGAGCGTCCGCCGGTAGACGTCCGGCTTCGCGAACGCGACGTCGGCGCAGGCCGAGATCACGCGCTCTGGATGGAGGGCCGTCAGCGCGATCGCGATCATCCCGCCCATGGACGTGCCGTGGACGAGCACGCGCTCGAGACCGACGGCGTCGAGCAGGCTCGCAGCGTCCTCGGCCCAGCCCTCGATCGTGTACCGCTCGCGCGGCGCGCTCGACGCCCCGTAGCCACGCGCGTCGAACGAGAGCAGCCGGTAGCCGGCGGCGCGGAAGCCCTCGCTGACGAGCCCGAAGTTCTGGCGGCCGAACAGCCCGCCCCCGAGCTGGAGGACGATCGGCCCCTCCTCCGGCCCGCTCAGCTCGTAGTACAGACGAACGCCGTCGTCGATCTCCCCATGGGGCATCGGCTCACCTCCCTTGAGAGGATTATGAGCCCGGCGGCACCGAGAGAGGAGAGCGATGCGGATCAAGTTCATCGTCCCGTTTCCGTTCGACGACGAGGGGATCGCGAACCGCGCGGCCCAGATCCCGAAGGAGCTCCTCGGCCCGGACACCGTCGTCGAGTGCGTGCCGGTGCGCCACTCGGCGACGCTCGTCGACTGCTACTACGAAGCGCTCGTCTTCGACATGTACATCGTCGAGGCAGGCCTCCGCGCCGAGGAGGAGGGCTACGACGCGGTGATCATGGACACGGTGTCCGACTCGGGCATGTACGCGCTGCGGTCGCGGCTCTCGATCCCGGTCGTCGGCCCGGGCCTCGTCTCCTACGCGGTCGCGATCATGCTCGGGAAGCGCTTCTCGATCGTGACCATGTGGGACAAGTGGCGCCACCTCTACGAGAAGAACCTCGACACGTACCACCTCTGGGAGAAGTGCGCGTCCATCCGCGCCGTGAACATCCCGCCCGACGTCGAGGCGCTCTTCGCCGGCAAGGAGGAAGAGATGTTCCAGAAGCTGACCGACGAGGCGCGGAAGGCGATCGACGAGGACGGCGCCGACGTGATCCTGCTCGGCTCGACGACGATGCACCAGGCGGGCGACTACATGGCCGCGCACCTGCCGGCGCCGGTGATCAACCCGGGGCCGGTCGCGATCAAGCTGACGGAGTCGCTCGTCCAGCTCGGGCTGACACACTCGAAGGTCGCGTTCCCGTCGCCGGCCACGATCATCGACGACCGGTTCTTCTCGCTCGCGAGCGCCTGATGGATCAGTCCCAGGAGCGGCCGACGCGGTCCCACGCGACGTCGCTCGGCAGCCACTCGGTGCGGATCGGCGACCACAGCCGCGTGACCTCGGACGCGCCGCACTTCGGGCACGGCGGCGTCGGGTTCGTCGACACCGAGAGGTACTCCTCGTACTTCGTGTCGCACTTCTCGCAGCGGTACTCGTAGATGGGCACGCCGGCCGAGTCTAGCTCGGAACGTCTGCTGCGAGAGCTCGCGGCCAGGCAGGGCGTCGAGCCGACGCCGGACGACCTCGCCGCCGTCGCCGCGTTCCTCGAGGTGCTCCTCCCGCAGCTCGGGGTGCTCGGCGAGCGGCTCGAGGCGGCCGAGACGTGAGCGTCGCGGAGCTCGCGGGGCGGCTGCGGGCGGGCGAGCTCTCGCCGCGCGAGGCCGTCCTCTGCTACCTCGACCGCATCGAGACGACGCGCGAGCTGAACGCCTACCTGCACGTCGACGCCGAGCTGGCGCTCGCGGAGGCCGAGCGCGCCCCCCGCGGCCCGCTCTTCGGCGTGCCTGTCGCCGTCAAGGACGTGATCGACGTCGCCGGCATGCCGACGACCGCCGCGTCGGCCATCCTCCACCGCGTCGCGGAGCGCGACGCGTCGGCCGTCGCACGCCTCCGCGCCGCCGGCGCCGTCGTCCTCGGGAAGCTGAACACGCACGAGTTCGCCTTCGGCGCGACGACGACGAGCCCGCACTTCGGGCCGGCCCGCAACCCGTGGTCGCCCGATCGGATCGCCGGGGGGTCGAGCGGCGGCAGCGGCGTCGCAGCGGCCGCCGACCTCGCGGCCGGTACGCTCGGGACCGACACCGCCGGCTCGATCCGGATCCCGGCTTGCCTCTGCGGCGTCACCGGACTCCGTCCGTCGACCGGCCTCGTGCCGACGGACGGCGTCGAACCCGTCTCGCGGACGCTCGACACGGTCGGCCCGATCGCGCGCTCCGCCGCGGACTGCAGCCTCCTGCTCGAGGCGCTCGCACCGGGGTACGGACCGCAGCTCGACGGCGGCGTCGAAGGGCTGAGGATCGGCGTCGTCGAAGCCCTGTTCGACCGCGCGCAGCCCGCCGTCGCGGGACTCGCGGAGGCGGCCGTCGGCGAGCTGGGAGCGGCCGGCGCACGCGTCTCCAGATCGGCGATCCCGCTGCTCGAGGAGTCGGGGACGATCCTGCAGGCGGTGATGCTCCCCGAGGCCGCCGAGGCGCACCTCGAACGCCTCCGGACGAGGCTCCGCGATTACGGGCCGGACGTCCGGACGCGGCTCCTCGCCGGCCTTCTCCTCCCCGCGACGGCGCACGTGAGCGACGAGCGAGGCCGCCGCCGCTTCCAGGCGGAGCTCGACCGTGTCCTCGGCGAGTTCGACCTGCTCGCGCTCCCCGCGATGCCCGTCGTCGCGCCGCCGATCGGCGAGGAAACGGTCGAGCTCCGCGGCGAGCGGCTCCTCTACCGGCTCGCGCTGATCCCGTTCAACTCGCCGTGGGCGCTCGCCGGACTACCGGTCGCGAGCATCCCGTGCGGATTCGTCGACGGCCTGCCCGTCGGCCTCGCGCTCGTCGGCCGCCGGCTCGACGAGGCGACCGTCCTGCGCGCCGCGCACGCGTACCAGCGCGAGACGGACTGGCACGAGCGGCGCCCACCCGATTTGCCATCGCACGCCGAAAGTCGTATACAAACCGCAAATCCGCGACGAGGGGGCTGAGTCGATGTCGGTACTGATCAAGGGCGGCCGGATCGTGACCGCGGCCGACGACTACGTCGGCGACGTGTTCGTCGAGAACGGGAGCGTCTCGCTGATCGGCGAGTCGCTCGACGTCTCCGCCGAGAAGGTGATCGACGCGACCGGGAAGTACGTCATCCCCGGCGCGATCGACCCGCACACGCACCTCGAGATGTTCTTCGGCGGGACGACGACGTGCGACGACTTCACGTCCGGCACCGTCTCGGCGGCGTTCGGCGGCACCACCTGCCTGATCGACTTCTGCATGCAGGCGCCGGGCACGTCGTTCGGCCAGGCGCTCGAGGGCCACTTCGAGAAGATCGACCGCTGCAAGCCGGTCATCGACGTCGGCTTCCACATCGGCGTCACCGACCTCCACGACGGCGGCTCGCTCGAGGAGCTCGCGACGCTGCCGGACAAGGGCGTGACCTCGTACAAGCTGTTCATGGCCTACAAGGGCGCCGTCATGGTCGACGACGACACGCTCTTCCGGACGATGCGGACCGCGAACGAGACGGGCGCGCTCGTGATGGTGCACGCGGAGAACGGCGACGCGATCGACGTGATCGTCAAGGAGGCCGTCGCGGCCGGGCACGCGGAGCCGATCTGGCACGCCCGGACGCGGCCGCCCGAGACCGAGGGCGAGGCGACGAACCGGGCGATCCAGCTCGCGCGCGTCGCCGGCGCGCCGCTGTACGTCGTCCACGTGTCGTGCAAGGAGTCGATCGAGCCGATCGCGATCGCGCGCGAGAAGGGCTGGAACGTCCGGGGCGAGACGTGCACGCAGTACCTGTTCATCGACGAGTCGTTCCTCGAGAAGCCGAACTTCGAGGGCGCCAAGTACATCTACACGCCCCCGCCGCGACCGAAGGAGAACCAGGAGCTGCTCTGGAAGGCGCTCCAGGCGGACGTGCTCTCGGCGGTCTCGACCGACCACTGCCCGTTCAAGTGGCCGGAGCAGAAGGGGATCAACGGGCAGGAGTTCCAGAAGGTCCCGAACGGCGGCCCCGGAATCGAGAACCGGCTGCACATGCTCCACGAGTTCGGCGTCCGCACCGGCCGGATCTCGCTCAACCGCTTCGTCGAGCTCGTCTCGACGAACGTCGCGAAGCAGTTCGGGCTCTACCCGCGCAAGGGCACGATCGCGCCGGGCTCCGACGCGGACATCGTCGTCTGGGACCCGGAGAAGAAGCTGACGCTCTCCGCGTCCACGCACCACTCGAACGTCGACTACAACCTCTTCGAGGGAACCGAGGTGACCGGCGCGCCGGAAACGGTGCTCGTCCGCGGCCAGGTGATCGTCGAGAACGACGAGCTCGTCGCGCAGCCCGGGGCCGGGCGGTTCGTGAAGCGCGCGCGGCACGGCGAGGAGCTCCTCCCCGCCCGGCGCGAGGCGGTGCCGGCGTGACCGAGGACGCAGCGGCGGTCTACTCGCGCGCCGGCCTCGGCGCGAGCGTGCCGCTCGGGTCGAGGCCGGCCGTGCTCGTCGTCGACTTCAGCTGTGGGTTCACGGATCCCGAGTGCGGCCTCGGCTCCGACCTGACGGCCGAGGTCGAGGCGACGAGGCGCGTGCTGGACGCCGCCCGGGCCAGGGGATTCCCCGTGCTCTTCACGACGATCGGCTACGAACCGAGCCTGAAGGACGCCGGCCTCTGGGTGCGCAAGGCGCCGGGGCTGGCCGAGCTCCAGGTCGGCGGCCGCTGGGTCGAGATCGACCCGCGTCTCGACCCACGCGAGGACGAGACAGTCGTGTTGAAGAAGGGCGCGTCCGCGTTCTTCGGGACGAACCTCGCGGGGATCCTCGTCGCGCAGGGCGTCGACACGGTCGTCCTGTGCGGCGCGACGACGAGCGGCTGCATCCGCGCGACGGCCGTCGACCTCCTCCAGTGGGGCTGGCCCACGCTCGTCCCGCGCGAGTGCGTCGGCGACCGCGCGCAGGCGCCGCACGAGGCAAACCTCTTCGACATCCAGGCGAAGTACGCCGACGTCGTCTCGGTCGAGGACGCGCTCGCCTACCTGGAAGGCGTGCCGGCGCGGGAGGCCGCGGCACACGTCTGACGTCGGGGCTTGAACCACCGTCTACGCGCCCCGCGCGTAACCGGGGGCGCTTCGCGCCCCGTCCATTTTCGCGCGATCTTCGCGCTTCGCGCAGCCGTTTCGCGAAGAGGCTTCGTCAGCGCGCGACGCTGACGATCGCACTCCCGGCGACGACCAGCACGGCGGCGGCGACGAGCCGGCGGCCGATCGCCTCGCCGGCGCCGACGACGACCGCGGCGAAGACGACGGCCCAGAGCGACTGGGTCGCGTTCAGCGGCGCCACGATGCTGACGCGGCCGCGGTCGAACGCCTCGAAGAGGCAGTCGTAGGCGGCGCCGAGCGCGACGCCCGCCGGCACGAACGCGGCGGCGGAGCGCCGCACGCGGATCGCGTAGCCGCGCCGCAGGAGGACGAAGACGAGCGAGACCGTCAAGGCCGCCGCGAGCAGCGAGGCGGTCGAGGCGAGGAGCGCCGGCGGATGCTGGTCGCGCGCCGCCCAGCGGACCAGGTTGTCGCGGACGCCGAAGAGCACGGCGCACGCCAGTGCGAGCGCCGCCCCGAACGCACGGAAGTCGTGCGGCCGGGCGCGCTCGCGTGCGAGGAGCGCACCGCCGGCGACGACGAGCAGCGTGCCGAGCAGGAGCGCGATCCGGAACGGCTCGTCGAGCAGGACGAGCGCGATCGCCACGGAGATCAGCGGGGCCGTGCCGACGAGGATCGCCGTCCGCGACGCGCCGACATCGCCGATCGCCCTGATGAACAGGATCTGCGAGCACCCGGGCACGAGCACGCCGGCGACGACGAACGGCCAGAGCTGCCCGGGCCGGACGTGTCCGTGCTCGACGAGCGCGGCGAGCAGCGAGACCGCCGTCGCCGTCCAGGCGACGACGACCGCGCCGGCCTCGGAGTCGGCGCCGCTTCGCCTCAGGCCGTGCCGCACGGCGACTGCCATCGCCCCGAAGAGCGCGCCCGAGAGCGCGCCGAAGAGCACGGCCAGCACGTCTGCTCGCTAGGCCGGGCTCGTCAGCGAACGGATCGCGTTCAGGATGATCTCGGCCGCGAGCGCCGCGTCCGCAGGGTCGGCCTCCTCGTGTGGCGAGTGACTGATCCCTTCCTTGCACGGCACGAACACCATCGCGGAGGGCACGTGGTCGGCGACGCACATCGTGTCGTGCGCCGCGCCGGAGGCCATCAGCATGCAGGGCTCGCCCGTCGCATGCGCCGCCTGCTCGAGCGCGTCGACGATCCGCGTGTCGAGCGGCGTCGCGGGGAGCGTCTGCCGCTGCCTGTACTCGGCCGTGAGACCTCGCCGCGCCGCCGCTTCGACGGCGAAGGCCGCGATGTCACGGGCGACGCCCCGGAATGCCTCCTCGTCGACACCGCGGACGTCGAGCGAGCAGCGGATCCGCTCCGGGATCGCGTTGATCAGGCTCGGGTGGACCTCGATCTCCCCGACGGTGCCGACGGTGCCGTTGCCGGCCGCCCGCGCGAGCCGCTCGAGCTCGAGGATGCACTCGGCGACGACCGGGCCGGGGTCGAGCCGGAAGTCCATCGGCGTCGCGCCCGCGTGGTCGGCGCGCCCGTACACCAGGACGTCCGCGTGGACGTAGCCGGCGATCGCCGTCACGATCCCGATCCGGTTGCCCGTGTCCTGGAGGACGCGCGCCTGCTCGATGTGCATCTCGATCCAGCCGGTGAGGCCGTCGAGCACGTGGATGCACTCGCGCCAGCGCGCGGGCTCGTAGCCGGCCTCCGCCGCGTGCTCCCAGAAGCTCCGCCCGTCGTCGATCGCCCGGAACGTCTCGCGCAGCTCCTCCTCCCTCACCCGCTGCGCCATGATCCGGCTGCCGAGGAGCATCTGGCCGAAGCCCGAGCCCTCCTCCTCGAGGAACGAGATCAGCTGCAGCGGCAGGTCGAGCCCGAGCTCGCGGTTCAGGCGGCAGACCTCGAGCGCCGTCACGACGCCCATCGTCCCGTCGTACTTGCCGCCGTTGCGGTTCGAGTCGCAGTGGGAGCCGATCCCGAAGACGGGCTCGCCGCGCGGCCGGTTGCGGGCGACGAGCGTCCCGACGGGATCCTCGTAGACCTCGAACTCGAGCTCTCGGAGGGCCCGAGTGAAGTAGTCGAGCGTGTTCCGGTAGACGCCGGTGTATGCGTAGCGGCGGATCGCCTCGTCGGAGAGCGTGTAGTCCGGGCCGGCGAGCGTCTCGATGTCGCGTTCGATCCGCGCCGCGCTGCGTCCGCGGTCGAGGGCCGCCATGTCAGGCGGGGAGCGCCGCGGCGAGCTCGGCCAGCACGGCCCCCGACGCCTCGAGGACGTGCTCGACGTCTCGCTCCGTGTGCGCGGCGGACGTGAAGCCCGGGTGCGACGGCGCGAGGTAGACGCCGTGGAGGAGCAGGCCGAGCGAGAACGCCAGGGCGTGCGCGCGGTCCGCCGTCAGCGCGTCGCGGACGGTCCGGATCGGCCGGCCGGTGAAGGCGAGGCCGAGCCAGGAGCTGATGCCGGTCACCTGCGCGGCCAGGCCGAGCTCCGCGACGAGCTCGCGCCAGCCGGCGCGGATCGCGTCCGCGCGCGCGGCTGCGACCTCGAGGGCATCCGTCCGCTCGAGCTCGCGGAGCATCGCGAGGCCCGCGGCCATCGCCGGCGGAGCCCCCGAGAACGTGCCGGACTGGAAGATCGTCTCGGCGGCGTGCGGATCGCCCGGCCTCGGGCGCACCGCCGCCTCCATCACGTCGCGCCGCCCGCCGTAGACGCCGATCGGGAAGCCGCCGCCCGCCGCCTTGCCGAAGCAGTGCAGGTCGGGCGCGACGCCGAAGTGGGCCGCCGCGCCGCCGAGCGCGAGCCGGAAGCCCGTGACGACCTCGTCGTAGACGAGCAGCACGCCTCGCTCCCAGGCGAGCTCGCGCAGCGCCCGCATGAACTCGTGATCCGGCTCCTCGCCCCCGAGGTTCGAGAACGGCACCGGCTCGAGGACGATCGCCGCCAGGTCGTCCTCGCGCACGAGCGGCGCGGCCGCGTCGGGGTCGTTCCACGGCAGGACGAGCACGTCGTCGATGACGCCGCGCGTGATCCCCGCGCCGTCGGCGACCGCCTGCGGACGGAGCTCCGGGCCGGCGACGTGCGCGACGCTGACGAGCGCCGAGTCGTGCTGGCCGTGGTAGTGCCCCTCGAAGCGGGCGATGCGCGAGCGGCCGGTGAAGGCGCGCGCGGTCCGGATCGCCATCATCGTCGCCTCGCTCCCGCTCGTGACGAACCGCATCTCCTCCATGCTCGGGACGAGCCTCGCGATCGTCTGCGCCAGCTCGACCTCGAGCGGCGTGGCGATCGCCAGGCTCGTCCCGTGGCCGATCGCCTCCCGCACGGCCTCGACGACCACGTCCGGCGAATGGCCGAGCACGTTCGGCCCGAAGCCCATGATCAGGTCGACGTAGTCGTTCCCGTCGACGTCCGTCAGGTGGGCGCCCCTCGCCTCACGCACGTAGAACGGCTGCCAGGCCTTGAAGTGGGAGCTGACGCCTCCGGCAAGAACGCGCTCTGCCTCGGCTCGGAGCGCGTGCGAGGCGGGCGTCCGTGCCTCGAGCCGCTCGCGGTACGACGCGATCAGCCCGTCGATTCCCGTGGCGACGCTCGCCATCGGCTCAGTCGGTCGGAGCCGTCTCGGCGCTCGCCGCCGGCTCGTTGGCGGGCGGCGTGCCGCGGAAGCGCTCGATGAGGGCCGTGCGCCGGAACGCCGGCCGGCGCGGCAGCCGCCAGTCGGTCGGCCACGGCACCTCCCGGCCGCGCGTGAGCCCGCCCGGGCGCGCGACGAGCGTCACGAGCAGGACGAACGCCAGCACGAAGTTCGAGGTGCCGGCGGGGGGCGTGACGCCGCCGAGGCCGTTCACCTCCCAGCGCCGCACGGCCTCGAAGATGACCGTGACGAAGTAGCAGCCGACGACGGCCCCCGTGACGCTCGTCATCCCGCCGACGACGAGCATCGCGATCGTCAGCAGCACGATGTTCAGGCCGTTGTTGAAGAAGAAGTCGTCCGGCCCGAACGTGCCGCCGAAGGCGTGGGCGTACTGGGCGCCGGCGACGCCGACGATGAACCCGGAGATCGTCCAGGCGATCGCCCGCTCGATCGGCACGCGCACGCCGACCGACCTCGCGGCGCGCTCGTTCTCGCGCGAGGCCCGCAGGCGCAGGCCGAACCTCGACTGCTGGAAGGCGAAGGCGGCGCCGATGAAGATCATCGCCCAGACGGCCACCGAGAGCAGCGTCGTCGTCGTCGGCACGCCGATCTGCGTGCTCGTGCCGCGGGTGACCGCAGACGTCTGGTAGTCGAACTCGTGGACGATGACGAGGATCGCGAGCGTCGCGATGCCGGCCGCGACCCCCGTCAGCCGGACGATCGGCGCCGCCGTCAGCAGGGCGAGCACGGTCGCGAAGCCTGCGCCCGCGAGCGTCCCCTCGAGGGCGTTCAGCTGGGCCGGGAAGACCCAGAACTTGAGGAAGTGCGGCATCGTCAGGTACGTGAACTTCTTGATCTCGGTCGGGATCGTCAGGAGCGCCGACGAGTAGGCGCCGACCGCCATGAAGGCGACGTGGCCGAAGGAGAGGACGCCCGAGTTGCCGCTGAACACCTGCAGCCCGAGGACGATCATCAGCATGATGAACATCTTCACGGCGATGTCGTGGTAGACGATCCCGCCGAAGCTGTCGACGAGCGCCCACGTCACGACGACGAGCGAGGCGAGCACGAGCGGCGGCCAGGCGCGCCGCGCGAGCGGCTCGACGCGCTCCCGCGACAGCTTCACGCCGGCGCCCCTTCGGCGGCCGGCTTGCGCCTGCGGAGCCGCCTCCAGATCGAGACGACGGCGCCCGCCCGGACGGAGATCAGCCCCTCCGGCTGGAAGACGACGATCCCGATCACCGCCACGAACGCGAACAGGAGCGCGTACGAGTGGAGCTTGAACGGCAGGCTCGCGTTCAGGATGTTGATCACGACGCCGAGCACGAAGCCGCCGAGGGCCGCGCCGGACAGGCTGCCGAGCCCGCCGATGACGCCGCCGACGAACGCGATGAAGAGCGGGCCCTGGCCGATGTCCGGGGCGACCTGCCCGTTCCGGAAGATGTAGAGCAGCGCGGCGACGCCGGCGATCAGGCCGGTGATCGCGAACGCCGCCGAGATGACCCAGTTCGCGCGCACGCCGACCAGCTGCGCCATCCGGAAGTCCTCGGTCGACGCGCGCAGCTGCGTCCCGAGCATCGTCCGCCGGAGCAGGATCGTCATCGCGAGCAGGATCGCGACGGTGACGATCCAGATCGCGATCTCGAGCTTCGAGATCAGGACGCCGCCGATCGAGAACTGGTGCGTCAGCCACGGGTACGGCTGGACGCCCTTCTGCGGACCCGTCCCGATCGTCGCGTTGAAGCGGTGCGCGAGGCCGAGCACGTCCGTCCACGCGAGCTCCTGCAGCGCGTAGCTGACGGCGAACGACGTGATCAGGAGCGTGACCGGCGAGGCCCTGCGGAGCGGCCGGAAGGCCAGCAGCTCCATCAGCAGCGAGAGCATCGTCACGACGACGATCGTGACCACGATCATCCCGAGCCAGCCCCAGCTGCGGGTGAAGAACATCGTGTAGGCGCCGGCCATGATCAGCTCGCCGTAGGCGAAGTTCATCAGCCCCATGACGCCGAAGAGGAGCGCGAGCCCCATCGCGAGCAGCGCGAAGATGCTCCCGTAGCTGATCGCGTCGAGCGTGTACTGGATCCCTTTCGCGGCGCCGAGGACTACGCAGAGCAGCAGCACGAGCAGCCCGGTCGGCACCGCCAGCCCGATCGTCGCGCGGAGCGCCTGCGTCCGGTCGACGCCCGGCACGGCTCAGCCTCCCGCCGCCATGCCGATGTACGCGGTCTCGAAGTCGCCCGCCTTCGCGAGCTCCTCCGCCGTCCCGTGGAAGGCGACCCGCCCGCCGCTTCGCAGGACGTAGGTGCGGTGGGCGACCTCGATCGTGCGCGCCGCGTTCTGCTCGACGAGCAGGATCGTCATCCCCTCCCGGTTCAGCTCCTGGAGGATCTCGAAGACACGGTCGACGATCAGCGGCGCGAGCCCGAGCGTCGGCTCGTCGAGGAGGAGCAGCCGGGGGCGCGAGAGCAGCGCGCGCGCGATCGCCAGCTGCTGCTGCTCGCCTCCGGAGAGCGTCGACGCACGGCGGTCGAAGAACGAGCCGAGCGCGGAGAAGCGCTCGCAGATCGCCTTGATGTCGGCCTCGGCATGACGGCGGTCCTTCCGCGCGGACGTGCCGATCCTGAGGTTCTCGCCGACGCTCAGCCGGCTGAAGATCCGTCGGTTCTCGGGCACGAGCGCGACCCCGCGCCGGAGGATCCCGTCGGGCGAGAGCCCGACGAGCGACCGGCCCCGGAACGTGATCGCCCCAGCCGACGGCCGCAGGACGCCCGTGATCGTCCAGAGCGTCGTCGACTTCCCCGCGCCGTTGTGGCCGACGAGACCGACGAGCTCGCCCTCGTTCACCTCGAGGGAGAGGCGCTGGACCGCCGCGATCCGTCCGTAGTGGACGGTGACGTCACGAAGCTCCAGCAACCTCCGCCCCCCTCGCGCCGAGGTACGCGGCGACGACGCGCCGGTCCTCGCGGATCGCCTCCGGCGGGCCGACCGCGATCGACTTCCCGTGGTCGAGCACCTGGATCCGCTCGCAGATCCTGAAGATGATCCGCATGTCGTGCTCGACGAGGAGCACGCCGCAGCGGAGCTCCTCGCGCAGCCGGGCGATCGCCTCGGTCAGCTCGAGCGTCTCCGCGTCGTCCAGCCCGGCCGCCGGTTCGTCGAGCAGCAGGAACTTCGGGCCGACCGCGACGGCGCGCGCGATCCCGACGCGGCGTTCGTCGCCGTGCGGCAACGCCGAGGCGAGCAGGTTCGCCCGGGCGCGGAGGCCGAGGCTCTCGAGCAGCTCCCACGCCCTCGCCCTGGCCTCGCGCCGGCTCAGCCCGGCCCCGAGCGCGCCGAGCTCGACGTTCTCGAAGACCGTCAGCCCCGGGAACGTCGCCACGTCCTGGAACGTGCGGACGAGGCCGCCGCCGACGAGCCGGTGGGGCGGCCACCCCGTCACGTCGACGCCGTCGAGGACGACCCGCCCGCCCGTCAGGGACACGAAGCCGGAGACGGCGTTCATGAACGTCGTCTTGCCGGCGCCGTTCGGGCCGATCAGGCCCATGATCTGGCCCCGCTCGAGCGTCAGGTCGACCCCGTCCACGGCCCGGACGCCTTCGTAGTGGACGCGGATCCCCTCCGCGGCCAACCCGCCCTGCGTGGGGGAACCAGACGTTTCCCCCACGAGACCCCTTCCCTCCTCGTTCACGCGACTTCGCGCGCCGTGGCGGGGGCGAGCAAAGCTCGCCCCCGCCGGTCGAACTGCATCACTGCCTCACTACGTTGCAACGCTACTTCACAGCAGGCGGCTTGCCCGAGCAGGGGCTGCCGTCGCCGATGCTCGGGATCGACTGCACGGCGTGCGTGCCGATCTGCTTGTCCTTACCGCCCGTCCACTGCTCGATCGAGTACGCGGCCGGCTGCGGCCGGTGGCAGTTCTCGGTGAACTTCATCTTGTTTCCGAAGTAGTTGATCGTCACCTTGCCGCCGAAGAGCGCCGCAGCCACCTTCGTGCCGTCGGTCGACCCGGCTGACTTGATCGCCCCGACGAGCGCGTCGGCGAGCGCGTAGCCCGGCAGCGCGTAATGGTTGCCGAGCGGCGTGTGGTACGCGGCCTGGAACTGCCTCGCGATCGTGCGGACGAGCGGCGTCTGCGTCCCGGCGCAGTACGTCGGCAGGCACGCGAAGCCCTCCGCGTAGAAGTTCGACACCTTGCCGGCGACCTGCGTGACGAGCGTGCCGTTGACCGACGCGTTCGTCGTGATCGGCATGGTGATGCCCGCGTCGCGAATCGCGCGGATCAGCTGCGAGCCGAAGGGCTGCCACGAGCCGTCGAAGATCGCGTCACAGCCCTTCACCTTGCCGCGCAGGCGCGTGATCTGCGAGCTGAGGTCGAGGTTCGGGCCGCCGACGAAGGTGTCCTCGCCGCAGACCTTCCCCCCGAGCTGCAACCAGCGGGCCTTGAAGTAGTCCGCCGTCGCCTTCGAGTACTCGAGCGACGTGTCCTTGAAGACGTAGACGCGCTTCCAGGCCGGCTTCGCCTTTCGCATCCACTCCGCCATCGTCACGCCCTCGGCGTCCGAGCCGAGCCCCATCGAGCCTCCGTACGGGCCGACGATCGCGGGGGTCGCGACCTTCGGCGACGAGGCGCAGAGCGCGATGCCCGGCACCTTGTGCGAGTGCGCCGCGTTGATCGCGGGGAACGAGTAGTCGAAGTCGCAGGTCGCGACGATCGCGACTGCGCCCTTGCCGATCAGCTCCTCGGCGTTCGTCGCCGCCGTCGGCTTGTCGGACTTCGTGTCGATCCATTCGACCTTGAGCTGCTTGCCGAGCACGCCCCCGGCCTTGTCGATCTGGGCGATGCGCATCTGGAAGAGCTGCGCCGCCTGCAGGTCGTAGGGGGCGAGGATCCCGGTCTTCGCGGCCGAGATCCCGATCAGGATGGTTCCGCTCGCCTTACCGCTCCCGAATGCGGTGGCGGAGACCGCGGCCGTCGCGATCGCCGCCGCGACCACGGCGCCGACTGCGAGGAGACGTCGCTTCATGCCCTCTCCTTCCGCTTGAAAAAGGGGCTCGATCTTAAACCTTTTCCCGGGGCCGGCTCAACCGAGGGCGCGGTGATCGACGAGCGGCCACGCCCTCGACCCCGGGCTCACTCCGCTGGAGGCGGCGAACCTTCGCGCAGCGCCGCGGTCTCCCGCTCGTCGAGCTCGTAGAGCGCGGCGTCCTAATCGTTCGGGCCCTCCCAGTCGTAGATCAGCCCGCCGCCGAGCGCGGGCAGGCCTCCCTCCCAGCCCCAGACCGGCTCGACGCCGCGGACTTCCGAGGACGGACAGGGTCGCGTCCCCGTGGGTCAGCTCGAAGTCGCCTCGACGAGACCTGCACAACGACGCCCCGGCGGTTCTACTCGGCGCCGTTCCTGAGCAGGTCGAGCAGCACCTGCTTCAGCCGCTGATGGTCGGCGAGGACGAATTGCTCGAGCCCGGAGTGAAAGTCGACGACGAGCTCGACGTCCCGCTCGAGTGCGAGCGGACGGATGAGCTCGAGGAGCGGCTCGCAGGCGTGGACCGGCTCGACGGACAGGTGCTGCCCGGCCGCCTCGAGGCGTGTGATCTCGAGTACCTCGTTGATCAGGACGAGCTACCGGGCCGCCCAGCCGCCGTCGACCAGGATGCTCTCGCCGTGGATGTAGCGGGATGCGTCGGAGGCGAGGAAGACCGCCAGCGGCGCGATGTCCTCGACGACGCCGACGCGGCCGTACGGCGTGCCGTCCAGGTACATCTGCTCGTAGTCCGGATCCTTCAGCAGCTCCTCGTTCATCGGCGTCCGGATGTTGCCGGGGGCGATCGCGTTCACGCGGATCCCCTGCGGCGACAGCTCGACGGCGAGCGCCTTCGCGAGCTGCTCGATCGCGCCCTTCGTGGCGCAGTAGGCGGCCGAGTTCGGGAAGGCGACCTGCCCGGCGATCGACGAGACGAAGATCACCGAGCTGTCCCGGCCGAGGTGCGGCAGCGCGGCCTTCGTCAACGCGTACGGTGCGCGGACGTTGACGCGCCACTGCTCGTCGAAGTCCTCGAGCGGCGCCTCGGCGAGCGGCTTCGGCCAGAAGATCCCCGCCGAGTGGACGATCGAGTCGATCGCGCCGAACGCGTCGAGCGTCCCGGCGACGATTTCTTCCGGCGCATCGTCGTGGGCCAGGTCGGCCACCACGACGCGCGTCCGGCCCGGGCAAGCCTCGGCGCAACGGGCGAGCCGCTCCTCGTCGCGGCCGGTGAGGACGACCCTCGCGCCGGCCTCCGACATCGCCGCCGCGATCGCCGCGCCGATCCCCGAGCTCGCACCGGTGACGATCGCGGCCTTGCCGTCGAGCGTGACCGCAGGGAAGTTGCTCATCGTGGCCTCCTCAGCTCCGCCGTCGTTGCCCAGTCGATCTCGAGCGAGTCGTCGAGCGCCTCGGCCGTGAACGCGACGCCGTAGACGTCGCGTGCCCGCTCGAGGCTGACGAAGCGCGCGAGCACGTCGTCGCGGACCCGCTCGGGCTCTCGCTCGCGCGGGTCGCCGTAGCCGCCGCCTCCGCTCAGCAGGTGGCCGAGGAGCTCGCCCGGCTCGATCACCTCCTGCGAGATCGGGCGCAGCTCCTCCTCGGCGCCGTCCGGCTTCGACCGGAACGGGATCGAGCGCTCTCCGTCGCCGCCCCCGCGCGTGCCGCGCGGCGGGTGGTGATAGCCGTCCGTGACGTAGGCGGCCGTCATCGGGTCGTGCTTCGGCCCGAACGTGACCCGCGTCCCGGGCGCGCCCCGGCGCCGGCCGGCACCCTCCGAGTCGGTCCGGACCCGGATCTCGCCGATGCGGATCGGGTACTTCTGCTCGTCGACCTCGACGCTGTCGCGGAACATCAACCCGTTCGTGACGGCGTTGCCGTACGTGACCCAGCCGTCGTGCTCCGGGCCCGCGGGGCCGCCCTGCGAGCCGAGGAACTTCTGGTTCACGTACGGGCCGCGGTCCTTGCGCCAGTCGACGCCGGAGACGACGGCGAAGCCGGGGCCGATGCCGCATGCGCCCTCGGCGAGACCGTAGCCCTCCCACGCCTCGGCGATCGTCCGCTGGGTCGTGACGACGAGCCGCTCGCCGACGTTCGTCGTCGCGACCGAGCACGAGTGCGGGAACCGCGGGATCCCGACCACGCAGTTCTCGCGCAGCTTGACGCGGACGCGACGGAACGTGCCGGCGTTGTGCGGGATGTCGGGGTCGATCGAGTTGAAGATCCCGGTCATGCAGTTGTTCAGCGCGCAGGTACGCGACTCGTTCACTCCGGCCGGCAGGCAGTCGACGTTGTCCGTCAGGTCGGCCTCGATCATCCCCGCTGCCGGATCGACGGTGATCGAGACGCGGATCGGGATTCCGTCCGGCGCCGGCCCGAACGGGTCGTGCATGCCTTGGCCGACGATCGTCCCGGCCGGCATCTGCGAGATCACGTGCGCGATCCGACGCTCCGAGTAGTCGAACCACTCCTCGACGAACTCCGCGAGGAGGTCGGCGCCGTACCTCGCGCAGAGCTCCCCGAGGCGGCTCTCGCCGATGCGGGCCGCGCCGAGCATCGCCAGGTAGTCGCCGTACCACTGGTCGGGGACGCGGAT
>Ga0070741_10007561_pt1 | contig 22388 bp, 20 predicted proteins | sample Coa_R1_4_FD_66440 | JGI IMG/M metagenome (GOLD analysis project Ga0070741, IMG submission 66440) | Surface soil microbial communities from Centralia Pennsylvania, which are recovering from an underground coalmine fire - Coalmine... | ecosystem: Environmental > Terrestrial > Soil > Unclassified ... | reverse complement strand
GTTTGGCACCTCGATGTCGGCTCATCTCATCCTGGGGCTGGAGCAGGTCCCAAGGGTCCGGCTGTTCGCCGGTTAAAGAGGTACGTGAGCTGGGTTCAGAACGTCGTGAGACAGTTCGGTTTATATCCGCTGTGGACGTCAGGAAATTTGAGAGGCTTTGACCCTAGTACGAGAGGACCGGGTTGAACGCACCTCTGGTGTATCAGTTGTTCCACCAGGAGCATTGCTGAGTAGCTATAGTGCGGAACAGATAAGCGCTGAAAGCATATTAAGCGCGAAACTGACCTCAAGATTAGATTTCCCTATGACCTCCCTGAAAGACGATCAGGTTGATAGGCGCAAGGTGTAAGCATGGTAACATGTATAGCCGAAGCGTACTAATAGAGGCATTGACTTTTTACGACTTCTGATTCGTCACTTTATGGTGATTGAATCAGAAGGTCGCAATTGACTAGTTGTTGGTGCTCGCCAGAGTACCCGTTTGTCATAAAACACTTTAACATTTCTATCCGTGAAACCACATGGACATCAATAGGCTCGAATAGCTACTGTAGCTAGTCGAGAAGATCAGCACCGGTTTGCCTGAAGGGCAAAGTCGAATTTATTTCGACAGGTGCGATGAGAAACCTGCTTTAGCAGGTGTCTCATGTGCCGCTTTGGTGCCCATAGCGTGAGGGAAACACCTGTTCCCATGCCGAACACAGCAGTTAAGCCTCACAGCGGTTACAATACTTGGGGTTCACCCCTGGGAAAATAGCACGGTGCCAAATTATAAAAAAGACCTCGGAATACGAGGTCTTTTTTCTTTATTCTAAAATAGTACAACTTTGGGTTCTAATGAGGGTTAGGCAGTGAAGCTGGCCTAAACAAATTGACATGAGCACAATAGTGTGCTATTTTATAAATAGTTCCGAAGATGAACGAGGGTATACCCTCGTTTTTATTTTCGGCCATAAATAAGAGTTGGAAAGGGAGCGTTACTGGCATGTCAGGAACAATTGCTGGCGGCAAGGCTGCCGCTAATACTAACAAGACTAAGTACGGTTCTGATTTTTACGCCAAAATCGGCGCAATCGGTGGCCGCAAGGGGCGCACGGGTGGTTTTTATGCGAATCGCGAACTGGCACGTCGTGCTGGCTCGATCGGTGGCCGCATTTCGCGCCGCACGAAAAAAACAGCGTAAGTTATAGTCGCATCGAAAACTTCCCCTCTAATGAGAGCGGGAAGTTTTTATTCGGGCGCTACTTGGATATGGTGGCACGGTATATCCGGCAGAAGCGCGATCGCGAAACAAACCACACGGTCTTACAATTAAAACATTCATAGCGCTTGGTGGCGCTCTGGAGAGAGGCACTCAGACATTTGGGGCAAGTTGAGCGTGCAAATAGCCAATCACGATAGGTGTCGAGGCAAAATTCGATGTGTTCATCGTCAATTGCTATATCGTACAATTGTGCCAGATGTTTGGCCTGCTCCCAGGCCAGCACTTCCATGCGCATAAGATCCAGGTCTGTGTCATAATTGGTATGGTTGAGCAGGGCATGTGCTGTTTCATGTAATAAGGACCAGGTGCTCTTGTCGGTATTTTCGGGGATATAAAAGATGGTTCGTCTAGCGGGCGACCAATGAAAAGAATTCCCTTCAGCAAATGTAAGGCTGGGGTTCGCTGTCCGTAATTGCTTAAGTATCGCTTCCATAGGCACCATGAGCAAGATCGTAGCATCCGTATAGCACTGCATCTTCCGGGCGCGCAGCTTTACGGAGGACAGGCAAACGCACTAGCGGGGTTTTATATTGCTGTAACTCATACATGAGATAAGGTTCAAATCGTTCGAAATATGAGCCTACGCCGCCGCCTATGACGATAATATCGGGTTGGGCTATAGCAATAAGCTCTATAAAGCCTAAGGCTAGATCGTGAGCAATGCGGTGCCAGATTGTCTTGTCCGTAATATCAGCGGCTTTCTTGCCGAAGCGCCGTACGATAGCATGGCCTGATGCGAAGCTCTCCCAGAAAATGCGTTTGCCCTGGAAAGGCAGGAGCATATGTCCTCCCTCGCTATCGGCGAGCTCTGGAACTATGTGCTGCCGGTCGATGAAACCTGTACCGATGCCCGTACTTATCGTTACGTAGAGGACCTTTTTATCTGGAGGCAAGAGCATTGATTCGGAAAGGCCCCCGAGGTTGGCGTCATTTTCCACCAGCATGGGACAGCGAAATATGCTTTCTGCGTCAGCCTGAATGGGAACATGATGCCACTTTAGATTTCCGAAATCACAGCCGATGCCATGCGCGCGGTCAATTCGTCCCGGGGCACCCACACAGCCCGCGCGGAAGTCGTGTGGAGTTAACTGGTGGGCCTGCTGGCGGAGTTCATCTATGAAATCTTCGTAAACGGGCGGGGTTGGGAAACGAACGCGCTCTGTAATTACGCCATTATCATCAAGGACAGCTACAAACGTTTTCGTACCCCCAATGTCTACCCCGACGTACATAGTGTTAGTGTAACACATGCATGCTGTCATGGCTTGCTTTACCAAAGAGATAGAAACAGGTATAATATATCCTAACGTTGTGGGCTGCGCCATCTTGGATGCTGCCCTAAGCGAAACACTACGAAGGAGGCATGATACTACATGTCGAAAAATACAGTTACGATGGACGACTTACTACAAGATAGTAAAGTCGAGCGCTTGGCAGCAGGAAGTGTTGTTGAGGGCGTTGTTGCTTCAGTAAAGAAGCACGAAGTATGGGTTGATCTCGGTGCGAATGGCACTGGCGTCGTAATGCGCCGTGAGATTGGCCATGGGCAGATCTTAGAGGCTGGCCAGACGGTGACAGTGAGCGTCATCGATCCTGAAATGGAGGAGGGCTATGCGTTGCTTAGCATGCGCCGTGCCGTTAAAGATCGTGGCTGGGATGAACTCCAGCGTATCTTTGAAGCTCAAGAAACTATCGAGGTTACCGCATACGACGCAAATCGCGGCGGTCTGCTCGTAGAGCTTGAAGGCATCCGTGGGTTCCTGCCGGTATCGCAACTGGCTGCAGGGCACTACCCCCGTGTTTCTGGCGCTGACAAGGATGAAATATTACAAAAGCTGAATGCGCTTACCAATAAGCCGTTGCGTGTGCGCATCCTAGACGTCAGTCGCAAAGATAACAAGCTTATCTTCTCAGAGAAAGAAGCAGTCAAGGACGATATGCAAAGCCGTTTTTCTGAACTGAAAGTCGGTGATGTGGTCGAAGGCACCGTGACCGGAGTTATCGACTACGGTGCTTTCGTGAACGTTGATGGTATCGAAGGCCTCATCCACATATCGGAGATTTCCTGGGAGCGCGTTGACAATCCACGCAACTACGTCAAAGTTGGTGATCGTGTAAAGGCTAAAATTATCTCGATCAATAAAGATCGCCTTAGCCTCAGCTTGAAACAAATGAGCGAGGATCCATGGCTTGCCGAAATAAAGGCATTTAAGAAAGGCGACATCGTAGAAGGCAAGGTGACGCGTATTACGCCATTTGGTGCCTTTGTGCAACTGAGTCCTGCTGTTGAAGCGCTGGTACATGTATCTGAAATGGGCGACAGCGAAGCTGTCGACCCGGAGCAGCTATTTCAACTGAATGAACGCAAGAAGTTCAAGGTGCTAGACATAGACCAGGACGCACGCAAGATCGGCCTTAGCTTGAAGGATACTGGCGAAGCTAAGCCAGCATCTAAGAAGTCCTAGTTTTGGGAGTCAGGAGGCCGCAATAAGCGGCCTCCTGTAGGGTGGCATAATAAAGATGAGAGGAGCGCCAGAAAATCATGGCAACGACAATTGAAATTGAGAACATGATTACCGTTGGCGCTCTTGCCGACAAGTTGATGCTGCCAGTCAGCCGTCTGATTGGTGAGCTTATGAAGAACGGCGTCATGGTTACGGTAAATGAGCAGATTGACTTCGACACCGCACAGATTATCGTAGAAGAGTTGGGCCTGGACGTACAACTGGAGAAGCGCGCTGCCATGCAGAAAACGATTTCTTCGAGCCGCGTCAAGCAGGCGATAAGCGATTCTGCGCAGCCTCGGCCGCCAGTAGTTGCTGTCATGGGCCATGTAGACCACGGCAAGACGACACTCTTAGATGCGATCCGTGGCGCACAGGTCGCCAAGTCCGAAGCGGGCGGCATCACGCAGCACATCTCCGCTTATCAAATTGAGCACAACGGCCGTAAGATTACATTCCTTGACACGCCCGGTCACGAGGCTTTCTCTGCGATACGCGAACACAGTGCGCATCTTACGGACATCGCCATTATCGTGGTCGCCGCCGATGACGGAGTAAAGCCTCAGACCGTCGAGGCTATCCGTTTTGCACGGAAAGCGAACGCCCGAATAGTTGTAGCAATTAATAAGATTGATAAAGAAGGCGCGAACGCAGCGCTTGTGAAGCAGCAGCTCGCCGATCAGCAGCTGTTGGTGGAAGAATGGGGCGGTGAAACAGTTGCTGTTGAGTTAAGCGCGAAGACTGGCAAGGGGATTCCACAGCTTCTGGACATGATATTGCTCGTAACTGACGTAGAAGACTTGCGGGCCGATGTGCAAGGTGCTGCCAGCGGGCTTATTATTGAGGCTCATGTAGAGCAGGGCCGTGGCCCTGTAGCGCACGGTCTCGTTGAGTCGGGCACGCTGAAGAAAGGCGATTTTATTGTAGCTGGAGCGACCTATGCTAAGATCCGCAATCTAGAGTCGACCGACGGAAAGCCGGTGTCATCCGCCATGCCTTCAACGCCGGTCGTTATAACAGGGTTCAAGCATTTGCCTGAGTTCGGTGATGAATTCACTGTAGTTTCCAGTGAAAAGGAGGCGCGATCAGTCGCTGAAAGCCGCGCCGCCCAACGGACGCACAATACTTCAAGCAAGGGTGTAACTAGCAGCGAGCTTTTACGGATTATGAATCGTAACCGCGAAGTTACTGAGCTGAACGTCGTAGTGAAGGCAGACGCGCAAGGTTCGTTGACTTCTGTCATAGACAGCCTGAAGACGCTTGATACTCAGGAAGTGGCAATCCGTATCGTTGGATCAGGCATCGGGCACGTTACTGAAAACGACGTGTATATGGCACAAACCAGTAATGCGATTGTATATGGTTTTAATATCGCTATGCAGACTAGCGTGAAGCAGCTAGCGGCCCGGGAGAGGGTGCCCGTCCGTCTCTATAACATCATTTATGAGCTCATTGAAGATGCTCGGGAAGAACTGAGCGATCTTTTGGCTCCGGAAGTGGTCGAGACACAGATTGGACGTTTACTAGTCCGTGGCGTCTTTAAGACCACTAAGACTGAAGTGATATGTGGTGGTGAGGTTACGAAGGGCAAGCTGGAAGTACCTGCGCTGGCAATGGTCGTACGTGGTGACGACAAACTAGGTGAGGTCGAAGTGACGAACCTTAAACGTGGCCCTGCTGATGCCAAAGAAGTATTCGAGGGCGAGATGTGCGGTCTGAGCTTCAAGACCAAACGGCGTATCGATCTGCAGGAGGGCGACCGTATAGAGCTCTTTAGGCGCGAAACTATTGCAAGACATTTATAGTTCGGAAGTGAATGGTATAATCAAAATATGGCAGATATGACAAAAGGCAACCTTCGGATTGACGACAGCTTGCTTACCGAGCTTGGACTTGCCGGGCTTCCTCAGGACGAGAAGACAAGTCTCTTGAAGCATATTTATGAGACGCTTGAAATGCGTGTCGGTATGCGCTTGGCTGAGCAGATGACTAACGCGCAGCTTGATGAATTCGAACGGTTCTTTAATGCCCAGGATGACGCCGGCGCGTTCCGATGGCTTGAGACGAATTTCCCGAATTATAAGGATATTGTTGCCGAAGAGTATGCAAAGCTGAAGCAAGAGGTTGGCCAAAGCGCGCAACAGATCTTGTCGGTCGCCCGCGGCGAAAAATAAGAGTACTCTTTATAAGAACTGCCGATAGCCGGCTAGAAACGCTATCGTGCTCATCTCTGGCTTGCCGGCAGGCTTGAGGCTTAGTATTTGCAGAGATCCTTCTTTGCAGCCAATAAAGAGCTGCTTATCGGCGATAAGGACTTTGCCTACATCTACAGTGCGACTGCTTACGGCCGCTTTCGTTATAACCACTTCGCGGTTAGCTAGGATTGTGCGGCTTTTCGGCCAAACAATAAAAGCACGTATTTCACGCTCAAGCTGAAGAGCTGGTTTAGACCAGTCGAGAACGCTGTCTTCTTTGCTGAGCTTGCGAGAATAAGTGGGCGATACATTGCCCAGAATGCTCCCATTTTCTTGCGGAATAGGAAGAATGTCTCCGGCGATATAGCCCGGTAGCAAATTCGTGAGTGCCGCATCACTTATGGTGATTAAGGATTCGGTAAGGGTATCGGTAGTAGAACCGGGCGGGATGTTATAGGGGGCTTGAGCGAGCAAATCGCCTTCGTCCATACCCTCGCTGAGGAGCATAAGGCTTACGCCGGTTACAGCTTGTCCGCTGAGTATCGCGAATGTTATAGGGTCCGCACCGCGCCATTCAGGAAGCAGGCTGAAATGACTATTGATGATTCCTTTTTTGAACGCATCGATTACATGTTTACTTACAATGATGCCGAAATCGATCAGAACGCCACAGCCGCTGGTGAAATGGTGTGTGCTTACGAGTTCATCCAACTCGCGTTTCTTCTCGACTGTATAGAGAGGTGCTTTAGGGCAGGCGGCTTGCATCATGCGTACCGTAGTCGGCTTCGTAATGATAGCTTCAATAGTGAATGCGTCGGCAAGTAACCCGAGGCTTTTTGCTGCGACCGGCCCACTTCCGAAGAAAACGATTGGAACCTTTTCCATTCTACCCCCAAAGAGTCTTGTTGTTCTCGATGTGTTCGTGGTAATCCAACTGCTGGAGAACGCCATCATCTTTCAGACGATAGAAAGCGTCGGGATGATCTTTAATGTGATCAACGAACAGTACGCCGTTGGTATGGTCTATTTCATGCTGAAAGATTCGCGCCAGGAAACCCTCGGCCGCCACGCGGAATTCTTTGCCCTGTTCATCGAGCGCCTTCACACGGACCTTGGTGTAGCGAGGAACTTTGCCGTAGATATCTTTCACGCTCAGGCAGCCTTCGTAGTCTTCTTCTATGTCACCTTCGAGCTTCGTGATGACGGGGTTGATAAATGTCGTAAAGGTGAGGTCGTCCTTATTGTCATAGTTGTTCCTAATCACCACGATTCTATAGAGATGGTTGACCTGGACTGCTGCAAGCGCCACGCCCACTTCATGTTCGCGGCTTTGTTCCCAGCTGATGGTAGCCGACTTCATATCTTCAATGATTTGTTGGATCTGTTGGGTGATGAGGCCAACTTTTTGTGATCGTTTTCGTAGGCTTTTGTGCGGCAGCACAATCACATCGTCTTTTGTCATGCTCATAATACGTCTAGTATAACTGAGAAACAGATAAGGGGAAATGGCTAGAGTAAGTTCGTTGGGTCTATGTCATATGTCCAGCCGGATCCGGCCTTGGCCAGCTCGTTAATGATTTGCAATAAATGGCCACGTTGTTTTGCCTTAAGAATTATCTGCCAGGTATACTTGCCCTCGAATTTCTCATGGAATGCAGGTGCAGGCCCCTCGATACGCAGCGCTAATTGCAAGCTCTCTATGTGTGTAGCGAATGCATTGGCTGCCTTTTCGGCGCTACCTGAAGTCGCCCGACGACAGGAAAGTTTTAGGATACTACAAAAGGGCGGAAAGAAGTACTTACGGCGCTCTCTTATTTCGGCTTCATAAAACGAGCGCCAATCATCACTAAGGACAGCATGTAATAGCGGACTTTCTGGTTCGTAGGTCTGTACGATTATATGGCCTTGTAGATGGCCACGCCCTACGCGCCCTATCACCTGGGTAAGTAGCTGATACGTTTGTTCGTGAGCTGTGTAATCGGGTATGTATAGGCTACTGTCGGCCAAAATAATGCCCAGTGTGCTCAACTTGGGAAGGTCGAGGCCTTTCGCAATCATTTGGGTGCCCACTAAGATGTCTGCTTCACCCCGCACGATTCGTTCGTATTGGCGTTCCAGCCGATCGCTTTGCGGGCTATCGGCATCAAACCGAACTATCCGTGCTTCAGGGAATACATTGGAGATCTCGTCAACGACAGCTTTGGTGCCTACGCTTCTGAACGTAAGCGTTTCGTAGCTGCAATCAGGGCAGCTTGTAACGGCCGTGGTGTGATAGCCGCATATATGACAGCGCAATGTATGATTGTCGCCGTGGTAGGTGAGTGGTACATCGCACCTCGGGCAGATTGCCTGCCAGCCACATTGGCGGCAGAGGGCGACTCTGGCGGTCCCGCGGCGGTTAAGGTATAGAAGGGACTGTTCGCCCCGTTCAAGCGCTGCAGAAATGGCTTTAATAAGCGGCAATGATATATGTGGCGCGCGCGGAAATTGGCTACGATCCTTTAGATCCACGGTTGTAACTACCCGTTCATGCGGCGCTGATTTGGCGAGCTGTGTAAGCGTGACAATGGGTTTGTTTTTTTCCCGGGCAAGATAATAATCGGCAATCGATGGCGTGGCCGACCCCAGTACCATGATCGCATTGTGCGACGTCCGCAGCTGTGCCGCTACTCGTAACGTTTGATAGTAGGGCGCTTGTTCTTGCTTGTAGGCCTGGTCATGAGCCTCATCGACAATTATCGCGCCGAGGTTGTGAAGTGGGCTAAATAGAGCAGAGCGTGGACCAATTACAACCAATGGTTGCGCTTCGTTGGCAATACGGAGCCAGGCATTTCTGCGCTGTGCGGCTGTTAAGCGTGAATGAAGCAAGACTACCCGTCCTGGAAACTGCCGTTCGAAGTTAGCGGCCAGCTGAGAGGTGAGGCCGATCTCGGGCACTAATACTAGTACTGAACGGCTAGCATTAAGCGTTCGTTCGGCGAGCTCGGTATAGATGCGGGTCTTACCGCTGCCAGTTCTACCGTGAAGGACATAGGTATCGGGTTCGCTGAACGTCTCTAATGCTCGTAGTTGGTCCGCAGTAAGAAAGGGCAGGGGTGCTTGCTGTACCTTCGGCTGCGGCTCGGTAGGGTTCGCTCCAGTGTTTTTGAGATCCATTGGCAACAGGAGTGTAGTGAGTACCCCTAAAGGACTGGGGTAGAAAGAGGCCATCCATCGGACGAGCGCCAGTACCTCTTTGGGCAGCGGGCGTACATCAAATGGAGCGACTATATGTTTCGTCGCGAATGAGGGCTTTTTACAGATACCGGCTATGACTCCAAGCACGTGATCATGTTGCAGAGGCACGCGCACGACGGAGCCGGCTGCGAGCTCGCCGTCGTATGCATACGTCAACGCCTCGTTGCCTCGATAGCGAATCGAGCGCACCCATACTAGATAATATTTCATGACCGTTGCTCCCTCTTTGTCTTAGTATATCTTGCAGCATCAGCCCGAACGCATTATTATTAAAAAGTACAACAGAGCAATGCTGCCGAGGGCTGCGAGGATTAAGGGATTACATGTTAGATATATTTATTACATCCAGGGTTCGTCGTAAGATCATTGTGATCTATGCGAAATATCCTGATTTCAAAACGCACGTCCGCGGCCTTGCGAAGCTTATCAAAGAAGACGCAGGCAATATCCAGCGTGAACTGAAGCGCCTAGAAAAGGTCGGATTTCTAGTATCTGAGAAGCAAGGCAATACGAAGGCCTATTCTACGAATAAGCAATTTCCAATTTTCAAAGAACTCCAGAGCATCGTATTAAAATCACAGCGCACGAATCATAAAAAAATTATTACTTCTTAGAACCTCTTGCCAAATAAGGGGCCGATAAGGTAAAATACTCCTGATGATACAGGTAACACGCAAAGATTCCAGGGAATCGACCGAAAATTTACTTCGGCGCTTTAATCGCAAAGTACAACAATCAGGCATTGTAGCTGCTGTCCGTCATGGCCAGTATTTTGAAAAGCCACGCAGCAAGCGTGACCGTCGCATACGCGCTATTCTCCGCCAAGAGCAAAAGACTGCGAAAGCACGTCGCATCAAGCTCGGGCAGCGCTAATACGATACAGAATGCTTGAAGATAGACTCAACCAAGACCTAAAGCGGGCATTGTTGTCGCGCGACGCGTTTACGGTGAGCACCTTGCGCGGCTTAAAAAGCGCTATATTATATGCGAAGGTCGCCGAGGGTTTGCCGCGTGATACGGCCGCGCCAGACGCGGCAGTAGTTGCTGTGCTGCAGAAAGAAGCTAAAAAGCGCCAAGAGAGTGCTGAGCTTTATAAACAGGGCGGCAGTGAAGACAAGGCTGCAAATGAGCTTGCTGAAAAGGCTATAGTTGAACGATATTTGCCAGCACAGCTTGACGAGATGCAGATTGGTGCTTTGATCGAAGAAGCTATCGCGGAGATGGGTGATGTAGATCAACGCGCCATGGGGCAGATTATTGCTACAGTGCGCGATAAAGCGGCTGGTAGTGCGGATGGTGCTCTTATCGCGCGGCTTGTGAAAGAAAGGCTACAGAAATGATTATATTAATGGGTATTGCCGGTGCCGGCAAAAGTATGCAAGGGCGACTGTTTGCTGATGAACATGGCTTCGCATGGATTTCGACAGGTGAACTTTTGCGTGTTCTGGTCACGGGAAAGCGCCGTCAGGAGATGCTGCAAGGAAAGCTTTTGAGCGACGACGAGATGGTCCATATCCTGGATAAGGTCTTCGATTTAATTAATTTATCTGATGAATTCGTGCTCGACGGCTTTCCTCGTACGCTTCAGCAGGCGGAGTGGTTGTTGGAACAAGTGGGGCACGGCCGTTTTGATGTGGATATGGTGTTTAACCTCGTTGCCTCGCAAGATGTGCTTCGTGAGCGTTTGCACGCACGTGGACGTATGGACGATACCGATGAAGCCATCGCACGTCGTTTTGAAGAGTATGAGCGAGTCACCCGTCCTATAATCGATCTGTACAAGGCCAATGGCATTAAGGTTTTCGATATCGATGCAAGTAAGGCGCCACAGGAAGTCCACGACGATATGTTGGCGCATGTTGAAGGTATCCGGATGGCGGCCTCGCAATGAAGACGCGCATCAAGGCAGCGCACGAGATAGCTGCAATGCGCGAAAGCGGCCGGATGCTTGGGGCTGTTCTGACGGTCGTCTCTAAACATGTAGCACCCGGTATCTCAACAAAGGAGCTCGCAAATATTGCAGCAGCGGAGCTGAAGTCTCTGGGCGGAAAACCGGCATTCCTGGGCCATCAGGGCTTTCCGGATGTCATTTGTATTTCCATTAATGATGAAATCGTACATGGTATTCCTAGCCCCAAGCGTATCCTGGCTGATGGCGATTTGGTAGGGTTGGATTTTGGCGTGTCGTACAAGGGTATGTTGACTGATAGTGCCATGAGCGTCATCGTCGGAACCCCTAAAAAGCCTGAACACAAAAAGCTGTTGGAGATTACGGAGCGATCTTTGGATGCTGGTATCGCGGCCGTACACGACATGGTCCGCGTCGGCGATATTGGTGCGGCGATCGAAGCTGCCCTACGTCCGGGTAAATATGGTATACCGCGTGATTTAGTAGGCCATGGCATTGGACAAAATTTGTGGGAAGAGCCAAATATACCAAACTACGGCCGACCGAATACCGGCCCCTGGTTGTCGGCGGGTATGACTATTGCCATAGAACCGATGGTAACGCTTGGCACATATCAAATCGTTGGTGGTGATGATGGCTGGACTATACGCACGGCAGATGGTTCCTGGTCTGCTCACTTTGAACATACTGTCCTTATTCTTGAGGATGGAGCCGAAATATTAACCAAGCGTGAACAATAAGTAGTACACGCAAGGCTTGCTCAAAAGCAAGGATAAGCAGTATACTACTGCAAGATGCGCGATTCTGCTAGCAATCATTTTGTAGGCCTCGACATCGGCACGGGTACTGTGCGATGTATAGTCGGTATGCTCGATCCGAACGGCAGTAATACGCTGTCGATTATTGGTCACGGTTCGGCGCCGAATATAGGAATGCGGAAGGGCGTTGTTGTCCATGTAGACGATACTGCTGAAGCAATTGCCAAGGCGCTTGTTGAGGCTGAGCGTATTTCTGGCGTCAGTATCAACCATGCAACGGTCAACGTAAATGGTACCCATGTAAGCGGTATGGACTCGAAGGGCGTAATTGCTATCAGCGCCGCTAACAGTGAAATCACCCCTGAAGACCGCATGCGCGTTGAAGAAGCCGCTACCGTGGTCAATTTTCCGCCCAACAGGGAGATTATCCAGTTCTTTGCCAAGAACTATAGCTTGGATGGCCAGCGTAATATAAAAGATCCAGTGGGTATGCACGGCGTACGTCTCGAAGTAGACGCGCATATTATTACCGCTACCACGCCTAATATCAGGAACCTTGATATGGCCCTCGAGAAGTCCGGCGTAGTGCCGAACCGGCATACCGTGTCGAGCCTTGCAGCGGCCGAAGCAGTGCTAAGTCGGCAGCAGAAAGAAGCGGGAACTCTATTGCTCGACATTGGATCGGGCACTACGAATCTTATCGTGGTCGAGGATGGTGAGGTCCAGCATGTGGCGGTAATAGGTATCGGCGGCACGCACATAACGAATGACCTTGCCATTGGCCTGAAAACGGATCTTGATATAGCCGAAAAGGTAAAGGTTGAATTTGCGCAACTCGGTGCATCCAAGAAGCCGACTGCAGTTGTTGCCGCAGGAAGCACTCACCATACATTTTCTATGGACGATATCGTGATGATTACCGAGGCGCGCGTTGAGGAACTCTTCGAGTATGTCGATAAAGAATTACGCAAGATACGTCGCTTTCGCAAGCTGCCTGGCGGTGTTGTGCTAACGGGTGGGACTGCAAAGTTGCCTGGTATAGCTCCTTTCGCGAAAGAGAAGCTACAACTTGCTTCGCGCGTCGGTTCATTGCAGTCTATTTCCGGGCTTGTAGAGGCCGTCGAGGACGTTTCCTACGCGACCGCAGTTGGCCTTATGCTGCTTGACATGCTTCTCGTACCGGACGTGCAAGCCGGTCCGCGTAGTGCGACGCAGAATGCCCTAGGCATGGTTGATTCTATTTTGCGCAAGTTCCACCGCCGTTAAAAAGTGTGAGAGTAATAAAAATATACAATCGCTGCAAAGCGATTTTTTCATATATTTACCCCGGGTAAATTTGTTGAACTGTCCTAAGGGGTGTCGTATACTGTGAGAGTACAAATCATGTCCTAAGAGGGGTAATACATGCCGCAAGCAATCGAGCCAGCCATAGAAACGTTCGCCAAGATTAAAGTCGTAGGCGTCGGTGGTGCCGGTGGTGCTGCGGTTAACCGTATGGCTGAAGCTGGCGTTGAAAACGTCGAGTACATTGCTATCAATACCGACTCGCAAGCATTGCACAATCTCCACCGTGACGTAAATGTAAAGTTACATATTGGGCGCGATACTACCCGCGGGCTTGGTGCGGGTGCAGACCCTTCGGTAGGACAGCGCGCGGCAGAGGAGTCCCGCGAAGAGATTAAAAAAGCCCTCGATGGTGCCGATATGGTATTCGTAACTATCGGTGCGGGCGGCGGTACTGGCAGCGGCGCTGGCCCGATTGTTGCCGAGGTCGCAAAAGACATGGGAGCTCTCGTTGTTGGTTTTGCGACTAAGCCATTTGCATTCGAGGGAGAGAAGCGTCGCCGTAATGCCGAGCAGGCGATAGAAAACCTGCGTAAAGCAGTAGACACGCTGATCATCATCCCTAACGATCGTCTTCTTCAAACTATCGATCGTCAAACACCATTGCTTGAGGCGTTCAAGGTGGCGGATGATGTGTTGCGCCAAGGCGTCCAGGGCATTACTGACCTCATCACTGTACACGGCCTTATCAACCTCGACTTTGCTGACGTGAAGACCGTTATGAGCAATGCCGGTACGGCTCTGATGGGTATCGGGCGGGCAAGCGGCGATAACCGTGCTGTCCTGGCCGCACAACAAGCCATTGAATCTCCGCTGCTTGAAGTATCGATTGATGGCGCCCGCGGTATTCTATTCAATATTATTGGCGGCAATGATCTATCGATGCATGAGATTAATGCTGCCGCCGAGACTATTACTAATGCCGCCGATCCTTCCGCTAACATCATATTTGGCGCCGCTATTAATCCCGACATCGAGGGCGAAGTTATCGTTACGGTTGTCGCTACGGGTTTTGACGCGTCGTACTTTGCCAAGCGTCAAGGTGGTGTCGCCTCTTGGACTGACGATGCGAGTGTCCGCGACGATACTCCTGTCGCGACTGCTAAGACGTCCACTGCTACTCCAACTCATGTCCAGGAGCCGGAAATGGCAGGATTTGACATGACGCTTGACGACGATGCACCCACTCACGACTCCGTCGACCTCCACGATGAGGACCCTATGCCTAATATTTGGACACTGGACGATGATAAGGAGCAAGAACCCGCACGTGACTCTGATTTTGGACACCACACGGTAGTTACTGGTGCTCAGTCGGACGACGATGACGACGAGCTTGACCGACCCTCATTTTTACGCCGTTTGAAAGGCTTTGCTAAGCGAGACGCAGATGACAAGACCAAAGAAGATCACAAGAAGTAAAATCGGAAACGTGTATTAAATTACACCAAAAATCGATTGCAAAACGCTAGGGCTAGAGCTAGCATTAAGTAATAGAGCGCTATATATGGAAGAAAATGTAGTCTCGTACATTGCTACCTAGGGTAAAAGGAGAAGCAGAAAAATGAAATGTAGCCGTTGCCAGCACGACGATACGAAAGTAATAGAATCGCGTGATGTCGCAGACGGCCAGTCTATCCGTCGCCGTCGAATGTGTGCAGAGTGCAACTATCGTTTTACGACCTATGAGCGGATAGAACGCCCACAACTAATCGTCATTAAAAACGATGGGACGCGGGAACTTTTCAGCCGTGAGAAACTTCTTGGTGGCTTGTATCGCGCGTGCGAAAAGACGCCGATAACGAGCATGCAGCTTGAGCAGATCGCTGCGGCTGTCGAGGAGAAACTGCACGAATGCGGTGAACCAGAAATACGCAGCACAAAGATAGGTAATCTAGTGATGGACCTGCTTGCTCCGGTAAACGAAGTCGCTTATGTTCGCTTTGCAAGCGTTTATAGGAAATTCAAAGATATTACAGGCTTCGAGAAAGAGCTGTCCAACATAAAGAGGCAGCGTGTAGCGCAATAGCGATGTGGTAAAGAGGTGCTTGAGGGCTGCCTCCGGTCTCCTACGAAAGGTGTAGGGGTTCGTAGGGAGCTCGAGGGTCGTCGGTGATGAGAGCGCTGACGGGCAAGAACTCTAAACAAAAAATAACAACCATAATAAAGTGAGGGTATTATGAGCCAAACTGCCAGCCTGGGAATCGGGCGGTTCTTTACGCGCCCCAAAATTAGGGCGTATGATCAGTTGGAGTGGGTTAAACGCGACTCCGTAATCATGAACCCGGCAACGCAGAAGCCGGTGTTCGAGCAAAAAGATGTCGAGTTTCCGACCGGCTGGTCGCTGAACGCGATTAACATCGTAGCTCAAAAGTACTTTACTGGCACGCCTGGTACGCCAGAGCGTGAGTCTTCTTTGCGCGATCTTATTGATCGTGTAGTTGATACTGTTGTTCGTCAAGGTATCCAGGAAGGGTACTTTGGTTCCGAAGAGGCCGAAGATTTCAAAGAAGAGCTAAAGTATGTCCTCGCTACGCAGCGCGCGGCGTTTAATTCGCCTGTTTGGTTTAACATTGGCGCTCCAGAGCGGGCGCAACAGGCAAGCGCGTGCTTTATCTTGGCAGTTGACGATACTATGCAGTCTATCCTGCAATGGTATACCGATGAGGGCATGATCTTTAAGGGCGGATCGGGCGCAGGCGTGAATGTCAGTACTATCCGGTCATCGCATGAGCCGCTTGGCAAGAGTGCCGGCCGAGCTTCGGGGCCGTTAAGCTTTATGCGTGGTGCAGATTCTGTTGCGGGAGCGATTAAGAGCGGCGGTAAAACGCGCCGTGCTGCCAAAATGGTTATCATGAACGCCGACCATCCTGACGTTGAGGAATTCATTTGGTGTAAGGCTATTGAAGAGCGCAAAGCCCGGGTGTTGGAGCAGGCTGGCTTTGATATGACACTCGATGGCAAAGATATATTTTCGGTACAGTATCAGAATGCGAACAACTCAGTCCGTGTAACGGATGAATTCATGCAGGCCGTACTTGATGATGCTGATTGGCAGTTAGTAGGGGTGCGTAGCGGCAAGGTGATGAAGACCGTCAAAGCACGTGAGCTATTCCGTCAGATTTCGCTTGCAGCATGGGAGTGCGCTGATCCGGGAATGCAATTCGATACGACCATCAATAAGTGGCATACGACGCCGAACGCCGGCCGCATCAACGCGAGCAACCCATGCAGCGAATATATGCACTTGGACAACTCCGCATGTAATCTGGCAAGTATCAACTTGCTGAAATATCTCAACGAAGACAACACGTTTGATGCCGAGGCGTTCAAGCATACCGTGGAGTTGATTTTTACGGCGCAAGAAATCTTGGTGGGCTACTCGGAGTATCCGACGGAGCGCATTACCAAGAATGCTCGTGCGTATCGTGAGCTTGGGCTCGGATATGCCAACTTGGGTGCTATGCTGATGGCACAGGGGCTGCCATATGACTCTGCAGAGGGACGTGCTCAGGCTGCTGCAATCACGGCGCTGATGACCGGACATGCATATGCAACGAGCGCAAAGATCGCACGGATCGTTGGGCCATTTGCGGGTTTCCTGAAGGACCGGGATGGTATGGTCCGGGTACTGAAAATGCACCGGGACGCCGTGACTGACATCGATGCCGGCTTGGTTTCCGAAGACCTTCTCAGTGCCGCTGCAAATGCATGGGACGAAGCAGTGGAGCTAGGCGAGCGGTACGGTGTACGGAATTCTCAGGCCTCAGTGTTGGCGCCTACGGGTACCATTGGGCTGATGATGGACTGTGATACGACAGGTATTGAGCCAGACCTTGGCCTAGTGAAGCTGAAGAAGCTGGTAGGCGGCGGTACTATGAGTATCGTCAACCAGACGGTGCCGCGTGCACTAGCGGCCTTGGGCTACACGGAGCAACAGGTAGCTGATATCGTTGCGCATATTGACATCGAGAAGACGATCGTCGGTGCGCCTCACCTTAAGAAAGAGCATGAGCCCGTTTTCGCATGCTCCATGGGCGACAACTCGATTCATTATCTCGGTCATGTCCGTATGATGTCTGCGGTGCAGCCATTCCTTTCTGGGGCAATCAGCAAGACAGTGAACATGCCGGAAAATGCTACTGTTGAGGATGTGGAACAGCTCCATATTGACGCATGGAAGATGGGCTTGAAAGCGGTCGCCATTTACCGTGACAACTGCAAGGTGGCGCAGCCACTGTCTATGGCCAAGAAAGATGACGACAAGCTGAAAGATGAAAAGACTACGCAACCGCAAGTTGCAGAGGTGCCAGCAATTCCAGCTTTGGAAGGCAAGATTTCGCTGAAAGGTGCCGTACGCCGCCGTCTGCCAAAGCGACGCAACGGCCGTACGTATAAGTTCTCAATTGCTGACTTGGAAGGCTATTTCACAGTGAGCGAGTATGAGGATGGCGCGCCGGGCGAACTCTTCATCAACGTATCGAAACAGGGCTCAACGCTGTCCGGGCTGATGGACTCATTTGCGATTGCTGTGAGCCATGGCTTGCAGTATGGAGTGCCGCTGAAGAGCTACGCACATACGCTGATGCATACTAGCTTTGCGCCGTCTGGAGTAACCGACGACGAAGACATTCGTGTCGCTAGTTCTATAACGGACTACATCATGCGTAGGCTGGCACTCGACTACTTGCCGTTCGACGATCGGTTGGAGCTTGGACTCGCCTCACTCGACGATATGTCCGACCAGCAGACTAGCCTCATAACGGAAGAGGCGCACGTGCAAGCAGAGAAGCCCCAGGTAGTCGCAATGGCGGCCACGCCAGCATCGGTTTCGATTACGCTTGAGCATCCGATACCGAATACCAAGGCATCGGTGCAAGATGGTACGGCACCTTTGTGTTACAACTGCGGCAACCGCACACAACGCGCCGGTAGCTGCTATGTGTGCACCGCATGTGGTTCTACGACCGGCTGTAGCTAAGCCTTTTGTGGCCACTTGCAAGAAGCCCACCTCAAGAGGGTGGGCTTCTCCATTTGGTTTGCATAAGCCATGTGATACACTGGTCGTGATGAAAGTGCTTATTCTTTATAAGCCGCACTCTGAGCGGGCAGCAGACGTAGAGTCATTCATACACGACTATCAGGCACGGCACGATGCGGGACGGGTGGAGGTAGTGGATGTTGATAGTCGCGAGGGCATCGCGACTGCAATACTGTATGACGTAATGCAGTATCCGGCTATCTTGGCGCTGCGCGATGACGGCTCGGTAGTGAAGTCTTGGGAGGGCACGGAACTACCGCTTATGGATGAGCTCGCGTTTTACGCGACAGCCTGATTGCGCATGTCGCCTATCTGCGCTATATTATGCGTAGCGTGTTGTTGCAGACAACGAAGCGGTCATCAGCCGCGAGCTCCTGGAAGAACATTCGCGAGCGAGCGAATTAGTAGAACTAGGCGGGTAGCCCGACATAGCAACTAATGAAGCGCCTCCTAGGATCATCCTAGAGGAAATCGGATGGTACCTCCGCTGCAAAGTGGATCCGATGTCCTCGTTAAAGGATGATTTTTTGTATAAGGAGAAACCTGGAATGAAATATCACAAAGCTAGCCGTCGCCGCGCACTCGAATATGAAAAGGATTGGGCGAAGCGCTGGAGACAAGAAAAAACATTTGAAAAATCGGTAGACCGCAGGCCCGTCAGCAATCAATGGGTGTTCTATGATGGCCCGCCATTCCTGACCGGTACGCCGCACCACGGTCACTTGCTGATATCAGCGGTAAAGGACGCCATGGGTCGTTTTCACACTATGAAAGGACAACGCGTTGAGCGCCGTTGGGGTTGGGATTGTCACGGTCTGCCTGCGGAAGTATACGTAGAAAAAATGCTCGGCATCCAGAACAAAAAAGAGATTGGTACTAAGATCAGCATCCATGAATATGTGAAGCAGTGCCGTGCCGCGATGGTAAAGACAGGAACGGAGTGGGAAGATACCATCGAGCGTTTGGGCCGATGGGTAGAGTTTGAGGGTGCTTATAAAACCATGGATAACGAGTATATGGAGTCGGTATGGTGGGCATTTAAGACATTATATGAAAAAGGCAAGATATACGAAGGCGAGAAGATTCTTGTTTACTGCACGAAGGATGCTACGCCCATTTCAAAGTCTGAAGTCGCTATGGAGAACAGTTATCAGCTGGATACTGATCCGAGCGTATTCGTGTACTTCAAACTGGAAGATTCTGACGAATATCTGTTGGCCTGGACCACGACACCATGGACGCTACCAGCCAATGTCGCCGTGGCGGTGCACGAAGATACTGAGTATTCCTTGGTGCAATATGATGACAAGAAATTTTATGTTGCCAGTGATGCGGTAAGCCGCGTCATGCAGGACGTAAAGCATCAACCATTCGAATACAGGGTACTCAAACAGCTTCGCGGCAAAGACCTGGTGGGCAAACGATATGAACCGCTTTTTGAGAACCGTGGTCCCGAGGCGCACCGAGTACTGCATGCCGATTTCGTAACAGCTACGGATGGCACGGGTATCGTGCATGAAGCCCCCGCTTACGGCGAGGAAGATTACGAGCTGTGCAAACGCGAGCATGTGCCGCTGGTATCGCTGGTAGATGCTGACGGCAACTACACCGAAGGTCGCTGGCAAGGCCAGAATATCTGGGAAGTGAACAAGCTTATCGCCAAGACATTAGTTGAAGAGGGGCGGGCACTGAAGGTAGAGTATATAACCCATGAATATCCGCATTGCCATAGGTGCGGTACTAAGCTGATGTATCGTGCGCACCCAAGCTGGTTTATGGATATACAAGACCAGAAGCATGAGATGCTGGACGCCAATGCAGCCACCAAATGGGTACCAGATGCGCTGCGTACGGGTCGGTTCAACAATATTATTGAGCAGGCACCCGACTGGAATCTGTCGCGTGACCGGTATTGGGCGACGCCAATACCGGTTTGGAAAGGTGTCCGTAAGGATGGTACGGAAGTCGTGAAAGTATTTGGAAGCTTTGATGAGCTTGCCGAACATGTCGGCAAGCGCCTAGATGACTACCACCTGCCACAGGTTATGGACCTAACGTTTGAGCTCGATGGGACTGAGATGCGACACATCGGTAAGGTGTTGGACTGCTGGTTTGAATCGGGATCGATGCCGTTCGCACAATTCCATTATCCGTTTGAGAATAATGAAAAGTTCGAGCGTATGTTTCCGGCAGATTTCATCGTAGAGGCAATTGATCAGACCCGTGGCTGGTTCTACAGTCTGACGGCTGTAAACGTCGGCTTGTTTGGCAAGTCACCGTTCAAAAACCTTATCTGCACCGGCTTCATCAATGCGGCCGACGGTAAAAAAATGAGCAAAAAACTCAAGAACTACACCGATCCTATGGAGCTGATGGACAAGTTTTCGGCTGATAGTTTCCGCTTCCTGATGCTCGCGAGCCCTCTTGCGAATGGTGAGAATTACTCGCTTGTAGATAAAGATGTGGGCGATGTGGCGCGTAAGTTGAGTATGGTGTGGAATATGTACGATTTCTTCACTATGTACGCTGAAGTGGACGGATGGGAGTTCAAGGGCGGGCTGGAAGATCCCTTGGATATGCTTACGAATCCCATGGATATATGGGTGGTATCTCGACTGCACCAATTAGTTGCAGAAGTTGAAGAGCGTACGGAAGCGTACGACTTGCAGGGCGCTCTGCGGCCTGTACTGCCCTTCATCGATGATGCGTCGAACTGGTATGTGCGGCGCAGCCGCCGACGTTTCTGGAAGGGCGAGGATGATGCCGATAAGAACGACGCATACAAGACGCTACACTATATTTTGACGCGTTTGGCCTTTGTGCTTGCTCCGTTCGCTCCGTTTATGGCCGAGGAGCTGTATCACAAGATGACAGGCGATCAAGAGTCGGTACACCTTAAGGATTGGATGCCAGCCGGCCAAATTAACGAAGCCGCTATGAATGACATGGAGCTGGTTCGTGAATATGTAAACCAAGGGCTAGGGTTGCGCGCTAAAGCCGGCATAAAGGTGCGTCAGCCGCTTGCGAGCGTTGCCGTGCCAAACCTTACGGGCGCATGCGGTTTTGATTTTACGTCAATTCTCACCGAAGAGTTAAACGTAAAAAACGTTTTGCATGGCACTAGCGTGGCGATCGACGACAGGATTACGCCAGACTTGAAACGGGAAGGGTATACGCGCGAGTTGATCCGCCTAGTCCAGAACGCTAGGAAAGAAGCCGGCCTAAACGTAGACGATAGGATTGACCTGTCACTGGATACCCAGGATAGCGAACTTAGAAAAGCGGTCGACGAGTATCGTGATATTATTGCCCTGGAAACGCTGGCGACTGAGGTATCGTTGGATCAGGTCCATGCACATAAAAGTTCAGGCGATATAGACGGTATTCCTTTAGCCATTTCACTACAGAAGCATTCCTAAGCCTTTACAGAGGCGGCTCTATCTGATAGACTATCTCAGTAATTAAGAAAGACGAACAGTCTATGAAAAAAGCTGTAATCGCAACTGGTAGTAAGCAATATCTCGTAACTGAAGGCGAGACATTGCACGTTGAGCTTCTGAACACAGATGCAAAGACCGTTACTTTCGAGCCGCTGCTCGTTATTGACGATGGAAAAGTGAGCGTTGGCGCTCCTACGGTAAAGGGCGGCAAGGTAACCGCAGAGATAGTCGCTGAAGACGTAAAGGCGCCTAAGGTAAGCGGCGTGCGCTTCAAGGCGAAAAAGCGTGTTCACAAAGTCCATGGACACCGCCAGCATGCAACGACTCTGAAAATTACGACTATCGTTTAACTTTCCGAGGTCCAATAAAAAACATCCGTTTCGGCGGATGTTTTTTATTCTTCTGTGGATAAATTCGTACTATTTTTCCATCCGAGTAATATTTACTACAAGTTCGCTAAACAATTTTGGGCATATCTAAGCATGAACAAGATAGTGACCAGCGGTTATTTTCTTTTTGTAGTAAACATTACTACTAAAAGTAGAGCTTTGCACAAAAAAGGTGTGCAGTTTTTGCGATCAAACTTTTTACCCATTCCCCCTTGTCCCCCCTGTCAGCCGGTTCCATACTAGAATCCATGGATCGAGAGCGGGTACGTACCGCTTGCGTCCAGCAACAAACATACATGGCTGCCTG
>Ga0070741_10007560_pt1 | contig 22389 bp, 20 predicted proteins | sample Coa_R1_4_FD_66440 | JGI IMG/M metagenome (GOLD analysis project Ga0070741, IMG submission 66440) | Surface soil microbial communities from Centralia Pennsylvania, which are recovering from an underground coalmine fire - Coalmine... | ecosystem: Environmental > Terrestrial > Soil > Unclassified ... | reverse complement strand
CGCACGAGCCGCAGATCCTGTTCCTCGACGAGCCGACCGCGGGCGTCGACGTCGAGCTGCGCCGCGACATGTGGCAGCTGGTGCGCGGCCTGCGCGACAGCGGCGTCACCATCATCCTGACGACGCACTACATCGACGAAGCCGAGGAGATGGCGGATCGCATCGGCGTGATCAACAAGGGCGAGCTGATCCTCGCCGACGAGAAAGCCGCGCTGATGAAGAAGCTCGGCAAGAAGACGCTCACGCTGCAGCTCGCCGAGCGCATGACCGAAGTGCCCGGGATGCTCTCCGACTGGAACCTCGCGCTGAAGAGCGACGGCTTCGCGCTCGAGTACAGCTTCGACGCACATCACGAGAAGACCGGCATCCCGGCGCTGCTCAAGCGCGTCGCCGATCTCGGCATCGTGATCAAGGACCTCAACACTGATCAGTCGTCGCTCGAGGACATCTTCGTGAGTCTCGTCAGCGACCGGAAGAAGAAGGTGGCCGCGTGAGCACGATCGTTCCTGCTTTCAATCATTACGGTGTCTGGGCGATCTACCGCTTCGAGCTCGCTCGGTTCTCCCGCACGCTCGTGCAGAGCGTCGTCACGCCGGTGATCACGACGTCGCTCTACTTCGTCGTGTTCGGCTCGGCGATCGGCTCGCGCATGACCGAGGTCCAGGGCGTGCAATACGGCGCGTTCATCGTGCCGGGACTGATCATGCTGTCGCTGTTCATGGAATCGCTGTCGAACGCGTCGTTCGGCATCTACTTCCCGAAATTCACCGGCACCATCTACGAATTGCTCTCCGCACCCGTCTCGCCGTTCGAGATCGTGCTCGCCTACGTCGGCGCCGCGGCGACGAAGTCGATCATCCTCGGCCTGCTGATCCTGCTCACCGCGAGCGCGTTCGTTCCGGTGCACATCCTGCATCCGCTGTGGATGATCGCGTTCCTCGTGCTCACCGCGCTCTCCTTCTCGCTGTTCGGCTTCATCATCGGCGTGTGGGCGAAGGGCTTCGAGCACCTGCAGTTCGTGCCGATGCTGATCCTGACGCCGCTCACGTTCCTCGGCGGCGCGTTCTACTCGATCGACATGCTGCCGCCGCTGTGGCGCACGATCACGCTGTTCAATCCGGTCGTGTACCTGATCAGCGGCTTTCGCTGGGCGTTCTACGAAACCTCCGACGTCGCCGTCGGCGTCAGCCTCGCCGCGACGTTCGCGTTCCTGATCGTCGACCTCGTGATCGTCGGCTGGATCTTCAAGACCGGGTATCGGCTGAAGAGCTGACGGAAGCGTCCGCTTTGGTCACGAGATGACATTCGGGCTTCTGGAATCGGCCAGAAGCGGTCGGTCAAGTGCCGATGAGAATTTTCTCTGCAGCCGACTCTCGGATGTCCGCTGTGACGCTCAAGCGTTACGGTTTTTTCACGTGTTAAATGTCGCCAGACGACGGGGAATAAATCGCAATCCAGCTACCGGACCGCCAATCCACTGCGCCACGCGGGCTTCGCCCGATATGACCAATTCGTTGGCACCGAATGATTCGCTCTAATTCGCAGAAGGCGGTGGCGTGCCGACCAGCCCGGCAAACTCGTCGCCGTCCATCAGCGTGACTCCCGTGTCGCGGGCCGCCGCAGAGGCTGCCGGGGTGAAGCGGCTCGTCGTAACGATCATTCCCTTGGTGCCGTCGGGATAGTTGCTCAGCGCGCCCATCAGTTCGCGCACGACCTCGGGGCCCACCGGACGATCAGGGCTCCAGCACTTACACTGAATGGCCCACGCTTCGGCCTCGTCCTCGCTGATCGCGAAGACGTCGACGCCGCGATCATCGCGGCGATGGGCCGATATATGTTCAACGCGAAATCCCAGGCGCCGCATCAGTTTCTGAACGTCCTTTTCAAACTTGAACCACTGCGCGACCCCGGTGATCGGCGCATCGACGGTTTCGTAGATCGCCGCCAGTGCAGAGCGCGATCGGTAGATGCGCTCACGTTGCTCTTCGTCGGGGCGTCCGAGGCCTCGGCGATGGCCACGCACAAAGGTATATCCCGCCGGCACCGTGAACCCATAGGCGCGCGCGAGCTTGCGCTGCGCTTCGGAGATCTCCTGGGAACGGCGCAAGTGCGGGGCGACCATGTGAGGCGTGCGCTCGCGTAGCGCCAGACCGGCAAGCCCGCGCTCGACGGCAGGAGTTTGCTGATAGCGAATCCGCGGCAGATAGATGACGAGTGGTTCCTGAGCTTCACGCCTGCGGTGTTTCGACGGTTCGGTGCGCGTGCCAAATGCGGCTTCGCGATCTTCCACCACTAGAAAATCTCGGATGACGGATGCCACCAGGATCCGAAGAGCCAGATCGGCATCGGTGCGCGCGATCTGGCGCATAAACGGCGTATTCCATTCGCCGCTCGAGATATCGACGCTCAGAAATGCAAAACGTCCCTTCGCGTCGTACAGCTTAACCATGATGTCACTGCCAACCTCGTAGAACTGGAACGCGACAAAGTCCGCGACCTCGAGCTCCACGCGTGCGCCGTAGGGAATTGACCACTTGCGACAGGCAGCCGCTTCCTTGAGCAGAGTGCCGACGAGTTCCTCGGCTTGGTTCTCCGACACGCCGGGCTCGAGCTTGAGCGCGCTTTCGGCAAGCTCGGCGAGCGGTATCGGCAGATCCCGCTCCGTGACGATGTAGCCGGTGTTGATGAATTGCAGCGGATCTACGTACAGCCAATACTTCGGATCATGCGAGCCGATGTAGGCGAGGTCGAGCTCTAGGGTTTGCAGTACCGAGGGTACGTACTGGCCATCAAGCCAGGGCCGTCTTCGACCTGCCGCACATTCCGGTGAGAGCAGGATGGCGAGCAGCAGAAGTCTCGTAATCTCAACCGAGATTGAGTGGTAGGCCTCGCGGTTGCCTGCGGCATCGCGCATCTCGCCAAAAAGGTTCACCAGCGGATTCAGTGCTTCGTAACCGGTCGCACGCTTCGTGCGCACCGCCTCCAGCATCGCCGCCACGTCCTGCAGCGGCTTCTCATGCGATCGCGTCATCAAAGACGCGATCTCGTGCAAGGCTGGACAATGCTCGCGCATCCTTTCGTCGAGCAGCGTCGGATCGACCGACATGCCGCGGAGCGGGGGATCGAGTTTGTCCTGCGGGTAGCTCGGATCGAATGCCGGCAGCAGCTTGGCGAGGATGTGCAGTTGGGTCGAGCACGCGTCCACCCAATGCAGCTGAACGCGGTCAGCCGGCGTCAGGGATTGGCTCCAGGTGGAGCCGACCTGGTGAAGATAGGTGGCCCAGAACGCGGCGCGTTCATCGCGAACCACCATCGTTCGGTCGTCGACACTTTTCAAATAGCGTGGCCACAACCCTTGCGGATCCGATGCCCGAAAGTTTGCTTCGTAGGCCTGAAGGAAAGTGCGGTGTGTGCCCAGCACGACGCGGATTGAGCCGTGCTGCTCGAAATGGTCCAGCAATGCCTCGCTGAATGGGACCAGCACCCGCCCTTGGCCATCACGCGACAGGATCGTGAAACTCACGACGCGACCGAATTGGGTCGGCCAGTTCCAGATCACAAGATTTACCGGCGTTGCGCGCGCCAGGCGGCGCGCCGCGGCGTCGTCGCGCATGCGGATGAACACCACAGGTTCTGGAGCGAGACTCCAGCCGCCGTTCAGTTCTTCCTGATCAGCCGCGCACGCGCGCATTGCGGCTAGCGAGGTCTCAGGGATCGTGGAGATATGGATGCGCCGAAGCGGCGCCATCGGTGCGCCGCCGGCTTTGGCCTTGGCCTCCTCGTACAGCGCTTCGGAAGCGTCGTCTCTCGACTCGTCGGTCATTTCCACCCCGGGACGTGAGGATAGTAGCGGGAGCTGAGCACGTAGAAACAGTTGTGAGTCGTGGATGCCGCCTAGCGAGTGCGGCGGGTAAGCGCAAAGTCGCGATCATCAACCGCTGTGCCGCCTGGGTGCAGGCGCTGGTAAGCGTTGATCGGCGCCGCTGCCGAACGCTGAACCCGGATTCGAAGCCGATGACCGCCTTAGAGGTCAAAAGAGGTCAAAGCCGCGGTCTTGACGATAGGTTGATGTCCGCGTCCGGGCCAGAAGCTGCCGCTCGCAGTCGCAGCACAGGTTCCCACTAAGCAGATGTTCGCTCCAGCCCAAAGCAGCCGCGATCCCCAGGCTATGGATTCCTCTTAGACATCTTCCAATTTCCGGCATCGTTCTCGAAGTGCAGATGCGGCCTCAGCCGTTCCCAACCTGTGTGCCAGATGTCGATGCGGGCAGGACTGAGCTCGAAGGCAGACCATCTCGGTGGCCTCGGCACACGCTGGGCGCCAAAGCGGCGCCGGAATGCACGAGCGCCTTCGTCCAGCGCCGCGACATGCCCAGTTTCAAGATTTTGCTCAGACGCCCAGTGAGCCAATGCGTAATCCCTGGGCACGTTCGACCACAGCAGATCAGCCTCACCCACTTCGAGAAGCCGCGTAGCACCTTCCACGTTCACTTGATGCCGAAGTGTTTGCCAGTGGAAGCAGATGGCGGCCCAAGGATTGGCGCGAAGTTGCAGACCCTTACCGCTCTGTGCGTCGACGAAAAAAGTGAAACCGGTTGGAGCAAGCCTCACGATCCAAACAGTGCGCACGGACGGTTTTGCTTCCGGAGTAGCCGTCGCTAGTACACCCGTATCGGCGGCGCAGTCGTTCCGCGCCCGAGCTTCATTCCTGAGCCCAACGATCTGGCTGAAGGCCAGCTTGTAGATCGACGAATCAACGTCCGACCTCGAAGGCCTGTGCGAGTCTGGAGGTCTTAGTGACCCCGATTGTTTTCCCAGGGCGTTCACCAGACCACTGCGATGGCGAGCACCAGGAAAATCAGGGGCAGACCAATCACCAACTCCACCATCACATACCCGAGATAGCTTGGACCTCCCGTAGCGCTGTCGTGATCCAACCATTTCGGAAACACCAACCTTTCGAGGTCCGAAAGTTCTTGAGGGCGCCCATCAGCTCCAAAGCGCGGCTTGGGGCGCGCCTCCTTTACAGGCGTCGGTAACACCACTGGTGCCGGCGTGATCGGCTCGACGAAGCTACGAAAACCCGGAGCTGAATCGCAGGGAATTCGTCCCCGGTTCCGGACGCGTTGAGGCGGCATGCTGAACAGTTGCGGCTGTGTCATGAGCGTTTCTCCGTATTCCGGCGGTTGGCCGGATGACACATCGGCGGATCAACATCGCGGAATGCTTTGATGACCGCGCGACATGATCTTATGTATATCACACTGTGATATATCTCGCTAACGACGCGATCTGCAAGACATGCGCGTTGAACAGCGCTGCGCAGACGCGATTGACACAACAGCAGCGAACGACCGATCATCGCTCTGTGATGAACTGCGTAATTCGCCGACGCCCGCCCTATCGGGGACCGTTGCTCGAAGGCTAGTCAGCCCCGGGCTACGCGCCGCCGCGCGTAATTCAAAGCCCCGGGGCCGCTGATCACGATTCACCCCTAGACCGACCCGCTCGCACGCGAGCGGTCGCATTCCTTTTTTTCAGTGGAGAGTTCCATGGAACGCATCGTCAACCTGCGACAACCGCCGTTGCTGATTGGTGACCGTAGTGAAGCCAGTCTTCGCAACATCGCCCGAAGAGCGATGGTCCGCGAGCCAGAAGTTGCGGAAAGCCTGCTTGAGGAGATCGATCGCGCCGATGTCGTCTCGGAATCCGAGCTTCCTGATGACGTGATCCGGATCGGCTCGTTCATTACCTATCGCGTCGGTCCGACCGGCACCGTCAACACCATTCAGCTCGTTTCTCCGCACGAGGCGGATCTATCCCGGCTTCGGGTGCCCGTTGTCAGTGCAGTGGGAGCCGCGCTCATCGGCTTGAGGGCGGGTCAGCAGATCGAATGGCCGCTGGCCGGCCGGGCGCAGGTGCTCGAAGTGTTGCGTGTCGCTAAGGAAGCGTGATCGGCTTATCGCGCCTTCGGCCCGAACTTGAAGCGGCAGACATGGCCTCCTTTGGCCATGCATTCCGGATTGTCGACTGCGCTATCGGTGAAGGTCGACAACAGTGCCAGGTCGAACTCGCAGATCGACGGATCCTTGTGGGCGAGATCGTGGAAGACGCAGTTGTCGGCTTCGATCGCCGATGCGTTCGCCTTGGCGCCTGGATCCAGCGTGTTGTATCCGAGCTGCTCCATCAACTCGGATAGCTTCACGACTTTCTCCTGACGCGACTTGAGCTCGGGGTGTTGCGCGCGCAGTTGGTTCGCCACGCGGGAGCCCATGGCTCTGAGACGCTCACGCAATCCCTGCGAACCGGACTCTTCCCGCACGGATTCGATCACCAGTTGTGCGAGCCAGGAGTATTGGCGCGGGAAGATCTCCTTCCCCTTGTCGGCCAACAGGTAGAGCTGCTCCGGCCGGCCCTTGGTCGGGCGAGAAGGCCCGAGCTTGATCAACCCGTCGGTCTCCAGTGCCGCCAGATGCTGGCGGACCGCGTTGCGCGTGATGGACAAGGCTTCGGCGAGCTCGTCCACCGTGAGCCCGGCTTTGTTCTGCAGAAGCAGCTTCAGCAGTTCCTTTTGACGTTGACCCAATAACTCCAGCATCGATGTCCTCGGAGGGCCCAGCAGCGGCACCTGTTGCAGCTTAGCTTAAAAACACTTTCAGCATATTCTACTTGACAAAGCATCTTTAGGCCTCTACGGTGTGACGCACATCACACGCACCGGGAGATTCAAATGAGCCTCGTTTCACACGCTGCAAAAGCCCTCGTCGCCGCGGCCGTACTCGGCGTAACTGCCTCGGCATTCGCCCATGGATCCGAGAAGCACCAGGCCGCGACGTCGCCGGCCGCCTCGAAGCTGGTCCAGACCCAGGATGCGCTCCGCGATCTCTGGATCGGCCATGTCTTCTGGGTCCGCAACGTCGTCATCGAGACTTACGCCGGAAACACCGCCGCCGCGAAGGTCGCGGAGGATCAGGCTGTCGCCAACGCCAAGCAGATCGCTGCGGCGATCGAGCCGTTCTATGGCGCCGCCGCTTCCGACCAGCTGTTCAAGCTTCTCGCGGGGCACTACGGCGCAATCAAGGACTATTTGGATGCCACGGTCGCCGGCAGCACGGCCAAGCAGGACGCGGCCTTCAAGAACCTCACCTCGAACGCCGATCAGATCGCGACCTTCCTTGCCGGCGCGAACCCGAACCTTCCGGTCGACACGCTGCGCTCACTCCTGCTCGCGCACGGCGGCCATCACGTTCAGCAGATCAAGCAGCTCCACGACAAGCAGTACGCGGAAGAAGCGCGCACGTGGGACGAGATGAAGAACCACATGTACGTGATCGCCGACGCGCTGGCCGGTGCCATCGCCAAGCAATTCCCCGCCAAGTTCAACTGAAGTGATCCGAGCCCCTGGGCCTGAACCGGCCCCGGGGCTCAAGGACCAGCAATGACTCTGATGGAACTCGCTTCACTACCGGACATCCAGGCTCAGCCCGATGGCCGGAATCTCGCCATCGACGAGGTAGGCGTCAAGGATCTGCGCTATCCGGTGACGATCAGCTCCGGCGGCAACGAGGTTCCCACGATCGCGACGTTGTCGATGTCGGTGGGACTGCCCGGCCATGCGAAAGGCACCCACATGTCGCGCTTCGTTGAAACCCTGGAGGCGCTGTGCGAACCGCTCGATATGCCGGCGTTCAGGCGTCTGCTCCTCGACATGCTCCAGCGTCTGGATGCCAGGACTGGTGCGATCGAGCTGCGCTTTCCCTATTTCGTTCGCAAGGCCGCACCGGTGACCGGTGTGCAGAGCCAACTGGACTACCAAGTCCTTTGGCGAGCGACGACCGAAGCGCGTGGTCCCCTCTCCTTCCACCTGCAAGTGATCGTCCCGGCGACGAGCCTGTGTCCCTGCTCGAAGGAGATCTCGCAATACGGCGCACACAACCAGCGCTCGCACATCACGCTCGATCTGGATCTCTCCGAAGACATCACCATCGAAGAGGCGATCGCAACCGCGGAGGCGAGCGCGTCCTGCGAGGTGTATGGCCTGCTGAAGCGTCCTGACGAGAAGTACGTCACCGAGCATGCTTACGATAATCCCAAGTTCGCAGAGGATCTCGTGCGCGACGTCGCGCTGGCGCTGCGCAGGGATCCGCGCGTCATCGGGTTCACGGTGGAGGTCGAGAACTTCGAGTCCATCCACAACCACTCCGCCTTCGCCCGGATTTCTCATCCTCCACGCGCGCAAGCAAACCGGAGGAGCCTCCATGCTGCCGCAGCCTGATCCGGTCACCACCAGTTGGACCGTCGCACTCAAAGCGCGCGAAGAGATTGCCCAGGGCACGCTGGCGTTGCGCTTCGACAAGCCAGCAGGTTTTCGCTTCAAACCGGGTCAGGCGATCGACCTGACCTTGCTCAACCCATCTGAAACGGATGCGAAAGGCGCCCGTCGTGCTTTCTCATTGGTGAGCGCGCCATCCGAGAGCGAGCTCACGGTCGCGACACGGCTGCGCGACAGTGCGTTCAAGCGGACGCTGACGACCGCCACGATGGGAACGCGATTCCAGCTGGACGGGCCCTTCGGATCTCTGCTGCTGCACAGCACGCGTTCGCGCCCGGCGATCTTCATCGCGGGCGGCATCGGCATCACGCCATTCATCAGCATCCTGCGCCAAGCGACCACCGATCGATTGCCGCAGAACCTGTTTCTCTTCTACGCGAACCGCCGCCCGGAAGAAGCCGCGTTCCTCCCGGAATTGAGCGAACTCGAAAAGCGCAATGGTCATTTCCGGCTCTTCGCGACGATGACCCAGATGCACAACGCGCATCGCGGCTGGACAGGCCCAACCGGCCGGATCACTTGGGCGTCGATCAACGCCATCGCAGGACAACTGTCCATGCCGATCTACTACGTCGTGGGGCCGCCGGCGATGGTGGCTGCCACGCGCGAGATGCTCAATGCAGCCGGCGTCAACGACGACGACATCCGCAGCGAGGATTTTTCCGGATATTGACTGGAGGTCGCATGCCCGCAGCGCGCAGATCCGAGCCCACCGCCTTCGTCCTCGCAGGCGGAGGGAGCTTGGGTGCGGTGCAGGCTGGGATGCTGCACGCACTCCACGGCGGCGGCATCGTCCCTGACTTCCTGGTGGGCTCATCGGTGGGTGCGCTCAACGCGGCACACTTTGCAGGACGCCCGGATGCTGCGGGCATTCGCGCACTGGAACAAATCTGGTTGGGACTGCGCCGCGCCGATGTGTTCCCGTTTTCACTTTGGGGCGGCTTCCTGCGCTTTCTGACGAAGCGCAGCTACATCGTTCGACCCGATGCTCTGCGCGCTGTCATCGACCAAGCCCTGTCCTTCGATGACCTGGGCGACGCCCGCATCCCTTGTCACGTCACAGCGACGGATCTGCTCGAAGGCACCGCGGTGGTCCTGTCTCGAGGGCCTGCCTCTGAAGCATTGATGGCAAGCGCAGCCGTGCCGGCGATCTTTCCCCCGGTGCAGATCAGCGGTCGCTTACTCATTGACGGCGGCGTCGCCAGCAACACGCCCATCGCGACAGCAGTAAGACTCGGCGCTCGCCGGATCATCGTGCTTCCGACCGGGTTCTCCTGTGCGCTCGATCGGCCACCGCGGGGCACCATCGAGATGGCGCTGCATGCTCTCAATTTGTTGGTCATGCGACAGCTCGTGGACGACACCGAACGCTACGCAGATCGAGCTCGGATCGCTGTCGTCCCACCGATTTGTCCGCTTGCGATCAGCGCCTACGATTTTTCCAGGACAGCCGAGCTGATCCAGCGCGCAAAGACATCGACGAAGCGTTGGCTCGCCGATGGCGGACTCGACAAAGCCGCGGGTGCGCTCCCACACAACGAGCATCCGGACCGCCTCACCGCGGTGTGTCCCCGAAAGGCAATGGCCAATGCCGCTTTGCCTCAAGACGAGGTGGCCGTTTGACGATAGGAGAGTTCCGATGAACATCGCGACAGATCACGTCTACAAACTTCCAGAGTTGCCGTACCCGATGGAAGCGCTGGAGCCAGCAATCTCCAGGAAGACGCTGCTTTACCATCATGACCGGCACCACCGCGCCTACGTCACCAAGCTCAATGAGCTGGTCGTGGGCACTCCGTTTCACGGGACCCCGCTCGAAGAAATTGTCCGTACTGCACAGGGCGCCTTGTTCAACAACGCCGCGCAGGCCTATAACCACGCCTTCTACTGGAACTGCCTGACGCCAAGGCAGGGGCTCGCGCCTAGCGACGGCCTTCGCGCCGCCATCAAGAACAGCTTCGGCTCGCCCGAGCACTTTATCGACCAGTTCCGAACCAGTGCGCTGGCCAAGTTCGGATCCGGCTGGACCTGGCTGGTGATCAAGCCGGATGGCTCATTGGCGATCGAGAACACCAACGATGCAGATACGCCACTGCGCCATGGACGCACGCCGCTTCTGACCTGCGATGTGTGGGAGCACGCCTACTACCTGGACTATCAGAACGAGCGGCGGCGATACGTGGACGCGTTCCTCAAGGTTCTGAACTGGGCCTTCGTCTCGCAGAACTTCGACGCCGCACATTCAAAGGAGAAGGAAGATGCATAGCGTGATCGGCTGCTTGATTCTCGTTCTGCTGCTCATAGAAGGAGTGAGGCGCCGCAGGGTGCTCCTGCAGCCCGCTCGCATTCGTCGACGAGAGAAGCGTCGTTAGTGCACCTCCGTCCTTGGTTATTGGGTGGCAGTTGCTTCCTCATGCTGGCTGCGCCGGCCAGCGCCCACCACGGCAAGGACTTCCTGGAAGTGGAGAGCTTCGACGTGCCGCGGCCAGGCGACCTGTTTCTACTGACTTCTGCAGACGCGTCGTTTCACCCAGAAAGCAAGACGCTGGGCATCGAGCCCGGCCTCCTGATCGGCATCTTTTCAAGCTTGGCAGCGGAGGTGCATGGGCACTTCGCCAAAGAGGAAGCAGGCTCCCTCCACTACGAAGCGATTGCGCCGGCACTGCACTATCAGGTTACCGCCCCTGACACAGACATTCCGCTGCAACTGGGAATCGCTGCGGAATATGAATTCGTCCGTGAGAGCCTGGAGCAGCCTGATCGATTCGAAGGGCGCCTCATCGTGGGCCATCGATTCAGCAGCTCCACGGCAGCGTTCAATGTGCTGGTCGAACGGCTCGAAGGAGAGGCTCCGACACTTGGCTACGCCGCGGCTTATCGCGCTGAAATCGCGCACGGGCTCGGGCTCGGTTTCGAAGCCTTGGGCTGGTTCGAGCGCGATCGGGATCACGATCTGCTTCTCGGCGCGTACTTCGGTGCAGATGAAAGCCTGACGTTGAAAGTCGGTGCAGGCGCACAGATCGGCGCCGAAGACACCAGCTTGTTGTTGCAGGCAGCGCTGGTATACCGGCCCTACTTCCCGTAGCCGGCTAAGTGTTCGTGTCCTCCGGCGCGACTTGCCCAGTGAGCGGAGCGGACGGCGCGGCGCTCTGTGTCTCGGGGCATCGAGCGGCCAAGCCATAACAGCTCATGGAAATGGATCCGAAGGCATAGCCATCGATCAGCGTCGTGAGTGGCTCGCCGGCAGCTTGCGCAAGCCCGGCGAGATAAAGCAGCGGCAGGTAATGGTCTGGCGTCGGCACCGCGCGTGAGTAGTCGGGATGATCACGCAGGGCCAGGATCGCTCCGGGACGCGTCGTCACGACTTCCGCCGCAGCGTCACCAAAACGTCTCGCCCAATCGAAGGCCAGTTCGGGCCGGTTCCAATTCATGGCCCGGAGGTTGTGAACGACGTCGCCGCTGCCCACGATGATGACGCCCCGCTCGCGCAAGGGCGCAAGCTTGGCACCGAGCTCGACATGCCACTCGTCGGGTTTGGTCGTGTTGATCGACAACTGCAGAACGGGAACGTCGGCCCGCGGAAAGGCGTGCACCAGTACGGACCAAGTCCCGTGGTCCAAGCCCCAGCTATCGCGATCGAGCCCAACATGCGTGGGTTTGACGAGCTCCGCGATCTCGCGCGCGAGATCGGGATCTCCAGGCGCTGGGTACTGCACCTCGAAGAGCCGTGGCGGAAAGCCGAAGAAGTCGTGAATCGTGCGCGGCCGCGGCATCGCCGTGATGGCGGTATACGGGACGTACCAGTGCGCTGAGACGACCAGGATGGCTCTCGGCTGCGGGCTGCTGGCGCCGAACTTCTGCCACGTGCTGCTGTAGCGATTGACCTCCAGCGCATTCATGGGGCTGCCATGTCCCAGAAACACCGAGGGCATCTTCGAAGTCATCATTCGCTCAATAGAAATGACAGCGTTGCGCTCAGCCTAACCGCTCGCCGCGTTGTCGAGCCGTGTGAGCGCGTCGACCACTCGCCGCAGGCATTCCGCACCTACTCCATTCGACTCGGGCCCCGGCATGTTTTCTTCCGTTGCCTTTTGAAGCTGCATGAGCTGATCCTTCCACTGAAGCAGGATCGCTCTTTTCTGTGACGCGCTGAACTCTGCCGACGATTCGAGGGCCTCTGGCGCGTCGCCGAACATCTTCCCGGGATTCTTCAGGGCCTGCTGAATATCCATAGGCGATCTCCTCTCTCAAGGCCCAACGATACTCCTGGGTCGTCGGATATCCGAGGAGCGGACCCGCTACATCACGGAAGGTGGTGTCGGATTGTCGAGCCAGTGGAACGCGTCATTTTCAAGCTCGACGCGCGGACCGGTTCGCGCGCCAATGACCTTGCAGGAGATCGCGTCCTCGATTGCTGAGCGATGAGAACCATCAACAAGACGACCAGCGCCAGGGTGAGGCTCAGCAATGGCGCCCACAGCAATACCGAAACGCTGACAGCTATTGCATACGCGCCGAAGTTCATCGATCTGTCTCCGCTAGTCGCGAGAGCGATTAGCCATCGCTCTATGGCAGCCAATATATCACACTGTGATATACTTTCGTAGCGACCCCATACGCTGGAGTGCATGCACGATGACCATCGCAACGACGTTCTCACGACGCCTCGGCCTGGACTACCCGATCGTACTGGCGCCTATGGGCGGCGTGTCGGGCGGACTCCTCGCGGCTGCCGTCTCAGAGGCGGGCGGGTTGGGTCTTGTCGGAGGAGGCTATGGAGATCCCGAGTGGCTGCGAGAGCAACTGGCACTTGTCCGCGCAGGGACTGGACGTTCCTGGGGAGTCGGCCTGATCTCATGGTCGCTCGTGCCGGAAGTTTTGGACCTGGCGCTGAGCTTCAAACCCACGGTGATCATGCTTTCATTCGGCGACGTCTCGAAATGGGCGTCCGCGATTAAGCGGCATGGATGCCTATTGATGTGCCAGGTGCAGGATGAAGCGGGTGCCGCGGCGGCCGTCGATGCAGGAGCTGACTTCATCGTCGCGCAAGGCGCCGAGGCAGGCGGCCATGCCGGATCCCGTGCGACGTTTCCGTTGGTCCCGGCGGTCCTCGATCTTGCCGGATCCATTCCCGTGCTTGCGGCAGGGGGCATCGCCGATGGTCGCGGCGTTGCCGCCGCTTTGGTCTTAGGAGCACAGGCAGCATTACTAGGCACCCGGTTCTACGCCTCCTCCGAAGCGCTCGGTAGCGATCACCTGAAGGAGGTGCTTGCGTCAAGTCGTGGCAGCGAGACGGCCAAGACGCGCGTGTTCGACGTCGTGCGCGGCCGCGAATGGCCGCCCCAGTTTTCGGGCCGCGCCATCCGCAACGTATTCGTGCGCACATGGAACGATCGCCTGGCGGAGCTGGCGGCCCGGGCGCCTGAGGTCCTGCCGTTGTTCCTGCAGGCCCAACGCGATGGCGATCCATCCCAGGCGATGATCTGGGCGGGGGAATGCGTCGATCTGATCAAATCCGTGGAGCCCGCGGCAACGCTCGTCCACAACATTGGAAAGCAGGCCGAGTCTCAGTTGCGGCTATGCCACGCGATTCTCGATGACCCGTGCCTCTAGCCCAGGCGCGCCAGCGATCACCTGCTTGAAACTCATCGAGCGCTGGCAATGCCCTAGGATGCACGATCGTCCAAGTTGCCAGAAGCAAGCATGACCACCAAACCCACGAAGTCGAAGCCCGCGGCGCTTACAAAGGTTCAGCTGGAAAAGCTTGCTGCGTTCCGTTATCAACTCCGGCGCTACCTGCGCTTTTCGGAGCAACTGTCCCGGCGTCACGGACTGACGCCCCTCCAATACCAGCTGCTACTTCAGATCGAGGGCTTCCCTAAGCGAGAGTGGGCGACGGTCAGCGAGCTCGCGGAGCGTTTGCAGGCAAAACACAATGCAGTGGTTTCCCTCGTTACGCGTTGCGAAAAGCTCGGCCTCGTGACGCGTGAAAGCTCCTCGATCGACCGTCGCGAGGTTCATGTACGCCTAACGGCCTCCGGCGAGCGCCGCTTGGCGCAACTCGCGGGACCGCACCGCGCCGAGCTAAAGACGCTGCAGCGCGATCTTTCCCTGCGTGAGATGTTTGCCGATCGTGACGACGAGTCGAGCGCAGGATCACCTTGACCTGGAGGCGCGGCCGAGCGCGGTTACAGGAGAATTCAAATGGCGGCAATCAGTGAAGTAACCGCAGCGACCGACGCGAGCAGGGAGCAGAGTGAAGCTGTCGTGCACGGCTCTTCAAGGGGCTTTCTACAGAGTGTGCGCGTCGCCGACCACAACTTTGTTGCCGACGAGCCCGTTAGCTCTGGCGGCGGCGACGCAGGCCCTAATCCATACGATCTGCTGATCTCCGCGCTCGGCGCGTGCACGTCGATGACCGTATCCATGTACGCGCGCAAGAAGGGATGGCCGCTTGATGCTGTGACAGTCCGATTGCACCACACCAAGGTGTGCGCGAACGATTGCGCGGACTGCGAAACCAAGGACGGCATGATCGATCGTATCCACCGCGCCATCGAGCTACATGGCGACCTGAACGAGGAGCAGCGCACCCGCCTCCTGGCCATCGCCAACAAGTGCCCTGTGCACAGAACGCTGACTTCAGAGATCGATATCCGCACTCGGCTCGTCTGAACGATCCGCTGAGCGCAATGTCCGCTTCGGGTCGATTACAGAATTAGTCGCAATCGGCCAAAGCGGACACTCCCACTGGAAATCAGCGTCGGCGCCGCGTCGACCGCTAGAGCGCGCCTTCGAAGATGTCGAGTCCGCGCTCGGCGGTGGCGCGATCGATGGTGAGCGCCGGGAAGAGCATCAGGACGTTCTCTTCGGCGGAGATCAGCAAGCCGTTTTTCCGGCACGCATCGCCGATTTCGGCCGCGTAGTCTTCGTCTTGCAGCTCGATGCCGATCGCGAGGCCTTTGCCGCGGACGGTGGCCTTGCCGTGGAAGCGCATCTGGGAGAGCCGCGCGAGAAAGTGCTCGCCCAACTCGGTGGCGTTCTTGAGTAGCTTGCTGCGGTGGCGCATCAGATAGCGAAGGTTGGTCAGCGCAACCGCGACTGCGCGCGGATGCCAGCCGTAAGTGGAATAGAGGCTGAAGTCTCCCTTGATGGCCTTCGCGATCTTCGACGTGGTAATGACCGCGCCCATGCCGCCGTAGCCTCCGGTGATTGCCTTCGCCATGCACAGCACATCAGGCTCGAGATCGAAGTGCTCGCATGCGAAGAGCTTGCCGGTCCGGCCAAAGCCCGTGGCGACTTCGTCGGCGATGAACAGCGTGCCGTAGCGGGTGCAGAGCTTGCGCACGCCGCGGACGAACTCGTCGTCGGGGACGACCGCGCCGAGGTTGCAGATGATCGGCTCCATGATGAAGGCGGCGACGTCGCGCTTCTTCAGCAGCGTCTCGACTTTGCCGAGCGCCTTGCCATCCAGCGGCGGCTCGATCTTGTGACAGTTGGGCAGCAGGCTCTTGAACGTTTCACGGTTGTCGGATGCGCCGATGCTCATCGTGCCGATCGAGTTGCCGTGGTAGCTGTGCTCGATCGAGACGAACGCGCCGCGGCCGGTGTACGCCATCGCGATCTGCAGCGCGGCTTCGACCGATTCGGTGCCGCCGGTGGTGCGGTACGACACGGTGAGATCGCCCGGCGTCATGCGTGCGAGCATTTCGGCGAGCTCGGCCCACGGGCGGTAGAGGTAGTTCGGATGCACGTACTCCGGGCCGTCGAACTTGCGCGCCGCCGCGCGGATCTCCGTGTTCCCCCAGCCGAGGTTGCCGACACACCAGCCCATCATGAAGTCGATGTATCTGCGCCCTCGACTGTCGGTGAGATCGCTGCCGGCGGAGTCGCCGACGACGACGTCCTCGGGTTCATCGCGGCGGCCGAAGTACTTCTTGTCGAGTTGGCGGAGGTTCATGGGGAGCAGCGTGGATTAGGCTGCGGCCGCGACCTCGAGTTCAACCCGCTTTGGATACGACCAGCAGCTCGTCGAGCTGAGCGAACTGCTCGGTGAATGCACCCGTGCTTTCCGAGGCGATGGCGGCGTCGAGCGCTTCCTTCGACGGATAGCGGTCACACAGGACGACGCGGGTGTTGCCGCCACGTTCTTCGAAGGTCACCGTGGTGACCGCGCCGTCGGGGCTTTCGTCGTTGCTCCAGGACAGCCGCGCATTGGGTGTCACCCCGAGGTACTTGCCGAAGAACGCGATCGGCTGCGGGTTCCCGGCGAACACCAGCCGGTAGCCGCCGCCGAGACGGACATCCATCTCGCAGGAAAGCAGGGTCATGCCGGCGGATTTCGGCACCCACCAGCGCGTGAACTGATCGGGCTGCGTCCACGCTTCGAAGACGATGCGCGCCGGCGCATTGAAGGCTCGCGTCACGACGAGCTCACGCTCGGACTTCCGCTCGATCGCCGTGCTGTAGGTCGGGTCAGTCATTTCGGTCTCATGTTGGGTGGTCCTGTCCCTTAGTCGTTCTGGGGAGCGCCAAATCGACAAGGCCCGAGTGCGACCGAACCACGGCCTCGTGCATCACTGACAGTGATGCCTGATTTTCGGGAGGGGGTCGATCATGGGCGTGAATCGCAGACAGTTCATCCTCGCAGCCGCGGCACTGGGCTGTCCCGCGGTCTGGGCTCGATCGGCGACCCGGCCGTCCGCGCTGGCGTGGCACGAGCGGCGCGATCTCTATCCGCAGGGCGTTGCCTCGGGCGATCCGCATCCCGATAGCGTGATCCTGTGGACGCGCCGGCCCTTCGAGCGCGGCGCGCAATCCGCGCAGCTCACGGTCGAGCTCGCGCTCGATCCCGGCTTCACGAAAGTGATCGCGAGCGCCGCGACACCGGTGCACGCCGACGCCGATTGGACTTGCCGCGTGCTCGTCGGCAACCTCGCTCCGCGCACCGTCTACTGGTACCGCTTCACCGACGCGCAGGGCAACGGCAGCCGCATCGGCCGCACGATCACCGCGCCGCGCGATCGCGACACGCACGCGGTGAAATTCGCTTTCGTCTCCTGCCAGTCGGTGAACGAAGGCGCGCAGAACGCGTATCGACGGATGATCTACGAGGATCGCCGCGCGCCAGAGGCGGAGCGTCTCGGCTTCGTGCTGCACCTCGGCGATTTCATCTACGAGGTCGTGGAATACCCCGACGAAGTGAAGACGCGCTACGACCGCACGATCTACGACCTCGGCCGCATTCCCGACGCGCGCAAGGTCGCCAACTTCCACGTGCCGACCACGCTCGAAGGTTATCGCTTCGTCTGGCAGGCGCATCTCAACGATCCCGACATCCAGGATGCGCGCGCTTACCTGCCCTTCGTGCCGATGTGGGACAACCACGAGTTCTCCTGGCAGGGCTGGCAGAGCTTCATCAAGTACGGCCAGAAGGTCGAGCCGGCGCAAGCGCTGAAGGTCGCGGCGATGCAGGCGTGGTTCGAATACCAGCCGGCGCGCGTCCTGAAATCCAGCGGGCCGTCGCTCGAGCGCTTCGACGCTCCGAGCGTCAGCAACGCGCCGATCACGAAATTCGACGATGCCGGGCTCGGCATCGAGCCGAACAACCAGACGGCGATCAACGCGCTCATCGGCTATCGCACGCTGCGCTACGGCCGCAACGTCGAGCTCGTCATCACCGACCAGCGCAGCTACCCGATGGAAGATCCGACCAACGCAAGCGAGCTCGAATCGCTGCCGGTGCCGGATCTCGCCGGCTTCTATCCCGAGGAAGTCGTGCAGATCGTCGACGGCGGCCGCGCGTACAACGGTGGCAAGCCGCCCGACAAGATCAGGTTCGGCGGCGCCGAGATCGACAACTACCGCAAGGACGCCGCGCCGTGGACGCTGCTCGGCGAGACGCAGCGGCGCTGGTTCATCGAGCGCCTGCAGCAGTCGCAGGCGACGTGGAAGATCTGGGGCAGCTCGCTCGGCACGCTCGACTGGCGCGCCGATCCGCAGAACCTTCCCGACGCGCTCAAGGCGAAATGGCCGGGCGGCTACGCGATGTTCGGCGGCGGCGACTTCGGCGCGGCTTATGCGGAGCGCGGCGAGATCTACGACGCGATCGCGCGCGAGAAGATCACCGGCTTCGTCACGGTCGCCGGCGACCGGCACAGCTTCTGGGCCGGCTACGCCGCGAAGGCGCTGCCGCCGAAAGCCTTCGAGCCTGTGGGTCTCGCGTTCGTGACCGGCTCGGTGTCGGCGCCGGGACTGGTCGAGTCGTTCGAGCACAATTTCCCGAAGGACCATCCGTTGCGCGCGCTGTTCCTCGTCGACGGCGAGCAAGGCACCAAGCCCGAGCCGACGGTCAACATGACGCTACGGCTCGGCGTGCGCTCGTCGCTCGAGTACGCGAAGTCGAAGGACCTCGCCAAGGCGCACGCGGCCGCGAATCCGGACAATGCGCCGCATCTGAAATTCCTCGACCTCGGCGGTCACGGCTATTCGACCGTGCGCGCGACGCCGCACGACATCGAGACGGAGTTCGTCTGCATTCCGCGCCCGATCCGGCGCAGCGAGACCGACGACGGCGGGCCGGTGAAGTACCGCGTGACGCATCGCGCGAAACTGTGGAGTGCGAAGGAGCGCCCGTTGCTCGAGTCGAAAGTCCGCGAAGGCGATCCGAAGCTGTCGATCTAGCTACGGCGCCGGCAACGGGATCCTGCGGTACGTCGTGCTCGCGACGCCGTCGCGCGGCTGGTTCCAGGCGACCGACACGCCCTCGGGTCCGACGGCCATGCCGAAGTACTCGTTGAACTTGGTGTTCGCATTCGGCACCTGCGGTCCATCGGTGACTTGCACCACCTGACCGGGCGTGAGGCCACCGCTGGCATCGAAGGTGAGCGCACGCGACAAGATCCGGTACGGCACGCTGAATCCGGTTCCCGAGCAGCGCCAGTCGCGCCAGACGACGACCAGTCGCCCATCCGGCGCGAACGCGATCAACGGATGATCGTGTTCCGCGGCGTCGGCCGCGGGATCGTCGGTCACGTCGAAGGGATCGCTCCAGGTGATGCCGCCGTCGACGCTGGTGACGATCAGGATGCGCGACACACCGCTGCGCTCGTCCGACCACGCGAGCGCGAGATGCTTGGCCCGAGCAGGACTGGGATCCGCGGCAAGCCAGCTGATCGCCTCGCTCTCCTCGTCCGGTGACGCCGTCCGCGCGACGTTGGGTGCCGCGACGGCCCGCTCGAACGTCGCGCCGCTGTCCGACGAGCGCGCGACGATGTAGTCGGTCGGCAGCGCGCCGCAATTGCTGCAGTCGAGGAACGGCCCCATCCCCGATGCATAGGCGACGTAGATGGTTCCGTCGGCGCCGACGATCGGAACCTGCCGAGGGTCCTGCATCGCCGGATGATCGTTGGGATCGTCGACGCGCAGCTGCGGTCCCCACGTCGCGCCACCGTCGTTGGAGACTTTCAGGTTCACCCGCCCGATCGGATTGCTGAAGAACGATTCCCAGCCGACCACGAGATCCTTCTGGCCCACGCCACGCACGAGCCAGGGACGATCGACGAGATCGCCGTTGTTCTCGGTGAAGCTCACCGCGCTCAAGGCGCCGGTCCACGCATCGGTTGCATGATTCGACGTGTAGTACTCGACGCCGTTGTTGTCGCACTCGAAGTACGCCATGCCGTTGCGATCGAACGCCGGATTGTTGTCGCCACTGCACGTGATCGGCGCGAGCGCCCAGCTTCGACCGCCGTCGTGCGAGACGGACACGCCAGCGATGTAGCCGATCACGACGTTGTCGGGATTCGTCGGGTCCACCGCGAGCGTCTGCTCGGTCTGCGCGCTGCCGGTATCGCCGGATGCGTCCTGAACGCCGGAGTCGCCCTCGCTCAGCGTCTGCTCATCGACGTTGTCGCAGGTCAACGCGGGACCGGCCAACGCCACGACCTGCGTTGCGACGCCAGAGGAATTGCCGCACGCGGCGAGCATCAGCGCCGCGCTGCAGATGAAGAGCCCGCGCCTGCCCATCAGAACTCGAGCGCGAGCCGCGCGGTGAGCGTGCGCGGCGGATTGAGATACCACAGGTCGTAGAGGTTTCCGACCGTGGGCTTGACCGACGCGCCGAACGTGGCCGCAGTGACGTTGGTGATGTTGCTGACGTTCACCGCCAGCTGTGGCCGCAGCCGCCACGTGGAGTTCATCAGCACGAGGCCGGCGTTCAAGGTGCCGTAGTCGTTGATCGGATGCACTTCGGTGATGTCGCCGAAGCCCTTGCCGACGTAGTGATAGTCCACGCGCGCGCCGATGTTGAACGGGCCGATCTGCGGCGTGACGTAGTTGAGCGCCGCCGCGTACTGCGATCTCGCGGAGCCGGGCATCTTCGAGCCGGCGGGAACCACGCGCTGACCGCTGGAGGATGTCGGATCCGGCGCCGAGAACGGCACGGTGATGTGCGCGTCGGTCATGCCGCCCGCGAGCTCGAGCCGCACGCCGAGCGGCGTCAGCCACACGAGCGAGGATTCGAATCCCTTGCTGATCGAGTGGCCGATGTTGTCGAGATACGCGAGCGGCGGGCTCTGCGCGGTGCGCAGCGCGATCTGCGGGTCCTTCCAGTCGATGTAGAAGAGCGCCGAATCGAAGTGCAGCGTGTTCCCGAGCCACGAGGTGCGCAGGCCGAGCTCGTAATTCCACAGCTTGTCGGACTTGTACTGGGGCGGCACGCCGTTCATCGAGCTCGACGGCACGCTCTGCAGGCCGCCGAAGCGGAAGCCGCGGCTCGCGGTGAAATAGGTCGAGATGTCGCGCGAGAAGTCGAACATCGCGCTCACCTTCGGGCTCACGCCTTTCTCCGAGATGTCGTGATCGGAGAAGTTGAAGTCCATGCCGCCGTTCTGCGTGCGCGCGACGCTGCCGACGCCGGCGAAGCCGCCCTTGACCTCGGTCTCGTACAGGCGCGCGCCGGCGGAGAGGTCGAGACGATCCCAGAATTTGTAGCCGAGGTCGAAGAACACCGCGCGCTCGTGCGCCTTGACGTTGGTCACGCCGTAGAAGAGCGTCGTCTCGTGATAGACGTCGGGCGGCGTGCCGGCCGCCTGATTGGCATCGCGGTTGGCGATGGTGTCGGTGAGGATCTCGAAGAACACCTTGTAGTCGATGTTGAAGACGCCGACGAGCCACTGCAGTCCGTGCTTGCCGGTCGACTGCAAGCGCACTTCCTCGGAGATCGATTTCGAGCGGTCGTTGACGATCTGGAACGAGCCGGTCTCCTGCTCGAGCGGAGAAGGCAGCACCGGAAACGGCAAGGGCAACGGCAATCCGCCCGGCGGCTGGTTCGGCGGACCGGTGATCGCCGCGGTCGCATCGGCATCCAGATACCAATCCTTGAATGTGCGCGAAGCAAGCGCAGTGGCGCGCATCGGCCCGAAGTCGTAGCCGAGCTCGAGCGAGGTGAGACCGAACCGGGTGTCGCTCGGCTGCGGCAGGATCTTCAGGCTCGTCTGCCGCGGACCGTTCGGGGAATCCACGAGCGGCGTCGCGTTCGGCGTCGCGGTGTCTTCCTGCACGTGCGTGAATTTCACGTCGAGCGCGTCGGTCGGCCGCCACGATGCGAGCGCGCGGTATTGATTGCCGGTCGTGTAGTCGACGTCCTTCTCGCCCGAGATCGTGTTGTCGACGATGCCGGGATAGTTGTGCCGCACGTAGCCCAGGCGCACGGCGGCGCTGTCGCCGATCGGCGCATTGACGATGCCGCCTTCGCTCCACACTGCGGTGCCGTCGGTCGGCGCGACGTATTGGCCGAACGCGCGCGCCTGCCATTCGCCGAGCGCGGGCTCCTGCAGCACATAGCGGATCGCACCCGCGAGCGCCGCGCCGCCGAAGAGCGTTCCCTGGGGCCCTTTGAGGATTTCGACGCTCTGCAGGTCGAACGCGGAGAAATCAGGCTGGATGTTGGTGATGAACGGGTCGCCGAACGACGTGTCGCCGATGAGAATGCCGGTGCCCGACGACAGCGGCGATCCCGGATACGCGTCGGTGGCGATGCCGCGGATGGAGATCTTG